>PDYJ01002342.1_pt1 | contig 19757 bp, 32 predicted proteins | sample 1430841 | NCBI WGS metagenome assembly PDYJ01 (sample SAMN07237672, study PRJNA390542) | Gut metagenome, whole genome shotgun sequencing project. | isolation source: fecal pellets | host: Mus musculus | place: USA: New York, NY | collected 2016-10 | reverse complement strand
TGATGACTTTCGCTAAAATGCTCTGCACATCTTTTGGCAAAAGATTGGCTTGGTGGAAATAGAGAGTGCCTCCATTGGCTTCGGCCATCAAGCCTTGTAGATTCCTCTCCACTTCTTTCTTGGCTCTTTCTGTAGAGAGCATAGTATATTTACGCCCGCTGTGGAGACGGCAGTCGGCATAAATGAATTTACAATCCTTGCGGATACCTACCTCGTGTGCAATTTGAGCAAAGGCATCTTTGCCAACTCCGGGGTCTCCAAGAAGAAGCACAGCCTTGGTTCCTGAATTACTTACTGTCAGAGCTGTTCTTGCGGAGTGATAGGCATCGGATGCTAATTTCAGCCACTTTATCGGTGAACCGGAAGCATACAGCGAGAATAATGCCGTGGCAACCTCATCAAAGGTTATATCCCCGACGGTAAAGGTATTGTCATAGTTTATATGGTAGGTGCATTTTGGTATCAGCGTTGCCGCAGACGTGAGTATCCCAGCGATTTGACTCTGTTCTTGTGGATATGATAATTGAACCAGTTGAGCATATTGATTCCGTGAGGGTCAAAGCCGGAAATATCCACAATAAGGAAGCCGTGATTCTCTTCCTCTATTTTCTTCTTGGCAAGCGACATGTCGATACAATCTGAACATTAGCTCCGATTGCCTGCATTTGCTTACCGAGCTCCTCGCTTCTTGCATGGCTGGAACTATACAATATAGCCTCTGGCAATCCGGAGAATTTCGATGCTCCTATATTGGATTTTTTCTCTGTTTTCATTGAAATTTTATGGCACGACAGTAATCAGTTATCGAGTGTTTCAATAATCAGACCTTATGCCTTTATATCGCAAACGATTACAGATGATTTGAGGTTCAGCCGATGATTGATAAATTCTGAAACAAATATTTAATGTGACACTTTTCACAATTGTAATGTTACACTTTATTAGCTGTAATTCAGTGTATAACACCACTATATCTCTGAACAAAATTACTTATATCATTGTCTTATTGGCGTGTTACAATTCCGTGAACAAACTAAATTCAACTATATCAGATGAGACCATCCACAAGAAGCTCAAACCCCGAAGAAGAGGTCAAAGGCGGTCATACCGTCACTTTGACAGGTATGACCGCCCCGGCCTCCATTATTGGAGAATCTATTTCTCAAATCAACATGTTCATATTGCTTGATCATGATTTCATCACAGAAGTTTCCTGCGGATCTGACAGCCGAAAAATCTATGAGACTTATCTCAGTTTCACTCGGGAAATTGTATCCGTTTATCATGGCAAGCACAGCAAGGATGAAATCCGGTCAGCCCTCATCATAGCCGAGGATCATCTTACCATACTGCTTGAAGACATCAGCGAAGATTGTGAAGTGGCAGTGAAATTTGTAGGACGTGCAATCAACTTTCTGAAGAAGTACATTCAAAGCATCGCTGAATGGTTCGCCGCCAACGGCATGGCAGCGAGAACTCAAGTCACAACGGAATCAGAAAAATCCACCGCCTATGAGTTCAACTTCAATGGTGAGTTTACTGAGTTTGTAGAGTTGGTTGACTCTCTTCTTGAATACGAATGCTTTGACAGCATCAACGACGGTACATATAAGGACGCTATCTTCATACGAGTAATGCTTGACCTATTCGGATTCCGGCATAAGACAGTCCAGCACTTCAGAGCAGCCAGAAATAAAATCTTCAACAAGTTCCCAAAAGAAGGGAAAGGCAGATGCAAACTGCTACCATCACTCCTGAGAAACATTGAGGACATCTGGGAAAAGAAGTGTCTAAAAATTCGATAGCATACTCATCCCTCGCCATTCTCCTCCATTGCAAGACGAGCCTTCTCTTTAAGGACTATGAAACGCACATCATCCTTTACTTGGTCATAATTGGCTTGAATCGCTATCTGCATTGCCTCTTTTGTCGGGATATTCGTCAGTATCGGAATCTCCTTATATGCTTTTGTTTCCCGCTCAACCGCCTTGCTGTCAACCACTATTTCAGCATGAAATATCTTCTGCTCGATACGTTCGTTGAAGTTGTCGGACACGGCTCCAACAAACATGCCCTGTGTCAGCGTTGATATTTTGCTTGCCGGAATGAGGGAATCCATCTGAGTGTTGAATGAATGGCTCACATCCTGACGGTTGATTGACATGGACTGCCTTTTCTGTAGAACCTTGCCGAAGCGTTCAGAGAGGGTCTTGGCTGTCGAGCCTACGACTTGCCCGGAAAATACATTACCTACTGTGTTCATCACAACGGCAGCCTCCGGCTTGCCATAGTCGCGCTCCAGCTGGGAGAAATCCTGAAAACGAGACACACGGCAACCTTGTTGCTTCGTGCGGTAGCTATGAGATTGTCCAGTCCCTTGAAGTATATCGTTGGTAATTCATCAATTACGACTCCGGACTTCAACATTCCCTTCTTATTGATGAGTTTCACTATTCGGGAATTGTAGAGTCCGAGGGCCGCTCCGTAGATATTCTGACGGTCGGGATTGTTGCCTACACATAGAATTTTCGGATGTTCCGGATTGTTGATGTCAAGAGTGAAGTCATTGCCGGTCATAACCCAATAGAGCTGAGGTGAAATCATACGGGACAACGGGATTTTTGCCGAAGCAATCTGCCCCTGTAACTGGTCTTGGGCTCCGCCTTTCCAAGCGTCCATAAATGGAGAAAGGTAGTTCTCAAGTTCGCGATACGATGTCAGAATCTGGAAAATATCCTCATAACTGCGGTTCAGGAATTCGATGGCATGGGGGAAGGTACAATATTTGCCATTCTCGTAGATTTTCAAAAACCACACGATAGCCGCCAGAAGGATAATAGGAGACTCCACGAAGAAGTCACCCTGCTTCTGGATCCACGTTTTGTTGAGATTCAAGAGGATTGTATAGGCTGATTCGTATGCGTCGGCAATGTCGGTCATGAAGTCCGGGTGGATGGGATTGCAACGGTGGCTGTGCATAGGGTCATCAAAGTTTATCACATAGAACTTCGGCTTTACCTTGTACTTATCCTTGTGCTTTTCCAAGTGGTTGTAAACTATGGTACTCAGGTCGGGATACTTGAAATCATAACAGTAGAGCGCGAACCCTTTCTCTATCTGCTGTTTAAGAAAGTTGTTGACCACCGCATACGACTTGCCGGAACCGGGAGTGCCAAGCACTATTGTTGCCCTGAACGGGTTGACAACATTTATCCAGCCGTTGTTCCATTTCTTCTTGTAATAGAAGCGTGTTGGGAGATTGACAGAATATTCGTTCTCTATCAACCGAGTTTCCTGCATGAAGGATTCATTCTCCTCGTTGAATCGGTCGTCCATCATATTGTTCTTCAGCATACGGCTCATCCATACACCCGCCATCATCACGGCTATGTAGCCGAGAATGGTGGTGGCGATATAGATATATTTCATGCCGAGATTCAGAAGCCACGGATTGAATAAGAACACGGCGAGTCCGGCGACACCTATTATAATAATGTGTCGCCAAGTAATCTTCTCGTTCTTCACCCCTTTGGTGCCGAGGCAGGCGACACCAAGGAGCAGTAGTGAGAAAAGTTTGGACGGTAACGTGTTGCAGAAAAGTCCGCAAGCGCGGTTGAAGTTGTTGAGGATTTTATCGACGGTTGTGTAGAACCAGCCGCTATCGACTGTTTCCACACGGGTGAAATAGTAGAGATTGGCAACTACCAGCACTATGCTGATAGCCCGAAGAAAATCCATAATCTTTGCCAATGCCCTGAGATCATCTTCTTGCTGTGACATATATAATAATGTGTAAAAGGGTTAGCGACGCGGCCCACGCTTTCTGCGTCGGTGGCGGCGCACGAAATCTTCTTCGTCCGGATTGACTGATGGGCCAAGTTGGAACAGGTCAAGTCCGGGCAGAATACCGTCAGTGTCAAAGTCGCTGGAATTGGAGTTTGAAGCCGGAGCTTGAGCATGGGACTGAGCCTGAGAGTGTCCCGCTGGCGGTGTTGTCGTTGAAGACTGTGAACTGCCGCCGGTGGCATCGTCCTGTTGATGAGATCGTGTGTCTGGCTGCGGTTGATTGACCACAGGCTGTTGTGCCGCCTCATTTTCAGTCTGATTGAATCGTGCATTGAGAGCATTTGCAGAGAAAGCCTTACCCATACGGGAGCCATTGAGAACAGACATTGTGTTATGGTCAATGAAAGTGGCGCCATATATTCGCCCATCCTCAGTGTACCGGAACAGGACATCAATATTCTTCTCTTTGAGTCGGGCAATGAAATCTTCCTTGCCATGACAATGCCCCAATGCCTCGGAAACGGCCAGTTTCGTAGGTGCAACGTCAATTTTCTCTTTTGCCCGCTCATATTTTGCGTCAATGGCATCACGCCGGGCAAACTTGCCCAGACGCGATGCTTTGAATGGTGCAGCAATGACATTACCGTTATCATCAAGAGCGAAATAAACCAATCCGTGATACTCGCGGCCATTGACTCTGCCGTCGGTATTCTCACACTTGACATTGAAAAGATTGAGAACTGCGTTATACTCACCGATGGTCTGGAACTTATACCGCATTCCTATAATTTTCACCACAGCCGCAACCTGTTTCTTCAAGTCGCCGGATGGGTCAATCTTCAATAGCGGTGTGTCGGGAGTCACCTTCTCCCTTTCAGCGGTCTTTAATCCATACTTCTTTTCCAACTCACGTGTTATCTCCTTGCTTCGGTAAAAATTATTCTTGTCGGAAATGCAAGAGCCGTCAGTCCTTACCCGGAGTGCCACGATGTGCATGTGGTGTCGGTTGATGTCGGTATGCTTGTAAACCATATACGGCATATCGCCGAATCCCATCTTCTCCATATACTCACGGGCTATGGCTGAGAGTTGTGCGTCAGAGAGAATATCGTCAGGGTGAGGATTCAGGGAGATATGCACCATCGGTCGCTCGGTCTTTGTGGTGGTGGGCATCCACTGCATGAAGTCTGCAAAAGCGCGTTTGATGTCAATATGCCCGCTGCCGTCATTGTAGATCTTGTTGGTGTCGAGCAACCGACCATTCTCCTTGTTGATCTTCTCCCCATTATATACAATCGCTCCATAGAGCGAGTTGCCTAATGAGATTTTTGCGACCATTGCTCATCGAATTTTTTAGCCAAGTCAACGATGTCTTGACTTTTTGAGACGAGTCTGATCGTCAGTTTTTCAAGTTCGGCGATTGTCGCCAACGCTTTCTTTTCGGTAAAATTTTCGCGTAAGGTTCTCACCAGAGTGTCGTAACTGACACCGATTGTTCGGTAAGTGGAGTTGAATCCGGCGAGCTTGTCAATGAAAATGCGTGTGTTCTCATCGAAAGTGAAGACCTTGAAAGGCTTCTGAAAGAGGAAATTTTTGATGAAAGCCGCTTTGTTGTCAGCACCTGATTTGTCGAACATCGCAAGAAATCGGGCATTTTCCTCAGCATTGAAACGTACAACGTAGCGGTTCACAGAGGGGTCGGTCTTGGCGCGACGTCCTCCGTGGTTAGAATATTTACCCATAAAAATTGGAATGGTATCGCAGATTGCATTGCTGTGGCTGTCGCAGACGTTGAAAAGGTTCTCCAACTTTGGCGGAGAACCACACCCTCGGAGAGCAAGGGTTGGGAGGCACTAACTCGATTTCGAGTGCCTCTCAACATACCTTGCTCCTCCATGTGGAGGCTTGTGTTTCAACTAAATATGCGTGGAGTAATAGGATTCGGAGTGATACCTATATATTAAGGTGTGCATAAGGTGCCGGTCAGACCTCATTTGCATTGAATCCATCAAGAAAACAGCGGAGAATGGCTGCGTCCTGCGTTGGACGCTTCTGCGATTGCCTTATTAAAGTTACAAAAAATCTGCGAGACAACCAAATTCGGGGATTGTTGGCCAAATCTTCATACACTGGGTGGCCCAATTTTCAATGAGAATATCTGAAAGAAACAGCCTCTTCTAAATATTTTAAGGAGAAATCGCCCGAATTGTCCTGATTCAATTTCGCGTCACTTTGAGGCACTGCGAGGCAAGATAGTCCCATGACAATTGAAAATTAGGCTTAACGAGCGTCCATGCACTAACTTTGTAACGTAAACGTCAGCCGACATGTACGCCGACTCATTCAAATTTATGTTTGCAGGAATGTTCGTCCGCACACACATTGAATCTGACATTTGCACACATGATTCTTCATTCTGACACAAACACATTTGATCGCTTACAGACTCTCATGCACGTCAAGGCATCCACGCATTCAATTTAATGTCTATAGGAATAGTCGTCTGATTGTCTTGACACACATTTGATGATGAAAACATCCATTTGCCAATGTGCCTGAACGCTGATTCACACATCCATTGATACATTCATTCTCTTGAATGAGTATCAATACATTCAACCATGCGCACAAACGCATATGCGCATATACGCAGCGGCACAGCCGCACAGCCCCAAGACTTCCTTACAATGACCATGCCCCGGTTTTGTCGATAAGACCGGTCAGCCGGTGGTGTGCCATAACGGAAGCAAAGTGAGAATTAACCCTATTATTTACCCCTTTTACAACAGCAATGAAAGAACCTGTTTTCGTTGCCTTCTCCACCCAGAAGGGAGGAGCGGGCAAGACAACCCTTACCGTGCTGATGGCAAGCTACCTCTACTATGTCCGAGGACTGAAAGTCCTTGTAGTGGATTGCGACTACCCTCAGTACAGCATCAAGGAGATGCGCGACCGCGATGTTGAGATTCTGAAAATCAACTCGACTTTCCTGAAACCTTCAACGAGCAGCGCCAACGCCTCCAGTGTGACCCTTATCCTATTCTCATCACAAAACCGGAAGAGGCCCTCTACAAGGTCAAGAACCGAGTGGAGAACGGTGAGGAGTACGACATCGTGCTCTTTGACCTCCCCGGCACTGTCAACAATCAAGGTGTAGCCAAGACTGTGTCGCTCATGGACTACATTTTCTGTCCGGTGGCGGCTGACAAGCTGATTCTCGAAAGTTCGCTTGCCTTCGCAATGAAGGTGCGCGATGAAATCATGACCCTGCCCGACAGCTCCATCAAGGAGATGCACATGGTATGGAACCTCGTGGATGCCCGTGAACGCACAGAACTCTACGACCGATATGAGGAGGTGTTTGAGGAACAGCTTCTGCCGACACTGAAAACCCGGCTGCCCGACACCAAACGGTATCGCCGTGAAGGGTCGAAGGAGGCAAGCCGCCCCGTGTTCCGCTCAACGCTTCTCCCTCCCGACAAGACACTTCTCAAAGGGAGCCGCCTCGTGGAACTGGTCGATGAGATTCTCGGTATCATCAAGCTCTGAGAATGACCTATGGCGAAAAGATATGACAATAGCTTCGACGCCGAAGGTTTCGTGGAGAATTTCCGCGCTCAGGATGACGCGCCCGCCCCCTCAAAACTTGCCGAAAGCCCAAAGGTGGAAGCAGGGAAAAAGAAGATTCCCGAAAGATCTGTGTCACCTGATGCAGTTGACGATTACCAGGCTCGGTTTATCGACGATTTGAAGTATCGCTATCCCCTAACCGCTGGCCTCAGGTGATGATTTCTCCTGAGTTCGCTTCCAATATCAATCGACTGGAACTTTTATGTGGCAACCGACGGGCAAACCTCTCCACCTATATCAACAATGTGCTGGAACAGCATTTCCGTGACTGCGAGGCACAGATTAAAGAATTTAAGAAAAAATATAACGATAATGAGTAACAACCCCAACTCTCCATTCATGGAGAAAGTCTCGGGAGCGGTATCGGGCGCATTGTCCGATACTCTCGGACAGCAGTCGCCATCATTGGCCGCAGCAAAAAAACTATCAGAAACGGTTCATGTCGAGCAACCGTATCAATTCCAACAACCGTGTTCACGTGTCGCCGGAGATATTCGCGATTATCGAACGGCTCGTTTCAGCCGTCGGCAAGGACAAGGTCTCGATGGGCAGTTATGTGACCGAAATAATCCGTGAGCATCTGGAACGCTACAAGGAGTCGGTGCTTACCATCTATCTCACCAATACCCAACCGCTGTTCTGATGGAGTATATTCTGATTCTGACGCTGCTCGCCAGCAACATCTTCCTTATCGGAAGATTTCTGAAGAAAGCGGATTCCAAACCACCTGCTCAGACTCCGGAGCCACCTCCCACGGATGAGAAGAAAACGGAAAGTCCGGCTCCATCGCCTAATGATGAAGATACTCTCATCACCAAGAGCATAGTTGACCTCTCTCGCATCAATGCCCTGATTGAGTCCAAGGTCAAGGCCAAAGTCGCCAATATGGTGGATGAGATGGTGGAACGTGTAGTGCAGGAGATGACAAAACCGGAGGATGTGGGTCTGCCTCCCGAAGAACCTGAAAAGCCCAATCCCACTATTCCGCAGGATAAGCTCGATGAGACTTTCACTCACAATACGGTATCTGAAACGCTCGGTGAAACTCCCGAACCGCAGGAGCCTCAGACCGGCGGGCATGACTTCAATTCGCTTGAAAGCGCAGTCCGTGTGGCGAAGAATGAGCCTCACACTCCCGAGGAAGCCGCAGCCGCAAAGGAGACTCTTGCCGAGATTCAGGGAACAGTCATTGCGGATAGGATTGCTCTCGATCCCAAGGTGCGTACCCGTATGCTCTCGATTATCTACGGTGACAAGGATGAACCGCTAAATGAGGAGACAATCTCCAAGAAAAAAGTCGTGTTCTCCGGCACCATCGACACTTTCGATGTCGATAAACTTAACCTCAATATTTTAACTTAACCCTTCTGCTTATGGTAAAATTTCTGAATAAAATTTATAACAAAATTGTGGCTTGGATGAACGCTCCTGTCCGTCGCCGTCCCATCGCCGCAATGCTTCTTCTGACAGCTGCAATCCAGATGTTCGCAGCCGGTAACGGGTTGAGTGGCATCAATGAAGCCACTTCAATGGTCACCTCCTATTTTGATCCGGGAACGAAACTGGTGTACGCAATCGGTGCTGTTGTCGGTCTCATCGGCGGTATCAAGGTTTACTCCAAATGGTCGAGTGGCGACCCCGACACGAGCAAGACTGCCGCCTCATGGTTCGGAGCCTGTATCTTCCTGATTGTAGCAGCCACAATCCTCCGCTCATTCTTCCTCTAATGTCCGAATACTCAATCAACAAGGGCATCGGACGGTCGGTTGAGTACAAAGGCTTGAAAGCGCAATACCTGTTCATCTTCGCAGGTGGATTGCTTGCCATGTTCGTGGTGTTCGTCATCATGTATATCGTCGGAATCTCCCAATGGGTCTGCATAGGCTTCGGTGCGACAGGTGCGTCCTTTCTTGTCTGGCTCACATTCCATCTCAATGCCAAATACGGCCAGTACGGTCTGATGAAACTGACCTCGGTCAAATATCGACCACGATATATCATCAACCGTCTGCGCATAACACGATTGATAAAGCATAAAACATGAGGAATATACTGAAAGCTACAACACTGGAGTCGAAGCTGCCGCTGTTGGCGGTCGAGCATGGCTGCATCATCTCAAAGGACGCGGATGTTACCGTGGCCTTTGAGGTGAGCCTCCCGGAACTTTTCACTGTCACCTCCGCTGAATATGAAGCGATGCACTCCGCTTGGTGCAAGGCAATCAAGGTGTTGCCACATTATACGGTCGTACATAAGCAGGATTGGTTTGTTAGTGAGAAGTATAAGCCGGAACTTCAAAAAGAGGATTTGTCATTTCTTGACCGCTCATTTGAACGCCACTTCAACGAGCGTCCATATCTCGCCCACAAGTGCTACCTGTTCCTGACAAAGACTACAAAGGAGCGTATGCGCCAGCAATCGAACTTCTCAACCCTCTGCCGTGGTAGAATCATGCCAAAAGATTTGAATCACGAAATGGTTGTGAAATTCATGGAGAGCGTTGAGCAATTTGAGCGAATTATGAATGATACCGGCTATATCAAACTCCATAGACTGAGTGATGAAGACCTGATAGGTACTGAGTCAACCTCCGGACTGATTGAGAAATATATGTCACTGTCAATGGATAATGTCACCTGTCTGGAGGATATTGACCTATCGGCAAAAGAGATGAGAATCGGCGACAAGTTGCTCTGCCTCCATACTCTTTCCGATACTGAGGATTTACCGCAAAGGTCAGCACAGACAACCGATATGAGCGGTTATCAACTGACCGAAGTGACTGTCGGCTTTCTTTCGCTTCTCCGGTTGGGTTGCTCCTTCCGTGCAACCATATCTACAACCAGTATCTGCTGATTGATGATCCTGACGAGGACCTGACGCGGTTTGAAAAGACGGCCCGCAACATGAACTCCCTGTCGAAGTACAGCCGAAGCAACGCCATCAACAAAGAATGGATTGACCAATATCTCAATGAGGCTCACAGTTACGGACTGATTTCCGTGCGCTGCCATTGCAACATAATGGCTTGGAGCGATGATACCGAGGAATTGAGGAGAGTCAAGAATGATGTTGGCGGTCAGCTGGCTACAATGGGTTGTATGCCCCGGCACAACACTATCGACTGCCCGACACTGTTCTGGGCGGCGATGCCCGGCAATGAGGCTGACTTCCCTGCGGAGGAATCATTCTATACGTTCATTGAACCTGCGGTTTGCTTCTTCACTGCCGAAACCAACTACCGAAGTAGCCTCTCTCCATTCGGAATAAAGATGGTTGACCGACTCACGGGCAAACCTATCCACTTGGATATTTCCGACGAGCCGATGAAGCGAGGTATAACTACCAACCGCAACAAATTTATCCTTGGCCCGTCAGGTAGTGGAAAGTCGTTCTTCACCAACCACTTTGTCCGACAATATTACGAACAGGGTGCGCATATCCTGCTGATTGACACGGGTAATTCCTACGAAGGTCTGAGCAATCTGATTCGCAACAGGACTCATGGAGAAGATGGTGTATATTTCACATATACGGAGGATAACCCAATCTCCTTCAACCCATTTTATACCGACGACGGAATATTTGATGTGGAGAAGAAAGACTCTATCAAGACGCTGCTGCTGACTCTCTGGAAATCGGAAGATGACAGGGTGACAAAGACTGAATCCGGCGAGCTTGGCTCGGCATTGTCAATGTTTCTCGATAAGATGGCAAAAGACCGCGACATTGTCCCGTGTTTCAACTCATTCTATGAGTTCATGCGTGATGAATACCGTGCGGAAATGGCAAATCGCCCGATACCCATCTACAAACAGGACTTCGACATTGACAATTTCCTGACCACGCTCCGGCAGTACTATCACGGTGGCCGCTTCGACTTTCTGCTCAACTCCAAAGCCAACATCGACTTGCTCAACAAGCGGTTTGTTGTCTTCGAGATTGATTCGATCAAAGATAATAGAGAATTGTTTCCGGTGGTGACAATCATCATCATGGAGGCTTTCATCAACAAGATGCGGCGCCTGAAAGGAGTCCGTAAAGTCCTTATCTGTGAGGAGGCTTGGAAGGCTCTTTCCTCAGCAAATATGGCTGAGTACATGAAGTACCTCTATAAGACTGTCCGCAAGTATTTCGGTGAGGCTGTGGTTGTGACACAGGAGGTTGACGATATTATCTCGTCGCCGATTGTCAAGGAGACCATCATCAACAACTCCGACTGCAAGATACTTCTCGACCAGCGCAAGTATATGAACCGCTTCGATCAGATACAGGAGCTGTTAGGTCTGACTGACAAGGAGAAGGCGCAGATACTGAGTATCAACATGGCGAACAATCCCAACCGCCTATATAAAGAGGTGTGGATTGGACTTGGTGGAACCCAGTCTGCCGTCTATGCAACGGAGGTCAGTAAAGAAGAATATCTCTGCTACACCACTGAGGAAACGGAGAAGATAAGGGTGCTGGAAATGGCACAAAAACTCGGCGGCGATACCGAAGCCGCCATAAAAAGATTAGCTAACGAATAATGAATTTTATGATTGAAGATATGTTTCATTTTCTTGAACCCGTCTTGACGGTGTTCACTGCGATTGCGGTCATTACCCTTGCCGCTGTCGTATGTATCGGCTGCATCGCCCTTGTCTTCAAGGTCGGCGACAGCTTCAAGGGTATGCTGCGAAAACGATACGCCTATTGCCGAGATAAATGGAAGCTGAGGGTGTATAAAATTGCTGATTATGTCGGCAATAAAATCGGCAAAACAATCAGTACCCATCTGGATAAGATCTATAATCTGCCGACAGAAAATTCATTTGCCTCCGACCTCAGAAATAAAATGGTCGGTAAATGGATTACTGAGAACGATGATGAGATGGTAATTTCCGAAGAGGACGGCCTGTATCTAATGTCGATTAGGCTTCGAGATGCGCGAATGACGGAGAACTATCTTATTGGTTTGACAACTCTTCCCAATAATCGTCAAAACCTGTTCATCGCAGAAGGATCCATACCTATGACAATCGGATTCAACGATAATCACGATGTCATCTACATTCCTGATAATAACCGGAAGTTTCACCGCACCTATCAGAAATTACCTTCTGAAATTCAAGCGGAAATAGACGCTTGTTTCCGAGAACCAACTGTATTTCCGGTTGAAGAAGAGCCTTCGCCCCGGATGGTAATTACCGATGAATTGCGTGATAAACTGGCACGCCTTGATGATGAGTCGGGTTTTCAGGAACTGGATGCCGCTGTCAACCGCAACATCATCGAATGAAGACGGCAATCCATGTGATGGCACGGCAGAAATGAGAAACAACGTATGCAGTCACCCAATTCGATAAGATGAGCGAGTACTAATCACTTGAATAGTTCGGAATGAGAGCCAAGTCGATAAATAGCAATAGTATTAGTTGCTTCATCGTACCATATCAGGAGGAAATCACCTTCGATATGACACTCAGAACATCCCTCATATTCACCATGCAATTTATGCTCTCGGCACTCTTTCGGCAACGGTTCTTCCTTCTTTAGCTTATCAAGTATGTCGTTCAGCTCTTTGAGTTTCTTTGGCTGATGCAGATACCTCTTAATATCTTTCTTGAACTGCTTGGTAAATCGGAGTTCTTTCATACTCCGATTGATTTAAGCATGGCCTCAACGCTTGAGGTGTCTATTGGTCCTTCTGTTTTGCCTGCTTTTGCATCTTCAAATGCTTGACGGGTGGTTTCATTGGGCTCATGGTAGACTGCATCAAGTAGCAGACCTTCGACATAATTGTTAAGACTTCTACGGTCTTTCTGGGCAAGTTCCTTCAACTTGTCAAGAAGATAAACCGGCAATCTGAACACGTGGGCTTTCTTTTCTAATGCTATATCCATTGTGATATCATTTTATTTACAAAGTTAGTACATTCTACAATCAGAAACAAATATCTAAATAAAAAAGTTAGAGGTACAATCTTATAAAATCTAACCCTTACCGTATGAAAATATTGAAATTAGTTTTACCCCTTGTTTTGTTCTGCCTGCTCTTCGGAGCAGGCACGGCAAACGCCCAATGGACGGTCATAGACCCGTCCAACATCGCCCAAAGCATCGTAAATAATTCAAAATCACTCGTTCAGGAGTCGCAGACAGCGACCCACATGGTGAAAAATTTTCAGGAAACCGTGAAAATTTATCAGCAGGCGAAGAAATATTACGATGCTCTCCAGTCGGTCAACAACCTTGTCCGCGATGCCCGAAAGGTGCAACAGACAATCCTCATGCTCGGCAATATCTCCGGATACTATGTCAACAATTTCCAAAAGATGCTGACCGACCCCAACTTCACCGCTTCGGAGTTATCGGCAATCGCTTCCGGTTATACGAGGATTCTTGAAGAAGCAAACGGCGTACTCGGAGATTTGAAGCAGGTGGTGAATATCACAACCCTCTCGATGACCGACAAAGACCGTATGGATGTGGTGGATAACTGCTACAAGGAGATGAAAAGGCTGAAGAATCTTACCGCTTACTATACAAACAAGAATATCAGCGTCTCATATCTCCGCGCCAAGATGAAAGCCGATACCCAACGAGTGGTGAGTCTATACGGCGATGGTTCTGAAAAATATTGGTAATGCCTATGACCAACACCATCTTATGTGCCATTGATTTTTCAAACCTCCATACCATACTCCGGTCGCTCTATGATGAGATGATGCCTCTCTGTTCCGATATGGCAGGAGTGGCTCAGGCAATCGCCGGATTAGGTGCGCTGTTCTATGTTGCTTACCGCGTATGGAGGCACCTTGCAGACGCATCGCCTATAGATGTCTTCCCTTTGCTGCGTCCCTTTGCTATCGGAGTGTGCATCATGTTCTTCCCGACTGTAGTTCTCGGAACCATCAACTCGGTAATGTCGCCGATTGTGCAGGGTACGGCTTCAATGCTTGAAGGTCAGACACTCGATATGCAGAAATATCGCGAAGAGAAAGACCGGTTAGAGTATGAGCAGATGATGAATGACCCTTCGACCGCTTATCTTGTGGATGATGCGGAGTTTGACCGCCAGATTGATGAACTCGGTGTTACCGAAATCGGTACAGCAGCCGGTATGTATATTGAGCGTGGAATGTATAAGGTAAAGAAAGCCATTCAGAACTTTTTCAGGGAATTACTTGAAATGCTGTTTCAAGCAGCCTCCCTTACAATAGACACAATAAGGACATTCTTCCTGATTGTGTTGGCAATCCTCGGTCCGATTGCTTTTGCCTTGTCTGTATATGACGGATTCCAGTCAACGCTGACCATGTGGATCCAGCGTTACATCCAAACTTACCTGTGGTTGCCGGTGGCGGATTTGTTCAGTACCATTCTTGCCAAAATACAAGTGCTGATGCTTCAAAATGACATTTCAGAACTGACTAATAATCCGAATGTTGACATTGACGGGACGAACACCGCGTATGTCATTTTTATGATCATTGGTATCATCGGATACTTCACAATTCCGACTGTCGCAGGCTGGATTATTCAGGCCGGAGGCGCCGGTAATTATAACCGTGCGGTCAACAATACCGCTATGCAGGCAGGGTCTATGGCCGGAAGTGTCGGAGGCGCGGTTGTCGGCAACGTAGCCGGACGAGCCGGCAAATTATTAAAATGACATTCTAACACTGATTAAATGGAGTTTAAGTCACTAAAAAACATAGAGACTTCTTTCCGTCAGATACGTCTGTTCGGGATAGTCTTCGTGGCGATGTGCGCGGTGGTGGTTTCTGTGGCTCTGGTAATGGTTTTCAATTTCGCTGAAAAGCAGCGTGAAAAAATCTACGTCCTTGACAATGGCAAGTCCCTTATGCTTGCCTTGTCACAGGACATGGAACAGAACCGACCCGCCGAGGCCCGCGAGCATGTGCGCCGCTTCCATGAACTGTTCTTCAATCTTTCACCCGACAAATCGGCTATCGAGCACAATATCAACAGAGCGTTGATTCTCTCTGATAAGAGTGCCTATAACTACTATACTGACTTCTCGGAGAAAGGTTACTACAACCGCATCATTGCGGGGAATATCAATCAGGTGGTGCAGGTTGACAGCGTGGTTTGCGATTTCAACAATTACCCCTACACTGCCAAGACCTATGCCAAGCAGTTGATCATTCGTGAGTCGAATGTGACGCAGAGGACATTGGTCACTACCTGCCGCCTTTCCAATGTCTCCCGCTCCGATGACAATCCCAACGGTTTCATCATCGAAGGATTCAATATCATTGAGAATCGGGACATTATAACAACCAAACGATAATTTATGAGTAAAAGTAATAGAAAATCCCTTTTCGTCCGGCTCATTGACTGGGCCTGGCGAAACCCCAAGGCAAATATCAGCGAGGGTATCAAGAAAACCTGCGATGATATGCTGCCGAAACAACGACTGTTGGTCGTGACGATACTTCTCTCGGCCTTTGTGTTGATTGCCTTCTTTGTCTTCGGCCACGCTTGCTATAAGATTGGTGCAAGAGAGCCTCACAATGAGATAGAGGTAGAACACCTTAAAAACATCGAGTTGCCTTCATATCACAACAAGGCTCTAGAAACGTATGAAGAAGCATGTGCCAATCGGTTTTGATGCCGATGAGAACATTGATTACGAACCCTCAAAAAATGCTGCCAATGACTCTACAGGAATGGAAAGCGAAGATTAACGGCTATTTCCAGCCGAAGACTCCGGCGGAGCGTCAGAAGCTGATGAAATATGCGGTCGTGATGCCGGGGGCGATAATATGTGGCGTTGTAATTTGCTGGCTACTTTATTCCAGTCTCCAACCAGATGGTGATAAGGTTGGCAATGTATTCCAGACAGATGTGCCGGCTGGTGAGCAAGAGCAACTCGGCACAAAGGCTCAGGAGTATGCTGCCGCTGATGCCGCTAAGGAGAAAAGGACAGCTGAAGTGACCATAAATACAATGGATTCCATTTGTCTCAACCTCGGAAGATTCCGTGCCTCAACAGTCTGCCATTGTCGAATCGGCTGAACAGTATCAACAGGTGCAACAGTCGCTCAGCGATTTCTATGTCCCGGATTATAGCCAGCAGTCAGAGGTTGCTGAGCTGCAAGCCAAGATTGATGAACTGGAAGCCGCCAACTCTGTGGCGCAACATCAGACTCAGCCCAATGAAATGGAACTGATGGAGTGTTCCTATCAACTTGCATCTCAATATTTCGGAAATGGGAATGGTGGACAGCAGGCTGTTATCGTTGATGAAACCGAAGGAGAACCGAAAGATTATGCCGGTTAGTCAGGTTGCACAGAAGGTTGTATCAACACTCAGTCCCGGCAATGGAGAGACTCGCTCATTCTCTACGGCAGTCGGAGGCAAAGCGTCAGAACTTCAAGAATACTATCGCCGCTTGTGTCGCTTCGGATCAATCGGTAATGGATGGACAGAGTGTCCGACTCCGTACTCTCGAATCTATGTGGGTGGGCAATTCTCTTTTGCCTAAGAATACCCCAATTATCGGTAGAGCGAGATTACAGGGTGAACGACTGGAGATTACCATTGAGAGCATCGAGGCTTTGGGGTGCATCATGGAGGTTGAGTTGTCGGTCTATGACTCCGACGGACAGGAGGGAATCAATATTCCCAATTCTCTTGAATCGGATGCACTCAAAGAGATTGGTGCCAATATGGGTTTCGACCGTGGGTAGTTCAATCAATATCTCTACTGATGTGGGCGCTCAACTTGTCTCCGATGTCGGTAAGGGTCTGTTGAATGGCGTAAGCCAGTACCTCACCAAGAAAGTACGCGAGGTGAAGGTGCATTTGAAAGCCGGGCATAAGGTGATGCTTCACCAGCCCGAAGATGTCTAACTTAAATTTTGAATTATATGCAGATAAAAAAGATATTTCTTACTGCCATTGCCGTATTCGGCATGGCAGTGGCCGCCAACGCTACAAGCGTCAAGGGGGGCACAACTCCCGATTCGGGAGCAGCAGCTGAAGTTGCAGAACACGATATGAACGTGTATGGTGCAAACTATACCGACGGCGACAAATTTGAGGGACTCACCCGAAAAAATCGGCTTTGACCGAATGATTCCACCTCATGCACTGGAGGTGTGTTACAACAAGACCACGCACATCATCTTCCCGGCAGAGATTGTGTATTGCGACTTGGGCAATGAGAACCTTGTTGCCGGGCTTGCCGATGGTGCGAAAAACGTGCTGCGTGTCAAATCAGCTTTCAAGTCGTTCAAGCAGGAAACCAATCTTTCGGTTATCACAGAAGATGGTAGCTACTACACGTTTAACGTGAAATTCGCCAAAGAGCCACTGTTACTCAGCATCGAGATGACTGACTTCCTCCATGACGGCGAGGCTGTGAATCGCCCGAACAACGCTCAGGAAATTTATCTTGAAAAAACTTGGTCAGGAATCGCCTATGCTTGTCAAGCTCATTATGAAGAGTATCTACAAACAGAACAAGCGTGAAATCAAGCATATCGGCAGCAAGTGTTTCGGAGTGCAGTTTTCTTCTGAAAAGTATTTACGTCAACAACGGACTTCTCTATTTTCACACGGAATTGAAGAACACCTCCAATATTGCCTTTGATATTGACTATGTGATGTTCAAGATTGTGGATAAGAAGGTTGTCAAGCGGAACTGCCATGCAGGAGCAGGTTGTAGAACCTCTCCGCGCTCAGAATTATGTAACAGTTGTGCATGGTAAATCTACGGAACACACCGTGTTTGCTCTGGAGAAATTCACAATCCCAGACGATAAGCAGCTCATTATCGAGATTGCTGAGAAAGAAGGTGGTCGCCATCAGTCCTTTGTGGTCGATAACGAGGACATCGTGAGAGCTAACGTAATTGATGAAATCGTGTGCCAATGAGTGCAAAGACAAACTCGTTTGGCTTTGCCGAGTGCAGCCACGATTGGCGTTTAACGCAACTTTCAATCCAGTAAATACTATGAATAAATTTCTTATCGCAATAATTGCCATGCTCAGCCTCTTTGGAGGCCGGGCAATGGCCCAGCCAACACTTCCCGGCATGAAGTCGGTGGAAGTAAAGGCGAATATGGTTGATGGCTTTTATACCGGATCAGCTCGTGACTGCGGTTATTCCTTCGGTGTCTATTATTCTGTTTTCAAGGGTAACAATGCTCACGAATGGACTTTCGGTGGTGAGTATCTTCAAACCTATAAGCCTTACGGCGAGAACGGTCGAATCCCTGTGGCTGAATTTACTGGCGAAGCAGGGATATAATCTCCACCTTTACAGCAACTACTCGCAGTTCTTTCATCTCTATGGTGGCATTTCGGCTCTTGCCGGATATGAAACGGTCAACTGGGGAAAGACGCTGTTGCCTGACGGAGCAACGCTCCACAACTCGGACGCTTTCATCTATGGTGGAGCTGTTAACATTCAGGCCGACTTCTACCTCTCGGATAGAATAGCACTGACCGCGAATCTCAAAGAGAGATTCGTATTCGGTAACTCGACGGGGCACTTCCGATTCGCCTACGGATTAGGTGTTCGTCTTATGATGGATTGACAGCCTATGAGATACACTGAAAAAGATATTCCGAAGATGCCGATTACGGCATTCTTGGATGTCCTCGGCGAGAAGCCTGTCAAGACTTTTGAGGATATGAAGCTATACTTATGCACCTCACAGGGATGATCCTGAACCGATGTTTGTTGTTCAATGAAACAGCTAATCGTTGGTATGATCATGTCACAGACGAGTCGGGCAATCTGAAAGATTTGGCAAAGTTGGACTGCAAGTAAGTTTTACAGTAACGACATCCCCGGTTATATCGTCAAGGTGATGAATGATAACGAGATTGCCAAGGAAATGCTTTCAAAACGGGCAATAGAAACCGCAGGTTATCCACTTCGACATTGCCAAGATACCCCTCACCGACTTTATGAAAAGCGTTGGGTCATGAACACCCGGTGGCGGCTGACGGCAATCTACTTATCTACAAAGCTCCTTATGATACTGAAAAGAAGCCGACGTTGGTAATCAACACTGAAACAAATCTGTGGCGCGATACCAAATCCGGCGCTCACGGTGGAATTTATGTTCTTGCATATGAGTTGACTGGCTGTGCCAACGTGACGGAGCTCAACCGCTACATCATTGGAGAGATGAGTGCTTATAAGCGGCGTGAGCAACAGAAACCGGAAGTCAAGCCGGAGCCGCCAAAGGCTGAGACGAATCAGCTGAAACGTAAGATGCGCCATTAGCCTATGGATATTTCAGTACTAAAAACTATACCGATTGCCGATTTCTCCGGCGATTAGGGTATGCTCCGGTGGCGCATAAAGGTCGGGA
>PDYJ01002394.1_pt1 | contig 19762 bp, 18 predicted proteins | sample 1430841 | NCBI WGS metagenome assembly PDYJ01 (sample SAMN07237672, study PRJNA390542) | Gut metagenome, whole genome shotgun sequencing project. | isolation source: fecal pellets | host: Mus musculus | place: USA: New York, NY | collected 2016-10 | reverse complement strand
CGTATCGGCTCCGGGCGTATTGCGAGGGTCGAACACGTTCCGGCCGGAAAGGTCGTTTCGTATGGCCCGGAGAAAACAAGCTGCCTACACAAGCGATGGTGGCAGATTGGCCGCTGGCCGACCCTCGTACCTCACACGTTTACCCTCTGTTTGACCCCTCCGACCCTCTGAAATATCCCGTTTCGCTGGCATATTACAACATTTACAGTTACAACCACGACCATTACAGCGTACCGCGCTTTATCGGTGCGTTCGATTGGCTGGAGTTGGCCGGAACACTCGCGCCACTCCTCGCAGCTTACAACGAGAACGCCTCGGCTATCTCGAAACATATCGAATCGCCCCAGTCATATTGGGACCGCGCCGAGGAACAGATAAAAATGGCCTGTCAGCAAAGGGGCATACCCTATAAAAAGGAAATGTTAGAGGAGTTCAAGGACGCAGCGATGGAGAAATTTGCCGCCTCGATGTCCGGCAAGGAAACGCGGGCAAGTTCCTGCATACCTCGCAGTTCTGGAACGAGGAGGCTAATAATTTCGAGGGGTGGAAGATTACCGCTATCGACAACAAGGTTAAAGAGTACATCGAAGCAATGGTGGCAATATGCAAAAAGTCAGAGGCCGCCGCGACCTCCGGTTTTGGCCTCGACCCCTCACTCTCTAACTTGATACTTGATACAAAACTCGGTTCAGGCTCCGAAAAACTCTACGCCCTGAAGGTGTATAACGCCACAGAAACCGCCGTGCCTGATATGGTGCTATGTAAACCGTTCCAACAGTTCATCGACACCAACCACCCCGGCACAGATATACGAATCGGCCTATATCGTACCGTTGTAGAGGCCGAAAAAAAATGTCAACCCCGAAAACAGAGTGAAAGCAAATGCGTGATTTATTCGCCACCCCGGAGCAGCAGCCGGAGAACAAAGGCAAAGGCAAGGACGAGGCCAAGGAACGCGCCGAGGATAAGAACACCGGGAAAGAAACGAGGGTGTTCCGCTCGATGTCGCGCAACTTTGAACGCCGCGTAAAATCCGAGCTTTTTTCTCGAAAATGTCCTACCGTGGCACTTTTCACCGGGCGAGGCGTATCATTGTTTTTCTTTCGGCGATGTTGACGCGCTAACCTATCTCCGGGCTATCCTCAAACAGCAACCGCTGGAGTATGTTTGTTTGTCCACCTTCTCTATGGCGTTGACCGACGCGGAAACGCTTTTGAAATGGCAGCGCGGCGGATTGATTGGACGGCTCGACCTCTATCTCGGTGAAATTTTCGATTCCAAGTTTGCCGAGGTTTACAACACTTTGCGCGAGGCCGTCGCGCTCATGGGCGGCCGCGTTGCCGTGTTCCGGAATCACTCTAAAGTTATGGCCGGTTTCGGTGAACGCTTTGATTTTGCGGTCGAAGGTTCGGCAAACCTTAACAGTAATCCGCGTTGTGAGCAGACGGTTATAACAGTCGATGAAGGCGTGGCAAGGTTCTACAAAGAAGAAATTTTCGACAAAATCCATTCGTTTAACAATGATTTTGCCGATTGGAAACCCTATAAACTGAAACGCGATGAAACTATTTGACCGCGACGGAAACGGCAGCGAGGAAATTACCGCAGCCGTCGGAATAATCTCTAACGGTATCACTTTCGACAAGTGGCGGCCCCTGATTCCGTTCGGAATCCGTGATGTCGTCGCAATCGTGGGCCGTGAACCGGTCGAGGCTCTGGCCGACTATTACGAAAACGGAGAAAGCGACGACGCGGCTATGGCTGACGCTCTGGCTTATCTGCAACAGGCGGTGGCCTTCTTTACATGGCTGAAGATAATCCCGACTCTCGACGCACAGCACGGAGATACAGGAAGGGCGAAAAGCCTCGGAGAAAACGAAAAAGGGTTAACAGCCCTTCAGGAGTTCAAGGACGAGGAAAATATTTTACGTCTGGCCTACGAGGCTACCGACGCACTTGTCGAAGCCTTAGACCGCGAGGCGTTCCCGTTCTGGATTGAATCGCCCAAGTACCGCCAGCGCGAAGGGTTGTTAATACGCAGTAAGGAGGAGTTCGATAATTACTACATTATCGGTTCTCATCGCCTTTTCGTTACCCTCGTTCCTATTATCCGCGAGGTTCAGGCGCAAACCGTCGCCCCGGTACTCGGGCAAGTATCTCGCTCCGATTCTTTCGGGTGAGGATTCCGATACCTTCACGCTGATGAAGGCAACAGCAGCCCGCGCAGTGGCTTTGCTAACCATGCAGAAGGCGGTGGAACGCCTTCCGGTCGAGGTTATTCCGGAGGGTATCGTACAGGTTCAGCAGTCGCAGCCGGTAAAATCAAGGTTACGCGCCGAGCAATCGGCCCGCGCCTCGGTTGCCGCCTCTCTGGGTGCTGACGCTACCCGCGCCCTCGAATACCTTCAGCAGCTCGTGGCGCAGCTCGACGCAGACGGCGAGGAGGTAGATACATCAATTACCGGGCCTATTGTCCACAGTAAAGGAATGTCGTTTTAATGGAAACAATCACCACACGAGGCCGCTCCGTCAAAATTCCGACCCATGTCAGCGAATTGACCCCAGCGCAATACGAATATTACGTTTTTTCTCGCCTATGCTCTGGGCGCGGGTGTGATTGACGGCGATTATTTCCGGGTTCGCTGGCTCTCCTTCCTGATTGGCCTCGGCAAAGCGGATTACACGTTGTTGAAGGAGCAACACGTCGAGGAACTGAAAGCACAGGCCGGAGCGATTGAAGGTTTTTTCGTGGCTGAAGGCGACCGCGTTCATCTTGATTTCAATACGCCCGTTAACCTCCTGCCTTCATACGGAGGCTATCAAGGCCCCGGCGATTGGCTGGAGGGTGTGACATACGGCGAGTTTGTGGAGTGCCTTACCATAGCCGAGAATCTTCACCAAATGGACGAGCAAGAGGTGGCTGAAGGTTACGCCCATATTGCCCGGCGGCTCTACCATATTCCCGACGGAGAGAAAGTGCCCGACCTTCTGGCGTTCCATGCCCCGACGCTCCTCGCCTCCGTCTGGAAGGCAATCCTTGCCGGCCCCGTGGAAATCAACGGAAAGAAAATTGATTTACGGATTATCTTCCGCAGTTCCGGCGGAGGAAAGAAGCCGGACGACAAGACCGGATGGACCGGTATAACCTTCGAGGTCGCTACCGCCGGACTGTTCGGGAACGTGGCGGAGGTGGAGCGCACCGATATGTGGGCCGTCCTCATTTACCTGTATAAATGCAAGTTTGAATATCTCAACGAGAAACGTAACATCCCAAATAAATAAATCATCATGCAACTTTCAACCGCAATCAAGAAAAAAAATTAAGGCGTGGGAAGGCTGTCGGCTTACAGCCTACCGTTGCCCTGCCGGAGTTCTCACAATCGGCTACGGCCACACCGGGAAAGATGTCACCCCCGGCAAGAAAATCACACAAGCGGAGGCTGACGCGCTTTTCGATACCGATATTACCAAGTTCGCCGCTACAGTCGCGCCGATCTTTGCTGGGGTGCAGCTCAATGGCGACCAGTTCGACGCGCTTGTTTCGCTGTCTTACAATATCGGTTCGCTCACCGTCAAGGCCCGACACTCGTCCGCAAGGTTAAGTCCGACCCCAATGATCCCACTATCCGCGCCGAGTTCATGAAACACGTTAACGCAAGGGTTAACGGTGTTCTGAAGCCCCTCCCCGGACTGATGAAACGCCGAGCAGCCGAAGCCGACCACTATTTCGGGAAGATATGATAAATCTCTTACACTACCGCGAATATTGGGAAGGAGTAGGCCGCCGTGTCAATTCAATAACCGAGGTTCTGCCCGTCACCATAGACGAGCAGATGGGTAAGAAAATTCAGTCGTTACCGGCGAACTCTGTAAATCTTTTCGTTTTTCCTCCTTTGGCTGAATCCGGCGCGAAGAATGTCGATAATTTCAAGGAGGTTAACAAATGCGTGGTTTTCGTTATGGCGAAATACGACCCACAACGCCGCAACTCTTTCGACGTGCTGGAGCAGACACAGCCGATTATCGACGAGGTAAAAAGTATATTACTCAAAGACCAGAGAGCCGGATGCCCGGTTATGCGTGTCGAGGTCGACAGTATCGACACCGCTCCGGAAACGGAACTTTACGGACGCTTTGCCGGTTGGTCGATAGCCTTCAACGTAACATCTTACTGATATGGACGACCCCGACAAGATAGCAAAGTATTTCACCGAATACGTTAACCTAGGATTCCGCCGGATATTCGAGGAACAGCGACGTATCGCCGCCGCCAAGATATACGGGAAACAAGCCTACCGCACCGACGGAACACCCCGGAGCCGTTCGGGGCGGCTGCAACAGGCGTTAGCCTCGCCGACCTTCTCGATAACCGGCTCCGGCTCCGGCATATCGGCAAAAGCGCAGTACCCGACATATCTCCGATTCCTCGACATGAAGCGGCTCGGTAATTACCGAATCTATAACCGCCCGGTCTGGGGTATTCTCTACAAAGAAACATTCAACGACATACGGTTTGAGTTCTCGGCGTGGTTGCGCAAGAATTTGGCCGATTCTATCCGCGAGAGTTATCAACAGTCATAACAAGTTATCAACAATGAAGAAAGTAAAAATTATTGTGGGCGCAATCCTTCGGGGTGCGCTACCTCGTTGCCCCCGGTGTCGCTTTCGGCTGGTGGGCATGGAACAAAGCAATGGCGTTAATCGCTATCCTCGCAGCCGTCGGTGTCGAAACCCTGTTCCTGTTCGTGTTCTCGTTCATCACCGTGGCGGTCCAGGCCCGCCGCGACCTCCGACGTAAGAAGGCGGAGGAAGCAGAGGCGGACGAGGGAAACGGCACCGCTGCACAGTAAACCAATTTTCACTAACTTAATTTTTTGCATTATGTCAGTATGTAAAGACCGTAAGGGGCAGGATAAACTCCTGCACATTTTCGTGGTGTTCTGTATCGCCGTACTCTTCGGCGCACTCATCGCCCACATTCCGCCCCACAACGAGTGGACGACCGCGATAGTTGCGTTTATCGTGGCCCTTCTTGTGGGTATAGGTAAGGAAATCCGCGACAGCCGAGAGAATGGAAACCACTTTTGTGTCTGGGACATCGTGGCCGACATCATCGGCGCGGTTCTCGGTAGTGGTGTGGCATGGCTTGCGGCTCATTTCATCACGCGCTCCCTCTAAAGGGTGAACCCTTCCAACTCGTTGCGCACCTCGCCCGAAATCGTGGCGGGGTGTTTTATGTTTTATAACATATACTTTTTTATTTGAATATATCGCCTAAATCAAATAATTTGTTTAACTTTGTGGAAACTAAAATAATATACAGTTATGGGCGGTATAGGCAGCGGCGGAGCGCGAGAAGGCGCAGGGCGTAAAACAGTGGACGGAGAGCCGAGGACTAAAATCTCGGTCACTTTGCCCACATGGTTGTTAAACCTCATACGCGACGAGGCTGCCCGCCGAAAGGTTTCGACCTCTCAACTCATTACCGAATTTTTAACGAAAGGGCTTGAACGATGAAACGGACACTGAAATATATATTACTTGCTATCGTGGTAGTCGCATGGTATGGAGTATTCTATCGTATCGACCCCACAACTCCAATACAGGCGTTTTTTGCGGCACTGTTTTTAAGTGCTGTAAGTGTAATGATATATTTGGCTATTGCTGAAATAGTCAGGCGCTATAAATCCGGTGAGCAGATATGGACGTGGCAGGAAGAAAAGCCGCGAAAACTACCGTTATGGTATAGGATATTATCGAAGATTTTCCGTTAATTAGGTGTCCTTCATAGACTAACCCGAAGGGGGTAATTTTGCCGCAAACAAGATTACCCCCTTTGTCATGGCGAAATTAAATAACGATAAAATCGCGGTCGAACTCGACCTTAAAGCACAGAAGGCACAAGAGGAGATTCGCCGACTTACCAAGGCAACCGATGAACTCCGAAAACAGAATCAAGCCTACCGGAAGGAGAAGGCGGCCCTTGAACGTGTAGAGGGCGACCATACAGCCGAATATGCACGATTAAACGCGGCTATCGAGGCTAATAAACGTGAGATAGAAGCCAATAACCGTGCAATGGAGAAAGCACGGAAAGAAATCGACATTTCCAGAATGTCGGCTGCTGACCTTGGGAAAGAATTAAAGCGACTGAAGGGCGAACTGAATAAGACTTCAAAAGCCCTATATCCGGAAAGATATAGAGAGCTGGAGAATGAAATCCGCAGAGTTGAAAAGGCACACGCCGAAGCAACCCGTTCGACACGCGGTTTTCTGGCCTCGCTCCTGTCGCTCGATAAGATTGCCACCTCGATAAAGGGCTTTTTCATGGGCCTGGGCATGGTGATAATGACGCAAGTTATAGGAGCGTTCAAGCAACTGACAAACATTATTCAGGATTTTGAGCGGGCTAACTCAAAACTTGCCTCCGTACTGGGTACGACTATCGACGGAGTTTCACGCCTGACCGACCAAGCGAAATATTTAGGGCGCACCACAACCGCCACAGCCTCGCAAGTTACCGGCCTTCAGACCGAACTCGCAAAACTCGGATTCACGCAGGACGTTATCGAGAAACTTACCCCCTCGGTTCTGAAATTCGCGAAGGCAGTCGATACCGACCTATCGAGCGCGGCAGCGTTCGCCGGTGCCGCCATGCGTATGTTTAACAAGGACGCAGACCAAGCCGAAGCGGTGATGGCCTCTTTTGCCGTTGCCACAACTAAAAGCGCACTTGATTTTCACAAGCTGGAGGCCTCGCTGTCAACTGTTGGCCCGGTAGCCAATGCGTTCGGGTTCTCCCTCGAAGAAACGACCGCACTCCTCGGCCAACTCTCAAACGCCGGATTCGACGCAAGCAGCGCCGCCACCGCAACCCGTAATATCCTCCTGAATCTGGCAGACGCTAACGGCGACCTCGCGAAAGCCCTCGGTGGCCCAGTGACTAACCTCGACGAACTGGTTAACGGGCTGAATAAACTTAACGCGGAAGGTGTGGACCTCGCGAAAGCCCTCGAACTGACCGACAAGCGAAGCGTGGCCGCGTTCTCGACTTTCCTTAACGGTTCTGATTCAATTCTCGCGCTCCGTGATTCGATAACCGATTGTACCGATGATTTTCAACAAATGGCCGCGACAATGGCCGACAACGCGGCCGGTTCGTTTGCCGGATTCCAGTCAGCAGTGGAGGGCTTAATTTTGAAATTCTTTGATTTCCGCGAAGCCCTGAAAACTCTCTACGAGTGGGGTACAGATATTATAAATTGGATTGGCGAAATTGTGGACGCTTTCAGCCCTATGGGTACAATGATAGGATGGGCCGCGACAACAGTAGGTGCGCTTGTGTCCGCTTTGGGTACTCTCGTGGGCTGGATTACAAAATTATTCACACAGACCGCCGCCGGAAGAATGATATTAAACGGCGTTGTTGCCGCTCTTGTGGCTTATAAGGTTGCCACACTATTAGCCTCTAATGCTACCAAAACATTTATAAGCAATATCGCTAACGCAATAAAAGCCATAATCGCCAAGACGGCGGCGGTTTACAGTGCCGCCAAGGCAGATGGAGCGGCAGCCGTCGCAACACGTCTATGGAACGCCGCACTAATGGCAAACCCGATAATTCTTATCATTAGTTTGTTGGCTATGGCCGTGGCCGCGATTATGGGGTATAATTCTGCAATGGACGACGCTACCGAAAAAACGGACGCATGGACCGAAGCCTCCAAGGAAGCGGCGAAACAGTACGGAGAGCAGAAAGGCAAAATTCAAGCCTTGATAATGGTCGCCGAGAATGAAAATTTGTCGCTCGAACGTCGTAAAAAGGCCGTTGCAGAACTGAACCGTATTATTCCGAACTATAACGCACAAATAGACGCTACCACCGGCAAATATAAAGCGTCTAAACAAGCCCTCGACGCTTATCTTATTTCACTGGAGAAGGAGATGCGTTATAAAGCCAATGAATCAAAAATGCGCGAACTGGTGGCAGCCGCCGAAGAAGCCCGCGACGCTTACGATGAAGCAGAAATCGCCGCAGCAAAAGCCGGGCGCACCACGCGCAACTGGCTCGGTTTTGTATATCCTTCCGACGCTCAAAAAAATGCAAACAGTAAAAAAAGCCTATGGAAGAAGGCCGAAGATGATTTACAAGCATTTCAAGGCCGTATGAAAAAGGCTATCGAGGACGGAACGATTACGCCACCGGAGATAACCGAAGAGATAGAAACCGTAAATACCGGCCTCGACAATACTAACAAAACAGCTTCCGAAACCGTCACCCGACTGAAGGAAATTAACACCGAGTTAAAACGCCTCCGTAAAATGGACCCGGAGAGTGACGAAGAACTCGACCGTATTCAAAAGCGTATAAAGCTCCTTCAGGAAGAAAAAAAGGAACTGCTCGGAAAAGCCAAGGCCAAACGTACCCCCGGCACATATAAGGAGGATTCTCTCGACCAAGTAACCGCGCCGGTTGACGACGCACACCAACGCCGATTACTGGAGATAAATAAACAGGACTTAACCGAAACGGAGCGCACGATCGCGAAGAATCAAGAATTGATAAGATACTGTTTTGAACTTAATAACGCACTCGAAACACTCCGCGCCAACACTGACAGCACCCACACTAAAACCCTCGACGCTATCACCGCCGAGCAGAATAAACTCGCCGCGCAATCACTCACAGCCCAAAAGGCTATAAATACGGCAATGGTGAAACAGGATTCAGAGGACTACAAGCAAAGGAAAACAGCCGCCGAAGCGTTTTATAAACAGCAATCCGATTTAATTCGCGCCTCTGTTATCAACGACGCTGATTTACAGGAAGCCGCGAACGTGTACCTTCTTGACCTCGACCGCCAGAACCACGCCGACCAACTTAAAGAGCTGCAACAGTATTACGATAAAGTTGCAGCCGCCGACTATTATACCAAGGACGAAAAAACAAAACTCCTTCAGCAACTCGGCAAGGATATAAGGAGCGTTCAAAGTCAGATTCTCACAGATACCGGCAAATTTACCGAACTCATGCGAGAGGCTACGACCGACACAACGAGCAAAGAAGGTATTACCGCAAGTTTCGACCGCCAGCGTAGCGCAATGATTCTTTATTACGAGGCTCTGAAAGACGCTGAAGGAGTAAGCGCGGAGGAGATTGTAGCACTCGAAACGGAGAAACAACGCCGTATCGCCGCCCTTAATTACCAGTATCAAGAGCAGATGTGGCAGCTTCAGGAACTTGTCGGGCTATCATGGGCCGACGAGTACGAACGCGAACTCGCCCAACTCGAAAATTACCACCGTCAGGGCCTTATCTCAACTAAGGACTACGAAAAGAAAAAATTACAGTTAGGCGTTACCAACGCTAAAAAGTATTTCGATTATTACGCCAATCTTTCCGGCTCGATGTTCTCGGCCATACAAGATGCTGAAATCGCGCAGAGTGACGCGAAATATGATGTCTTGATACAACAGGCAAAGAATAACGGAGAGGACACTGCAGCCCTCGAAGAAGAAAAGGAAAACAAGAAACTCGAAATACAAAAGAAATACGCCGATGTTGATTTTGCGATTAAAATCTCCACGATTATAGGAAATACCGCCGTCGCCATAATGCAGGCTTTCGCGCAGCTCGGCCCGATTGGTGGAGCTATAGCCGCCGCCATGTTGACTGCTACCGGCGTGGCCCAAGTAGTGAGCGCAAAAGCCGAACGCGACAAAATCAAGAATATGCAGCCGAGCAATACCGCCGGCAGCTCCGGCACCGTTGCCGCTCCGGCCAAGGCTGAACGAGTGCTATCCGGCTACTCTGACGGCGGATATACAGGCGACGGTGACCGCTACGAGGTTGCGGGTGTCGTTCATCGCGGCGAGTACGTCGTGCCGAAGCCTATTATGGACAACCCTCGCGTAGTTGACGCGGTGGGTACAATCGAGGCGATACGCCGTAATAAAATCCTCGGTTCAGGTATGGCCGCCGCTCCTTCCGCCGGTTACGCCGACGGAGGTTATACCGTCCCGGCTCCCTCGTTGAGCATGGAGGAATTTACAAAGGCCGTTCAGGAGTTCCGGGCGGCAACAAAGGCAATCCGGGCATATATCGTTTACAAGGACATAGAGGACGCGAAGGAAACGATGGACCGCGCCCGCGCTCCGTTCACCAGAAACAAAAAGTAATTACCGCTATGATAAAAATACTTATCAAAGGGGAAGCTCTCGACCTCCCCGAAGGTTTCAGCATGGCCGTTGAAGATACCAACCCGATATTTAACGACCAAGGCAGCCAATCAATACCGGCCACCGTTCCACCGACGAGGCGTAACAACCGACTGACCGGCCACGTTGTCCGAGTTGACAACGCCGAGAATCCGAACGAGCCGGAGCGGACTTGTATCATAGAGAACGGCGCGTACCAACGTCGCGGCACACTGAATTACACAAGCGCAAACAGCCGCGACGGTATAACCTTTAACGTCGGGTTCGACAACTCCACGGCCTACGAAAAATGGAAAAATAAGAAACTGACCGAACTTTCGACACTCCCCATGTGGCGACACTCATCGCTTGCCGTCCTGATGTCGGAACTTAACGAGATATATCACAACGCTGACCCGAAAACCAACCCTTTGGCGGTTTTCCCTATTGTTACCGCTATCGACAAAGAAGGATGGCTCGAAACATATTCTATTATCGACCCCGAAAAGGTCGAAATATTGAATATGTGGACGCGCACCGCAATGCAATACAAAGCGTTAAGAAGCGTCGATAAGGTGACAAGGACAATCAACGGAACAGTTACGGAGGTTTCAGTTCCGGAAAACTACGGGTTCACGCCATTTGTAAGGGTGTGGCGTGTTCTGGAGTTGATATTTTCCGATTTAGGTATGTCAATCGCTGCGAATCCGTTCAAGACTGATAACGACCTCGCCCGGCTTGTCGTGCTGAATAATTGCGCTGATTCCTGTTGTCAGAAAGATGTTAATTATATCGACCTCATGCCGGACGTGACGGTCGAGGCGTTCATGGCCGCCCTCTGGGCGCGTTTCGGCCTCGTCTATCATGTCGATTTCAGCACTTGCCGCGTAACTATGGCCTTTATCGGCGACATAATCAACAAACCGGCTCAAAAGGATTTAAGTAATATAATATCCGAGCCGCCCGTGGTGAACTACGACAAGGGGAAATATATCAAGTTATCCGCCTCCACCTCGATAGATTGCGCCGAGCCGGAAACGGAGAGATTCGAGGACTTTTTTAAGAATTTCGATTCCTCTCAAATCGGTGATTCAGTTGTCGAAAATGAAAATATAAGTTTTACTTTTAACCGAAAAACGGCGGTATGGTCGAGATATGATAAAGTAAACAGGAAATCGAAGGAAGGTTCTACCAGCTTTTTTAATTGGGACCCGAAAACGCCCGGAGTAGAGGCTGAAGAAATCACATCGGACGACGAATTTGTGCCGCTGGCTCATGTCCAGATACGAAAAACCGCTTACGGAACTTACGGCGATTTTGCCGACGACGTACCTTTTTATCTGAAGGGTATGCGTCACAACCACAGTTATATTAAAGGTTCTGACGGACCGGAGGGTGGAGATACGCCGCTGGCGTTTATGTTCGCTTTTACCGGAATTGAAACGAGCTACGACAGTACAGAAGGCCGGTTCGCGTCAGTGACAGGCGACACGTTCAAGGACGGAAAGCAGCACACAACCTCCCTACTGTTTCAGTATAAAGGCGGCCTGTTCGATAAGTATTGGCGGCAGTATGATGAAATTTTGAGGCATGGAGCGCGAACGATTGAAATTAAAGGCCGCCTAAAGCTGCAAGAGATTCAGCAGCTCGATATGTTCCGCCCGGTAATGTTCAAGGGTGTGCGCTGCCTGATTGATACCGTTAACTATTCTTTGCCCGGTGGTAAAGAGATTGCCGTGGAAATCAAGTTACGGACAATTCAAACGCAAGGAACGTACAACATCGCCACTGAACAGAATATACCGAATTTTACTTTGTTAGATACCGACTATTACTGGAAATACGTTTCGGACACCCTTCAGACGGTTTATAACTCAACCGAGAGCAAAAACGCCGCAATCAAGGCGTGGAAAAATGCTAACCCGGACTATCAAGCACCAAATATTTACACATGGCCCGGCCTTGCCATGCCTGTAACTGTGCAGAAAACCGGCTTAACGTGGGAATCCGACCCGTACAACGCGGACGGTACTTGTAATATGGAGGGAGCGACCAGAACGCGCCAGTACCAGGCCCGCGCCACCTACGAAATATGGGAACTGTACGACGTTTCAGAAGGCGACCCGGACCATTACGAAACGGAGCCGGGCGAAATCCCGTTAGGACAAATCACTATTAGAATCACCTATACCGTAACGCTCGTAAGTGCGCATCGTTAGTCCTTTGCCCTCCGTGGCAATTCAATGAAATTTGCAATCATGGAAGCCAATAACATAACAGCAGCCCCACAAGCGGCAGACGTTAACGCCCTCTACGAAGTGTGGCGTGAAACGAATGTGGGGAATAAGGAACAGTTTTACAAGTTCCTGACAACACCCAGTACCGAGCGCGACGAGTTTATTAACGCTCACCCCGTTGAAATCTCCTTCACCGGTTCTATACTCATGGTTACGGCCAAACCTTAAACCCGCTTACAATGGATTCAAATGTAAAAAAGGGTATCGCCTTTTCAAAAAATCCGATATTGCTACGCAGCAGCTTGACGGTTGACGACTACAATCCTATTACCGGGATTCCGTTCACCGTCTATGCCAGCGGCATGAACCAACGCTATGTGGGTCGTTATAACCAGCCCTTTAGCGTCAATATCTCCGAGATTGTGGACGCATACGCCTACACTATCGGCGAACCGATAATGTCGTACCACATAAACGGAGTTCGTGAGGTCGAGGACAACGGCACGATTTCCGAACGCAAAATTTACGTTGATATTACCGAGGATAATCTGGACGAATGGGAGTGCCTTATTATCGCCGGAGGCGTTTCGCGTCAGAATTACCGACGTTATGCCAGAATGAAAACCGACGCTTTCGAGGCCCGTTTTCTCAACAACGCCAATAACTTTTTTATGACAACCCGAACCGCAGGGTGGCGCATAGTGATGAAGGAAACGGAACTTTATCCGCTCTATTTCATAAGTCTGGAGAGATTTCTGTATATGACCGTTGTAGAACGAACGACGGGCAAAACTCTAATACAAGACGGGAATTTCGACAACGGTATTTTTGCGCTTGATATTGACGCGCTACGAAAACAGTTTTTCGATGAATACGGAGTTTTGTCGAATAGTTTCGACATATACAAGGGCGACCCCTCGCAATACTCTTGCAGCATAGTAATTGAGCGGAGCGACCCGGCACGGGAACGCTACCGCCTGAAATTCCGCAATTCTCTCGGTGTATTCGAGATTATCGAACTTGCCGGAGAACTTACCATTACACCCGATTACGCCGCAGCCGATGAAGCAAGATTCAGCAGATACGACGCTGAAACCGACGATTTCACCGCCGACCGCGAACGTATCACACGCCCCCAATCGCTAACAATCGAAACCGGAGTTATGCGGGCTGATACCGTCCGTTTCCTCATGGATATGATAGGCAGCGAGGAGGTTTATTTGCTCGACCTCTCGGAACTCCCGGTTAAAGTTATACCCTCTATCGAGGAACTCAAATACAAGCCGCGTCCGGAAACGCCCCAAAAATTCACCGTCAAGTTGCAAATGGCGGAAGATGAAACCAACATCATGCAAGACATCATCGACGGAACGGAAGGCCGCAAACCGCGAGTATTCTCGAAGCAGTTCAGCAAACAATTTAATTAACTCATTATCACAATGGCAGACACGACACAACAGTTTATTGATAACCTTATAACGGTTATCTGGAACGCCGAGGACCCCGAAAGCGTTACAAACGAGATGGTCGCCCGTGTGTTCGATTTTCTCAATAAGGGTTATAAAGACCTTTTGACGAATAACTCGGCGGTAGCAACCGAGAAAGCCGAACGACAGGCAGCCGACGCGGCTCTGCAACGCACTATCGACACGCTTCAGCTCGCTCTCCAGACGGTGACGCGAACAGCTTCAGACGCGCAGACGGCCGCAGCCACTAACCGAACGGCAATTAACAACCTTCTCGGCAAGAACGCCTCGACGGCAATCGAGAATTTTAACGAAATTATCACCTTCCTGAATGGTGTGACGGATTCGGACAGCCTTGTGGCGTTGCTCTCGGCTATCGACGAGCGTATCACCGAAAACGCCAAGAAAATACGCGAACAAGGCTATTCGATTAGTGACCTTCAGTATAAAACCGAACTCCTCGAAGCCGGTTTCAAGGTTGAAGATAACGGCTACAATCTGAACGCGCTCACCGAAGCGGGATTCTATTTTCTGGAAGGCCCGACCGATGAAATTCTTATTGTTTACCGTTATGCCGGTCCGAACGCCGTAGGAAAACCGACAACGTACCACTTTGTTCAATATCTGTTTACCGCCGGAGGCTTGAAATTCCGCAACGGTAAAGCCGCAGACTTGACAGCGGCGGCAGATTGGGAGGATTGGCAGGGCGTAGGCCAAAAGGGCGCGGTAATCTTATTAACGTGACGGAACTCGTTCCGCCCGAAAACGGATTCTATGACCTTCAGGCCGCTATCGAGGCAGTTCCGGCCACTCACCGCGCTCTCGGTCGCTGGATAACCTACCGCCTCGGCACAGGCGACTGGGAAACGAAGCAGTTCAAAGGCTCGACGCTCACCCAGTGGGAAAAGGCAGAGAGCTGGGAGGACACCGGCGGGAAGGGTACAATTACCGGGATTAAACTCAATAACACCCCCGTAAACCCCGACGCTGAAGGTATCGTAAATATCACCGTTGACGAGCTGGAGGTGGACGAAACTCTAAACGACAAGTCAACCAACCCGGTACAAAACAACGTAATTACGCAAGCAATTACCGACCTTCAGGGTAAAACAGTCGCCGACCTCGACGCTACGATGAACGACGAGGGAACGGAGATTCACCTCGCAATCATCAACGACCAGCGTCAAGAGATTGCCGGGTGTGATATTCCCGTAAGTACAGGCGGAAGCGGTGAAACCGGGGCTACCGCTAAAATCATACTTTCCGCCTCGGTTGATAACGATACAATCCGCGAGGGTAGCCCCGTGAAACTCCTTTACCGATACGACCACCAGTATCTCGGAGGCGACCAAGGCGGAGAATCGACCGGCCAACGCGCCGACATCGAAATTACTGTCAAGAATGGCGCGGTTACTACTTTTACGACCACTCTCAACGACGTGGCCGCAGGTGATTACGAACTCGACATAACAAGTTACGTCCGAAGCGGAACAACCGACATCACGGTTAAAGCCTCGGTAATCGACCCGGAAACAGGAGCCACGCGCACCCGTCAGGCTACCGCCCGCGTCAAGGCTATGACGCTGACCCTTTCAAGTGCCTACTCATTGGCGAACTCTATCGCCGGAGGCGGTTACGGCCCATACGATACCGTTGCGATTCCTTTCACTGTGTCGGGTTCCGGCCGCAAGACCATAACCCTATATCTCGACGGAGAGGCATACGACACAAAGGAGGTAACGAAATCCGGCAAAACGAACGGCAGCTTTACCGTTCCGTTGTCGGGGCTTACTGTCGGACGGCACAACATTCAGATGGTCGCCGAACTCGAAGCCTCGGACACTCTTACACTCCGTTCGGAATCTATTTTTATCGACCTTCTGAAGAAACCGGCAACCGGTTATGCTCCGGCTCCGTTTATCGGTACGATGATTATCTTCGCCGACGGGCGGATTTTCGAGAATAACGATTACCTCACTCCAACGCTGGAAATCGGTCAGTTTGAACGCCTTGATTTTGATTTTGTGGTGTTCGACCCTGATACCACTCCGGCAAGCATGGACGTATATCACGACGGAGTGGTTATGCAGTCTATCACAGCCCCGCGCACCGTTCAGCGGTACACTAACCGTTTCACCGCTCCCGGAACGGAGGCGATGAAATTCAAAACAGGCGAAACCGATTACCTCTTTAACATCGAGGTAGTAGAATCCGACATTGATTTAATTGAGGTTACGGATTCCCTTCGTGTAAGGTTGTCCGCAGCCGGACGCAGTAACGCCGAGGGGAATCCGGGCGTTTGGGAATTTGAAGGTATAACGACCGATTTCCACGGTTTCGACTGGAGCAACAACGGATGGACAGGCGACGCGCTTTTACTTACAAACGGTGCAAGTATCACAATTAACGATACCCCGTTTGCAAAAGACGCGACAGCGACAGGCTTCACCGTGGAGGCGGAACTGATGTGTTCCAACGTGTCAGACCGTAACGGCGTTGTTATGTCGTGTTTCGCCGACGGCGTGGGTCTTGAAATGACTACCGAACAGGCTCGTATGGTTGTTTCAGGCGGTCAGGAACTTGAAACGAAATTCGCCCCGGATATTCCGATTAAAATAGCGTTCGTGGTTGAGAGCAAAAACGAAAACCGCCTTTTACATCTGTATGTTAACGGTATTCGCGACCGCTCACTCCAGTACCAGGCCGCCGCCTCGCTCATGCAGATAAACCCGGCTAAAATTACCGTAAGTTCTGACGCGGCAGACGTGGAACTCCGTAACGTGCGCATATACGACCGCGCCCTCTCTGATGATGAAATGTTGTCTAACTTTATGGTTGACCGCTCGACGGCTGACGAAATGGTTATACTGTTCCAGAAAAACGACATTCTCAACGACGAGGACGCGGTGGACATCGACAAACTCCGCGCACAGGGTAAAGGCTGTATGCGCATTGTCGGCGATGTTGACCTTGTTAACCAGACGAATAACAAGAAATTCGAGGTTACGGTTGATATATACTTTTATTCGCCCTACGGCAAGGAATACGATTTCGTTGCCCGTAATGTAGGTTTGCGAATACAGGGTACCAGTTCGACGACATACCCGCGTAAAAACTACCGTATCTATTTACTCCGAGAGCAATACGGTTGCACTCTGGAGGTTAACGGAGTTCCGGTTCCGGATATGACTTACAGTTTCAAGCCGGGGGCGCGTCCTGTATCAATCTTCTGTCTGAAGGCGGATTTTTCGGATTCGTCGAGTACGCACAACACCGGCGGCGTTCGTATAGTTAACGATATTTTCCGCCGCTGTGGCTGGCTCACACCCCCGCAAGCTGCCTATAAAGGTGACTACGATGTGCGCGTGGGCGTTGACGGTTTCCCGATAAACCTTTTCTACGACAACAACGGCGAGGGAGTGGCGAAATTCCTCGGTAAATACAATTTCAACAACGAGAAATCGGAATCGCACCAAGTTTACGGGTTCGAGGGTATCGAAGGTTTCAACGATGAAGCAGCCCTCGGCGGTGAACGTAATCGCTGTATCTGTGTCGAGTTCCTGAACAACTCGGCGGCTCTCTGTCTGTTCGGCACGGCTGACATGACGAATTTCGATGATGAATTGGAGTTCCGATTTAAGGCCGACACCAAATGGGCAGACGCTCACGAGGACGACAAAGCGGCAGTTATACGCTTATGGTCGTGGATTCAGAGTTGTAAGGGCAATCCGTCGAAATTCCTCCGCGAATATACGCAGTATTTCGCCAATGAAGCCCCGTTCGCATGGTACGCGCTGACGAACTATTTCATGGCGGTGGATAACCGCGCGAAAAACATGATGTTCGCAACGTGGGATGGCCTTATATGGTACATTTTGCCCTACGATATGGATACGCTTTTCGGCGAACGAAACGATTCGTACCTGAAATTCGATTACATGATTGATTTCGATACCGTGGACGAGAGCCAAGGCGCGTACTGTTTCGCCGGACATGATTCGGTACTCTGGGAACTCGTTCGCGGTTGCCCCGAAAAACTCGCCGAGGTTGCCCGTTCTATCCGTTCGGTGATGTCAACGGAGTACGTTCTGGACGTGTTCAACAACCAATTTATGGGCGAATGGTGCGAACGTATCTACAATAAGGACGGAGAATATAATATATTCTTCCGCTCATCGAAGAAGGGCGCGACTATCTCTACGCCCTTCAGGGTTCGCGCTACGCTCATCGTACCTATACAATCGTTAACCGCTTCAACCTTCTGGATTCGGAGTATTGCGCCGGCACATACCGCGACGACGCGTTCCCGGTGTATTTCTCGTATAACTTTGCGGCGAATCCTCGCAACGTGAAGATAACGGCGGCGGAAAGATTTTGTTTCGGCTATGGCTACACCAACGGCGACCCCACGGTTTCTGGCCTCCGTGCAAATGGCCAAGGTGACGAAATAACTCTTACCTTCAAACAAAATCTTATCATCAACGACCCGCAGAACATTTACGGGGCCTCTCGTATTCAGTCGCTCAACCTTACGGACATAAGTCACGCTATTGTCGGAACGCTTAACCTTAACAAGTGTATTCGCCTCCGCAATCTTGACGCTTCTTGCTCGACTGGGCAGAAGGCTCTCACAGGCCTGATTCTCGAAAATTGCCGGAACCTCCGTTCTCTTGATGTTAACGGACTGAACGCCTTACCTCTCTGAATCTGGCCGAAAATCGTAAACTCGAAACTCTCGACGCGGCAGATACGCAGCTTACAAACGTGATATTCGCACAAGGCGGAACGATGTCAACGGCAAAGTTACCGGCCTCGCTCCAGACGCTCGAATTACGATACCTTCAGAACCTCGCGCCCGACGCGCTGACCTTCTCCGGAACTCCGGCGGTTACTCGCCTTGTCGTTGATAACTGTCCGCTGATTGACTGGCAGACCCTTCTCAACCGTTGCCCCTCTACGACCTACCTCCGTGTTACGGCATAGACGAGAGCGGTCGCGGTGAACTCCTCCGCAAGTTCCTGACGATGAAGGGTGTCGATGAAAACGGTAACAACGTGACGACTTGCCGCCTCGTAGGTACTTACCAACTCACGAAATACCTCGAAGAATCGGAGTTCAACGAGTTACAGGCCCATTTCCCCGAACTGAACATAAAGCAGCCGGAATGGACAGTTATAAAGTACGATGAAACGGTGTCAGATTCAAAAAATATCTCAAACCTCGATAACGAAACGGGCTACGACTACGACAACACTTTCAAACCGTCGGCGCACGTCGCCGCTATCATGGCGAAGCGTCACCGCGTAATGGCTAAATATGTAGCGTCCGGCAAAATGCTTGTTTGTCCGCTCGACGATACCGATAGCCGCCGTTATCACGACGGCACGGAGGCCAATACGCAAGGTTCAACCACCCGACGAAGGCAGACGAAGGCGATTTCATGATGTACGAGCCTGACCGTTGGTGCAAGGGTATCGACGATTTTATTAACCGTTGCCATTACCACTGCTTCAGCTCTCTGAAGGCTGTAACGCAGCCGGAGGGCCGTAAACTTTACCCGGAAGATATGGAGTTGCACGACCGCGCAGCTTGCCGAGTGGCGACCACATACACCACCTTCGACGACTGCCTCGCGGTTTACGATGATTACCGCGTATATGTTGCCCCGGTGAAGGGTTACAAGCAAGCACGATGGCCGGCCGTGAACTCATCGGTTTACGGCGCGGTGTTCCTCGACGCAGACAACAACGTGGTGGGTCGTGCCGCAGCCAATAGCGGACGAATGACCGAAGGCTCTTACCTGTTTACCTCCGTTCCGGCCAACGCTGAAAAAATCGCTTTTTCCTGCCGCGCCGACGCTCC
>PDYJ01000805.1_pt1 | contig 19774 bp, 14 predicted proteins | sample 1430841 | NCBI WGS metagenome assembly PDYJ01 (sample SAMN07237672, study PRJNA390542) | Gut metagenome, whole genome shotgun sequencing project. | isolation source: fecal pellets | host: Mus musculus | place: USA: New York, NY | collected 2016-10 | reverse complement strand
GCCGTCACCGGCAACGGGCAGGCTTCCAAGGAGCAGGTGGCCAACATGCTGCGTCATCTCCTTGACATTCCTGAAGACCGCATCCCGAAGATGCTTGATGCCACCGACGCTCTTGCAGTAGCTCTGACACACTACTACGAAACGGGCAAGCCGTCGGTGGCCAAAGGTCCTTCCTCGTGGAAGGATTTTCTTGCCAGAAACCCGGACCGGATAGCGAAACGCCGCGAGTAATTGACACTTTTTAGTTAAATATGTCTGATTATTGAAAAAAACTCTTTATTTTTGTAAACTAACCCCGAATTCAGGAGGTTTCGAATACAATACTTATCCAAAAACATGGACAGATATCAGGAAACAATAAACGCGAGCCGGGTGACGGAAGATGACGCTTTCGTGGCCCGGGAAGTAGAGAGAATCAAGGAGACGGCATCGGACTATGGCCGCCCCGAAGTATATAAATTCCTTTTCAATTCAATCGACCTGACCACGCTCAGTTCGGAGGACTGCGAGCGCAGCGTGGCCCGCTTCACAACCCGCGTCAATGACTTTGACAGCGACTATCCGCAGTACGGGCATGTGGCCGCCATCTGCGTCTACAGCAACTTTGCAGAGGTAGTGAAGAACCATCTCGACGTGGAGGGCGTGGACGTGTGTGTGGTGGCGGGATGCTTCCCCTCGAGCCAGACATTCACTGCTGTCAAGGTGGCTGATGTGGCTCTCGCCGTAGAGGCTGGCGCACAGGAGGTGGACATCGTGCTTCCGCTCGGAATGTTTCTCGACGGAGACTATGAGACTCTATGCGACGAGATAATCGAGCTGCGTCACACGGCCCGCAGGGCGAAACTCAAGGTGATTCTCGAGACCGGCGCGCTGAAGACCGCCGCCAACATCAAGAAGGCTTCCATCCTTGCCATGCACTGCGAGGCCGATTTCATCAAGACCTCTACCGGCAAGATCTATCCCGGGGCCTCGCACGAGGCGGCCTACGTGATGTGTCAGTGCATCAAGGAATATTACGAGAAGACAGGACGCAAAGTAGGCTTCAAGGCCGCCGGTGGAGTGCGTTCCACCGAGGACGCGCTTGTATATTACGCCATTGTCAGGGATGTGCTCGGCGACGAATGGCTCACTACTGACCTCTTCCGTCTCGGAGCGAGCAGCCTGGCAAATAATATGCTTGGCTCGCTCGAAGGCAGGGAAGTGAAATATTTCTGATGTCTCCCCAACGTATGACCAGATGAAAACGGAAAAACTATTTTCGGTCATGGCCGCCCTCATTCTCGGGGTGGCCTTGTCCATGCCCTCCGCCGCGGAGGCGCAGAAGAAATACGCCACATACGGCGTGGCTTTCTACAACCTGGAAAATCTTTTCGATACCATCAACAACAATGGCAGGTACGATCTGGAGTTTTCGCCCAAAGGTTCCCGCAAATGGGACAGCAAGAAATACTGGAGCAAGATCAGGAATCTGTCGTACGCAATCTCGCAGATGACCACTAAGACCACCCCGGAGGGACCGGCGGTGATCGGACTGAGCGAAATAGAGAACAGGAGCGTGCTGGAAGACCTTGTGGCGGCGGAATCCATCCGCGACAGGGGCTATAAGATCGTGCACCATGACTCGCCCGACGCGCGCGGCGTGGACGTGAGCCTCATCTACAATCCCAAATTCTTCAGAGTGCTTCAGGTGACCAACCATCCGCTCCGAATCGAGAAGCTGCCCTCCTTCCGCACGCGTGACCAGATGTGCGTTGTGGGGCTGATGGGAACCAAGTCTACAGGCTATTCACGAGTGGCGGTGATAGTGAACCACTGGCCATCTCGCCGCGGAGGTCAGGCCGAGAGCAGCTGGCTCCGCGAGGCGGCTGCCGATCTTTCCCGAAGCATTGCCGATTCGCTCTACAGGATTGACCCCGACATCGGCGTGATCGTGATGGGAGACCTCAACGACGACCCCTTCGACAAGAGCGTGTCCGTGTCGCTCGGCGCTTCGAAAAACATGGCCGACGCAGCCACCTCAGGCTTCTACAATCCTTTCTGGGAGAAACTCGACCGTGGTATCGGCTCCTATATCTACCGGGGAGGATGGAACCTCTTCGACCAGATTGTGGTCAACCGGAACATCGTGGACGGGACTTGCGGACTCAAATTCCTCGGTGCCGAGGTCCTCAACAAGAAATTCCTGATACAGAGCAGCGGCCAGTATGCCGGCTATCCCCTCCGTACATTCTCTTCCGGGGCATGGACCAACGGATACTCCGACCACTTTCCGACGGAGATATTCCTTATTCAGGAAGTAGACAGAAAACAGCAGTAACAAAGAAGAAATCATAAAGCTATGCGAATAAAACTGACACTAATTATGACGCTTTGCCTCGCGCTGCAGTCGCTTGCCGCGACGGGGCTGAAGGGAAAGCTGGTCGACGCGCAGACGGGTGCTCCCGTGACCGACGCCAATATCCTGCTTGCCGACCAGGCGATATTCGTGACAAGCGGCTCCGACGGTGTGTTCACCATCTCCAAAGCCGCTCCCGGCAAGGATGTTCTCGAGGTGATCGCCTCAGGATATGAAGACGCCTACATCGATGTCGACATCCATGACGGAATGGTCAGGAATCTCGGGACATCAGACTGACTCCTTCCGCGTTCGACCAGGCCACCGCAGACTCCGAGGCGTTTCTCTTCGACGAGGAGGAGGTGCTCGACGACGAGGGTCTCGGCCAGAGCATCGGCACCATCCAGGGAGCCACCGACGACGTCTATTACCAGACTGCCAACTACGACTTCTCGATAGCCCGCTTCCGATTCCGCGGTTATGAACAGAACTGGCAGGCTGGCTACGTGAACGGTTTCCGCTACAACGACGCAATGCGCGGCCGCTTCAATTACTCTATGTTCGGCGGAATGACATCCTCCGCATTCCGCAACCGCACACCGACATCGGTCTCGCCTCGTCGGGCTACGGATTCGGCGACCTCGGCGGAGCGAGCAACTACACCACCTACGCATCCGAATATGCCCCGGGCTGGAAAGGAAACGTATCCTATACCAACTCCAACTACATGCTGCGCGCCATGATGCAGTATGCCACAGGACTCAACAGGCACGGATGGGCATTTACGATGTCGATTATAGGACGGTATGCCCCGAGGGTGTGATCGAGGGTACGTTCTATAACTCTTTCGGTTATTTCCTCTCGCTCCAGAAGGTGTTCAACGACAAGCACTCCTCAACATCTCCACATGGGGTGCGCCTACGCAGCGCGCCACCAACGCCGCCTCCACCCAGGAGGCCTACGACCTCGCCGGCTCGAATCTCTACAACCCCAGCTGGGGTTTCCTCGACGGTAAGAAAAAGAGCGCGCGGATCGTGGAGAGTTTCGATCCCTCGGCTCTTATCAACTGGATATGGAAGCCGCAGATGGGTACCGTGGTCAACACCGGCGTAGGGTTCCGTTCGAACAACTATTCCAGCTCGGCGCTCAACTGGTACCAGGCCAACGATCCGCGTCCCGATTATTACCGCCAGCTGCCGTCCTACTTCAAGCCAACCGTCTCCGAGGAGGAAAACCCCGAGCTATATCTGGCACAGATGGAGCAGATGGAGAGTGTGGCCGAATGGTGGGGAGGCGATCAGGCCCACCGGCAGATCGACTGGAACCGCATCTATCAGACCAACCTGATGAACAGTCTGCAGTATGACCGCGATCCCGAACTGCGCGGCCAGTCGAGCTACATTCTTGAGAACCGTCATTCCAACTTCAATGCATGGATGTTCAACTCCTACATCGACCATCGTCTCAACGACTGGATGACCATGCAGGCCGGCATCAGCTTCACCTATACCGACGCCCACTACTACAAGACAGTGCGGAATCTGCTCGGCGGCGAGTTCTGGCGAGACGTCGACAATTTCTCCGAACGCGACTTTGCCGGAAACACCGAGATAATGCAGAACGATATCCGTTATCCCGACCGTAAGGTCTATGAGGGTGACGTGTTCGGATACGACTACAACATCCGGAACATCAACGCCCGCGCCTGGGTGCAGAACCAGATCGAGACCCGCCACTGGAACGTGTTCTACGGCCTTGAGCTGAGCTACACCAACTTCATGCGTTACGGAAGGATGCAGAACGGCCGCGCACCCGAGAACTCCCTCGGCAACGGTTTGCGCCACACTTTTGACAACGCCGCCATCAAGGCCGGAGCCACCTACAAGCTTGACGGACGCAACTATTTCACCGGTCATTTCGCGTACGGCACCCGTGCCCCGCAGCCTCAGGACTCATACATCTCTCCGAGAACCAAAGACACTCCGGTGCATAATCTCGGCAGCGAACGTTTCCTTTCCGCCGATCTCAGCTACACATGGGTATATTCGCGGTTCCGCGGAAGCGTCACCGGATTCTACACCCACATCTGGAACGGCATGAAGCGCACCGGATTCTATGACTACGATCTCAAGGCCATGATGAATTACGCGCTCTCAGGCGTGGAGACACGCTACACAGGTGTTGAGGTAGGCCTCGAGTACAAGATTCTGAGCAATCTCTCCGTATCGGCCGCCGGAACCTTCTCCCGTTACAATTACATGAACAACCCGACCGGAACACGCAGTTACGAGAACGGCTCGCGTGATGATGTCACCCGCGATGTCTATCTGCGCGGATTCCATGTCGGAGGCACCCCGCAGCAGGTATATTCGATGGCTGTGAACTACAACATCAGGCAGTGGTTCTTCGAGGTAAACGCTCAGTGGTTCGGCGACAACTGGTTCGAACTCGCGCCCACACGCCATGAGGAAATGCCGGGACTGTGGAAGTTCTGCACCTCTGAGGAAGAGTACATACAGAAGCGAAAAGAGATAGCGCACCAGGAGAAACTCAATACCGCATGGGTGATGAACCTCTCCATAGGAAAGGTGATCTATACCAAGTTCGGTTCCGTCAATTTCAACCTCTCCGTCAACAACCTTCTCAACAACCGCAACATCCAGACCGGCGGATGGCAGGAGGGTAAATTCGATTATACCAACTACGATGTGAAGAAATATCCCAACAAGATATATTACGCACAGGGAATACGGGTCTTTTTCAACGTAGGCATTCGTTTCTAAGGGAAGTGTCACTTAATAACTGTAAAAAATGAAGAAAATAATAAATATCCTGATGCTTGCGGTGATACTCGCCACGGGTCTCACCTCCTGCGTCGACTATGAATATCCACCCGTACCGCAGCCGGAGGGAGGACGTGTCGGCACCGGTGCCTGGGACGACCCGATGACGGCATATCAGCTCCGTATCGGCAGTGTCAACGACGGACAGCCCGCTCCCTGGGTGACCGGCTACATCGTGGGGTGGATAGATACCGAGGTCGGTTTCTCTGTAAGCGAGGCCTCCTGCAAGTTCACCGCTCCCGCCACCGTGCCGAGCAATCTGCTCATCTCGATGAACCCCAAGGAGACGGACTGGACGAAGTGCGCGACGGTGCAGCTCCCGAGCGGGGCGGTGCGCAGGGCGCTCAATCTTATGGACCATCCCGAGAACCTCGGCGCGCTGGTGACGATGCGCGGCACGGCCGGCAGCAAGTACATGGGGGCCTACGGACTCCGCAGCGTGAGCAATTTCAACTGGGGTGACAAAGGCATAGACACCGGCGAGGAGCCCGACCCCGGCGTTCAGGGAGGTACCGTGGTATATCAGGGCCTTGCCGAGGACGCGGCTGAAATCGACTGGACGTTCGAGAACGTCACCCTCGGCCAGGGTCTCAGCTACGTATGGAGCTGGAAGGAATACAACGGCGCGCATTACCTCAATGCGAGTGCCTACGCCGGCGGCTCGTCGAAAGAAAGCCTTTCGTACGCTGTGTCGCCTGTAATCTCGCTTGAAGGCTGGACCAAGGCGCAGGTTTCCTTCAAACATGCCGCCAAGTTCCAGACCACTCTCCGCCAGCTCTGCGGATTTGCCGTCCGTGTGGCCGGCACCGCAGAATGGACTGAGGTGAAGATCCCCGTATGGCCCGAAGCCGGCAGCTGGTCGTTTGCCGACAGCGGGGTGCTCGATCTTTCCGCGTTCGACGGCAAGAAGGTGCAGCTGGCGTTCAAGTACGCCTCCTCTGCCGATGGAGCCGACACCTGGGAGATCAAGGCTGTGAAACTCACCGGTGTCAAGGCGAAGTAATTTAACCGAAAACATAAATTTTCCGCAAGCATGTGGAACTTGAATAATTTCAGGCTATGAAAAAGTTGAAATCCATATATCTCGGGATTGCGGCGCTTGCCGCTGCGGGACTCGGAGGATGCCAGGCCGACATGACCACCCCCGAACTCGTCATCCCAGAGGCGAAACTGGTGCCGAACACCACCATCGCCGAACTCAAGGCCCTCTACTCCGACCCGACCAATACGAGTCCTGTCGGACTGAAGGATGAGGCCTCGGGCGAACACTTCATAATACATGGCCGGGTGGTGAGCAGCGACGCCTCCGGCAATATCTACAAGTCGCTCGTGATTCAGGACGAGACCGCCGCTCTGGCGTTCTCTATCAACCAGAGCTCGCTTTACATTGAAAACCGCCTCGGCCAGGACGTGGTTGTCGACATGACTGGCCTCTATATGGGCTATTACCGCGGTCTGCAGCAGGTGGGATGGCCCGGAACTCCATACGACGGACTCCCGCAGCTCGGTTTCATGGCAATCAATTTCTGGGACGAGCATGCCGAGCTCAACGGCCTCCCCGACCCGGAGTTCAGGACCATTGAAATCGATGACCCTCGTCCCGCCGACAGCGGATACATGATTGCTGTCGACAACTTCGCCCAGCTGCCTGCCTCCGGCGCCGCGCTTCAGGGAATGCAGAGCCAGCTGGTGGAGCTGCGCAACGTCTCGTTTGTCGACGGAGGGAAGGCCTCTTTCGCTCCCTATCAGGAGAGCGTGAGCCGTACGCTCCGTGACGCCAACGGTGCCGAAATGGATGTCAGAAACTCCGGATACTCCAATTTCTATACCGACATTCTCCCCGAAGGTACAGGCTCCGTACGCGGTATCCTTTCCTATTACGGCGACTCCTATCAGCTTATCCTGCGCGACCGCAACGACGTGCGCATCTCCGACAAGGGTGAGAAGGAAGAGCCGTTCACTGTGTCCGATGTCCTCGACGAGTCGTTCCGGGGCATGAGCGGATGGGTGAGCGGTTACATAGTCGGTTCGGTCAGGCTCGGTGTGAATGAAGTGAAGGATGCCGCCGACGTGATCCTCTCCGACAAGGCGGAAATGGACAACAACCTGCTCATAGCGGCTTCTCCCGACGAGAAGGACTGGCAGAAGATGGTGGTTGTCGAGCTCCCGCAGGGAACAGACTTCCGTACCTACGCCAACCTTGTGGACAATCCCGCAGTCTATGGCAAGAGCATTCTTGTCAACGGCACGTTATCCACGTTCCTCGGCATGCCGGGTGTGACACGCGTATCCGGCTCGCTCGACAGTTTCGAGATAGACGGCAACAGCATCACTCCCGAGCCGCCTGTACCTCCCGCTCCGGGCGAGGTCCCCGCTCCGAAAGGTGACGGTACGGAGGCCAGTCCATATAACATCGGGGCGGTTCTCGCCGCCACCTCTACTGTGGCCGACGTCTGGGTGGAGGGATACGTAGCCGGATTCGTAGCCGACAGCGACATGAACAGTTCCGCTGTCTGGAGCGACAGACCGGCAGCCGGATCCTCCTCGAACAACTATGCCAACAGTTCCAATGTGATTCTTTCCGAGAAACCTGCGGCTGAGGCGGGTATCGCCAATTCGGTGCCGGCCGGCCTTAACAATGCCGTCAAGAGTCAGCTCGGTCTGAAGAACAATCCTCAGGCCTTTGGCCGGAAAGTAAGGGTGAGGGGTACGCTGTCGAGTTATCTCGGCGTGCGTGGAATCACCAAGATTTCGGAAGTTAAATTCATCGACTGATACCTCAATGCCCGGAACCGGATTCCCCGGTTTCCGGGCATTATTTTTAACATGCGGGATATGATCCTGTCAAACGTGAGATTATGAAAAAACTTTACTTGATTGTGCTGTTGGTCCTGGCGGGTCAGTATGCTTTTGCCGGGTATACCAAAGGATATTACGACAGGCTGGAGGGGCAGAGCAAGGAGCAGCTCAAGCGGGCTGCCAAGGAGAGTGTGGCCCGGCATCAGACTCTTCCTTACTATGATCTGCCCAACTATTGGCAGTATTCCGATGTGTATCCCGACCTGGTCGACGGACTGAAGCGGTGGTGGGACATGTATTCCAGCGAACTTTACCTGATTCAGGAGGGGATGACCGGGAAACAGAGTTTCTCCCAGAACAGGATGCAGCGTGAGCATGCCGTGCCCAAGTCGTGGTGGAAACAGAACGGCAGTGTGGAGTACACTCCGGCATATTCCGACATGTGGAACCTCTATCCGTCGGACGGTGCGGCCAATCAGGCGAAGCTGAATTATCCTTTCGGAGTCACTTCTAATCCGCGTTACAACAACGGCGTGACCAAGGTCGGGCCGGCAAATGTGGGCTTCGGCGGCGGCAGTGCCAATGTCTTTGAGCCGGCCGACGAGTACAAGGGTGACTTCGCCCGTGCCTGTTTCTATATGGCGACGGTCTATGACGACATCCACTGGGTGATAAATTACATGTTCTCCAAGGAGTCTTATCCCACGCTCATGCCATGGGCAATAGAGATGCTGCTGCACTGGAGCCGGATGGATCCAGTCAGCCAGAAAGAGATAGACCGTAACAACTATGTGGAGCAATACCAGGGTAACAGAAATCCGTTCGTCGATTTTCCGCAGCTCTGCGAGTATATATGGGGTTCGCGTGCCGGACAGCGATTTTATGCCCGGGAGCAGGATGACATCGACCCGACCCCGCCTGTCACCGGCGACCCGGTCATTACCGCGCCGGTAAATGGAGAGAGTCTCGATTTCGGCCAGGTGGTGGTGAACCATGCCGGAACCCGCACACTGCAGATCAAGGGGAGCAATCTGACGAGTCCCTTGTCGGTGAGGGTAGTGGGTCAGGACAAGAAGTATTTCATTCCTGAGGTCTCCTCCATTCCGGCGGCGACTATGAATCAGAACGGCGGCTATCTGCTGAACATCACCTATATGCCTGGACGTGAGGGTCCGCATGAGGCAAGTCTCGCTCTCTATGACGGCGGAATTCCGGGAAGCATTGCCGTCAATCTCACCGGCGAGGGCGTGATGATGCCGGATCTGCCTCCGCTCACGGCTCTTGAGCCGGTCGACGTGTCCGGAAACCGTTATACCGCCCGGTGGGAGCCTGCGCAGGGGGAGGCCGATTACTACATCCTGACCAGGGTGAGGCATACTCCGGGCAATGAAGAGACGGAAACCTACGAGACCGGCGAGACGAGTTTTACATTCACTGACCGCGACCCGGACATCGCTGAAAGCTATATGGTGGCGTATTCGCGTTACGGCATATCGTCGATCGACTCCAACGTGATATATGTGGCGTCAGGCGCCGGTATCGACGCAATCCGGCAGGAGGCTCCCTTCAGGGTGATTGTAACCGACGGAGGGTTCTCCATCATGCGCGCCGACGGCCAGACCGGTTCTTTCCGAGTCACCGACCTTTCCGGCCTGATAGTGATAGAGGAAGATGATGCCGCCGACGGTGCCGAATATTGTCTCGACCCGGGAATCTACATCCTGACTTCCGGTAATTTCCGTCCTGTCAAAATCGTAGTCCGATAGTGGCTGCGGAAGCGAATCTGGCAACATATAAGAGGGCGGCCCGTCGGGCCGCCCTCTTATATGTTATTGATGTGTCACGTTTCATTTCACGAGAATGCGGGTCGATTCTGAGCCTTTCATCCTGATGTAGACGCCGGGTGCCTCGGGACGCTCAACGCGCAGACCGTCTGCCGTGAAGTATAGTGCGTCATCCGATCCGGAGATTTCGGCAATTCCGGTCGTGAGGGTTCCGGAAATCTTGACCGAAGTCAGGGCAAGCCCGGAGGTGTCGCCGGTGAATTTCAGGCGATACTTTCCTTCTGCTGGCAGGAGGATGCCCTTCTTGCTGTACTCGGCGGGAGTGTCGACTGAGATTTCAATCTTGTCAAGCTCTATAGGATCGGCATTGGCCTCGTTCGCCTCCGGGAGAGGTTCGGCTGTCACTACGATATTGCCGGCGACAGCATTGGACAATCCAAGCTCCATATCCAGTCTGGCAGCGCCGGACTGGTCTTTTTTGATGATGAAAGGAGGGGTCCGGACGCTCATCTCTGCCTCTTCCGAAGAGAAGGTCAGCTTGCCGTTGTCATGGTCCGCGCCGGAAAGGTCCCAGGCATGAAAGGCCTCGATGTTGTCAAAGTCAGGCTGTAACGGGAGCTCCGCGTGGTCTCCGAGGATAAGAGGTTCGGCAAAGGCGGGTTCGGTTGCGGTTGCGGTGCCGCGGGCCACAACCGAATAGGTATAGAGGTTATAGGGAAGGTCGTTTGCTTCCGTGTCGGCATATTCAAGCCCGGGAGTCTCGGCAATTTTCTCCGCATCTTCGCATGCGCCGCGGCGGTAAATATCGTATACTGTTCCGGGAACCACGCCGCCGTGTTCGGTCTCGGCCTCATCCCAGGTCAGGATGAGGATGCCGTCCATGGCAAAAGCTGCGGCATTTGTCACCGGAGACCTGAACGTGTCGGCGCCGACCCATACATCCTCGCTCTGGGAAACAGAGAAATCCTCATCCTTGAATGTATATACAAGGTAGCTGTGATATCCGGGACTGGAAATCTCGTCCACGACGCTTATCTCGGCTCCGGGAGCGAAAGCGGTCTGAGGAAGCTCGACCGCATAGTTGCCTTCCTCCTCTGTATAGCCATATACGAACACACCGGTCACCTTGTCGAGTTCGCTGCCGCCGCTGGTAAGCGTGGGGAGACGGAATGAGACGGTTGCCTTGGATGCGCCGCCGGCATCCGGGGTCACCTTGAGGTCCGTGACAAAGCCGGGCTTTCGGGAGAACTCAGTGACCTCGATGTTGTCTACATAAACATTGGAACTGCCGAGGTACTCTGCCTCGAATCCGATAAAGTATTCGCCATCTTCCTCGCAGGTGAAGGTGTGGGAGTATGTCTTTTTGTCGGATTCTGGAACGCCCACAAGTACTTTCTGCACGTTGGAAAGGCCGTCAAAACTTGCGCTTTTGCCATAGGTGATTGTAATTGTGCGCGACACTGGAGTACCCTCGTATTCGTCCACCCATCCTGTGAAGGCCACCTGATATTCGGTGTTGGCGGCGAGTCTGACTGGAGGCGTCATGAGGTCGGACTTGCTGGATATGTGCTCTGACGGTCTGAACTGGGCACAGCCCTTGTCGGAATTGTATTCCCAGGTATATGAGCCATCGGAGATTATGCTGAAGAGTGAGAGATCCTCTGCGGTGTCGAGAGCAGTGGAGTAAGGCAAAGTCCTGGCCTCGCCGTTGTAGGCCGGCCCTACGGTGCATGGGGTGGTATCGGTATTCTTGTAATTGATATAGATCCTGTAGATGTAGGATCCGGCCTTGTCGATGGTATTGTCTACAAATGGAGAGTCGCCCCGGTAGTCTTCTGTGAGGACCACAGGCTTCTCCATGCCTCTCTGGCGTGTGATCCAGATGCGGCACTCGGCTGCGCTGACCGGCCCGCCGTTGCTGCCGATAAATTCCTTGACGAAATGCACGTTGAAACCGCCGTTGACTTTCTCTAAGTATGCCTTTTTGCTGTCAAACGGCCGTACGGCGGGATCATTCCCCACCCAGGCGGTTCTGGCTGCCGGTGGATATTCGTCGCAGAGTATCTTTTTGTCGCCGAGTCTGTAATATGTGCGGATCCAGTATGAGTACTGGCCGTCCTCGGTTATGGCGGTTTCCGGATTGTTTCTCCGCGCAGTCCACATACGTATGGTCGCTGCCGGGTATTCCTGTAATGTCGGCCACGAATGTGGCGTCCTTGAGCTGACTTCCGGTGCTGCGGTAGATCATGCCGCCGACGTTATCCAGCTCTGCTCCGGCCTTGGTGAGGGAAGGCCATGTGAAAGTGAGGGTCACCGCCTTGTTTCCGTCGGGATCGGGTGCGGCAGGTCTCAGATCCGCCCATCTGGCGTATGCCGGCTCATCGTACAGAGGCTCGACATCGATGGTCTTCACAAAGAAAGTCGGCGGGTCGGTAGCAAAATTCTTCTGCCCCATTACCGCTATGCCGAAACGGTAAGTCCCGTCTTCGGGTACCTCGAACGTATGGTCCGGTTTTTTACTCCACTGGAGTGATGTCTTTCCTCCATAGACGGAACCTCTTCCTCCCAGAATAGGGGCGGCCCCGTCGGCTGTAGACAGCGCCACGGGCGCATACCGGTAATACCCGTCGTAATCGCATGCGGAGATCGCAGTCGGCGTAATCTTCACCTTGGCGCCCGCCTTGAGGATGTATTCCTGCGGGACAAGCAGCATCTGTCCCGGATTCTGGGAATCATAGTCGGTGATGCACGTCACGACAGACGCGTATGCGTCAGGACCGTTGTCCGTGATGAGTTTCCAGCTTTCCGCGCCTTCCGGGACAACCTGTGTCCAGGTTTCGAATTCCTCCTGTGTGGCCGGAATTGTAAAAGTGTCGGCACCCGCCGTCAGAGAGCCTGCACACAGGACGGCCGCTCCGAGAATGCCTTTATAAAATTTATTCATGTTCTCATGTTTAAAAATGTTCAGTTCAAAAAACTGTGGACACCGTCCGCCGTCGCGGCGTGCCCTTTTCTATGGATGTCGGATCCCCGGAGAGAAATGGAACCCTCCCCGGGGATATCTCATACAGGATCAGCGGACGATCACCTTCACGGAAGGCAATCCTTCTACATTCACCACATAGATGCCCGATGCCGCGGGAATCACAGTATTGTCGCTGCCTGTGCCGTTGAATACAATCTTTCCGTCGGCTGCCGCGACAAGCACGCGCAGGCCCTCGGCCCCGCTCACGATGATGTCTCCGTCGCGCACCGTCACAGCCGTACCTCCATGGAGGGAGCCGACGCTGCTGTAGGAATATACAAGACTCGCGACATTTGAGGGTGCGGATATACCCTTGTCGTATACAGCCACGACAACATATTCATAAGAATTGCCGTCGACCAGCTCCGTGTCGGTGAAGTCTGTGGTATTCATGGGCTGTGCGTTGACCTTGCTTCCGTTGCGGTACAGGTCGTATCCGAGGAATTGGGCGCCTGTGGCGGATGTTCCGGGGATGTAGGTCACATCGTCGACGAGGAGCAGATAGCCGCCGGAGCTGTTGTCCCTGATGGCGAAGCGTGTGGCGCCCGCTGGGATCTCAACCTTGTACTCCATCCATTCGGCGGGTACGGCTCCCACGGTTGCGGAAGGAATCTGCACAAAGTCTTCAGGAGTGAGATCGTCGGCATACTTGGTGGTGTACCATACCTCGATGCGGTTGGGATAGTTGGCGGTATAGCTGCGGGCGTAGAAGCTTATGGTCTGCGCTTTGCCGTTGATCTTGGGAGAAACTGCCCAGTTGTCGATCTGGCCGTCGTCCGAGGCATATACGGAGAAGAGCATCTTGTCGCCGCTGTGAGAGGTCATTCCTGTGGCCTCCACAACCGAAAGATCCCACACCCAGAACGACCCTTTTGTAATGCCGGCTGTGATGCCGGGCCATGTTATGCCGCTCATGCCGCCGACAGGCTTAAGGTCGGCGTCGATGAAGATCCAGTCGCCGAAAGTCTTTGAGAAAGACTTTGCGCTTTCGAAGTCCTCGGTGAATGGTTTGTCGGAGGCGGAAGTGATCTCGGCGGGAGTCCATGCGAGTTCCACCTTGCCGGGAGGGTTGTCGGCCGTCAAGTTGCTTGCGGCAGGAAGATTGGTGTATCTCGGCGTGATCAGGGCCTTGGACGACACGTTGTTGCTCTCATCCATATCGGCTGCGTACACAACCTTGCCGTATACCTCAAGACGTCCGGTCTGATATGGAGGCATTACGCCCGACAGTTCTACGGTGCATATCTCTCCTGGTGCGATTTTCTCTCCGGGTCTGGAGTCAACACGCACATCGTCTGCATAAAGCTCGACGGTGTAGTCTCCGCATCGCTGATACCGTGGTTCGCAACCTTGACGGTGACATTATATTTCTCGCCGCATACAGATTTTTCGGGGGCCATGATTTCGGCGCACTTGATGTCGTGGTCGAGGAGATCGGCCACACGGATGTTGTCGAGTGCGGTGTTGAGGAAGTGCATGGTCTTGCAGATGAAGCGCAGCTGCACGCTCTTGCCTGCGAAGTCCTTGAGGTTGATAGTCACCTGGCTCCAGGCGTCACGCACGCTGTTGCAGAGCGCGTCGACGGTGCCGTCGGCGATCTTCACCCATTCCGTCGCCCCGTCGGGAGAACCTCCACGCGGATCTCATTGGAATTTAGGATTTCCTTCTCGAAGTCATATTGGTTGAAGAGGAAGAAACTCAGTCCGGGTTTGTCATCTCCTTGAGACTGATTCGGCCGGTGAATATAGTGGCTTCGGCCTCTTTGGCGGTTCCGTGGCAGCAGAAGAAGCTGTTGTCGCCGTCCTGCGACTTCATGAGGCCGTCGCCATCATAGGTGTCATCCTGGATGGCCCATTCGGCGTAGTCGGAATTCTCCACCCCGATAATGTAGTCAAGCTGTCCTGACTCCTCCATGCCCTTGTAGGGTGTTCCCACGGGGATGAGATCCGTATAGGAAGGAGAGCCTTGTCCGGCGCTCGTCTGGCCGAAGATACCGCACTGTACGAACTCCTGATCGCCAGCCTTGACGGGACTGTAGGTGTGGGATGTCGCGGTGAGACCCTTGGTCACGTCGATGCGCTCTCCGCCTGGATGCGGTAGATATTGTAGGTGACCTTTGCGGGATTGATTGCTATCCCGCGGTTGTCGAACGTTATGGGCTTCCATGTCAGATGCACTTCTCCGTCCTTTTCAGTGCGTGCTATCGCAGGTTCCGGAGCGGGTCCGGGCTTGCCCATGCCGACCCATGTGGAAAGCAGGGTCTCCACACCCTTGCCATGCTCATTGTAGGGGGCCACGACATAGTGCACCTGTCCCTCCTTGTCCATGATGTCATCGAATGAAAGTTCGGCACCCTTGGCGGGAGCGTTGAATGTCTTGGCAAGCGTGCCGTTGCGTATCACCTCGATTCTGGTGAGAGAGCCGAGATCGTTGCCTTCCATAGTATTCACCGGAGCGGTGAACTTCACATTGACCTTAAGCTCTCCGTCAGGATCGGGGGTGGCGGCAAGGCCCTCTACGGACCCGGCGCGAGAAGCGATACGCCCTCTCCGAGCGTGAGGTCGCTGATGTTTATGCCATACTGGCCGGCGTCGGAGCATGCGTGGAAGCCGATATAATAAATGCCGTCCTCCTCGATGTTGATGTATTTCGATATGTCCATGCGGTCTTCGGGGAACGTTCCGTTGTTGAACACGAGTGGATCCATCACCACAGTCGTCATGGCCTCTTTTGTATTTTCCTTGCCGATCTTGATCTCAATACGTTCCTTATAGGTACGCCCCTGGCTCCAGAGCTTGAAATTGAGCGCGTAAGCCTTTCCGGCCTCCATCCTCACGGGGGGAGTGATCAGCCAGTCATCCAGCTTTTTGTTATTGTTGAATCCGACGTATATTATATTGTTCATACCCACATTCCAGCACTTGCCGTCGTTGTCGCCGTCGATACGCGTCCACCCGCCTAAGGCGTTGTCGGTGAAGTCTGGAGTATAGGAGGACGTATGGATCCGAGAATCACATCGTTGGAGCATCCTCCTTCCGACTCGTTGCCGCTGTAGACAGCTTTCACCACGTAGGAATAGATGGTAAGATCTTCGGGCATGTCGATAGTGAAGGAGTATCTGGTCTCCCTGATGTCGCGGGCCAGCTGTTTCCCTTTGGAGTCATAGATATTGTATGTCACCTGCGCGGGGTCTATATAGCCCTCATGCTGCGAACCGGTGACGGCATCCCAGGAAAGTGTTATCCTGCCGTCGGCAAAGGCGGCGTTCACCACGGGATCCTGAGGGGTGTCGGCCCCGAGCCATGAACGGCTCACGAGCGTGCGTGGCCCTGATCCGTCGCTGTTCTCGGCATAAGCTACGAAAGCGTATCTACCGGCTTTGTCGAGAGTTACGGGAATTGTGAACCGCGCACCGTAATTGCCGGTGGCTTCGCCTACAAGCTCACCGTTGGCCTCGACCTTTACTGTGACCTTGCCCAGACCGGGGTGCCCGTTTGAGAGCAGCTGCGGGGCTGTCAGCCTGATCTCGCCCGTGAGAGAGTCGTCGGCAAACACCACTTCCATGGCCTTAAGCTCGGCCGGGGCCTTGGGGTTGATGCCGGTGGAGGTAAGATAAAGTCCCACCATCTCCTCGCCGTTGGGAAACTGGTAGATCTGCGAAGCCTGGCCTGTGGCAAGGTCCACCTCATAGAGCCAGCCTGTGCCGTCGGAGGGGCTTACTGTCCAGAACATCCTGTCGGTGTTGGGATCGATGATGGCATCCGATATATACTGAGGCAGCGCGCCCGTCTCGCCGATCACATTCACTTCGCCCGTTTCGCGGGAGATGGTACAGAGGTCGGCGCTCCTGGTGACACCCATGCCGTCCTGGTTCATGCGGATACCGTAGAACGTGCCGTCGCCGCTGACCGCAATCGAGTTCCAGACACCGTCGGAGATGTCCAGACTGCTGATCACGGTGCGGGAGAATTCATCCTCGTCGTATGATATGGTTCCGAACTCGATTCCCATGCCATCTTCATCGTAGAACACTCCGTAAATCTCATGTGTATTGGGTCGGCAGTGAGGCAGAGAGGAATGCAGTCATACTGATACGGTTCGAAGGAAAAAAGTTTTTCACCGCTTTCAAGGTCATAGCCTGCTATCGAGATCATGATACCGATTCCTTCGATCGATATGAAATCTGTGGCATAATAAATGCCGTCGAGCGCCACACCAGCATACGATTCTTCAGCTGGAAAAACCAGTTCGAACGACTGGTTGGCGTTGGTGGGTACTGTGTATACGCCCATTACAGGCATCGCATCATCCCATGCGTTCGAATAGGTCATGAGGCCGCATATATCGGGCATGTTGCCGGGGCCGCCATGGGAGGGGCGCCCGCATGGGAGCCGCCGTCGGCATGAATCCCTTGACCGCGCGGGCAAGGCCGCCTTTTGCTGAACGAGTCTTTCGCTGCGGCAGTTTCCTGATGAAGTCCGCTGTCTTCTCATTTTCTACGGTCAAGACCGCCCGCGACGGGGAAGAATGCCCCGACCGGTTGCCGGCTTTTTCCACAAACTGCGCCGATGCCGTCGTCCCTAAGGCGACCGTGCCGACAAGCAGTGCCGAGCAAAGGTTGGTAAAAAGTTGTCTCATAAGAATTATTTTTTAAGGTTTGCAAGCGATACCGCGGTTGGTTTTCGCTTAAGAATGGACACGTGGAAAACCACGTCCCGGGGCCGGAATTTTGGGTGAAATGCTGTCTGTTTCGTGGATCGGATTTTAAGTAACAATATGAAAGTAAAATGTCAACTTGATTGGATTTAAGTAAGGGGACAAGATGGTTTTTAAACAATCTGATTCTTGGCCTAAATGCCTACAAGTTTCAATAATCGCCGTGGCAAACTTAATAATAGTTTTTAAATTTCCAAAAATAATTGATTTACCCCCCCGGTTTTTAACATATTTAACACTTTTTAGGAATATTTGTTGAATTTTTTTAGAAAGATTCAGGGCTATTTGCTGGAATTTAAGAAAAGTTCGCTCAAGCTTTTTCTGATTCAGAAACATAACTAAACTAAAATATTGATAATAAACGGATTGATGGCAGATATTCGGGTTTTGGCAAGAAAAAACATCCTGATGCATCAAAAAAAATTTGCAGACTGATAAAAAATCATTATATTTGCGTCGTCAACAATAATCGCCGTCAGAAACAGATTTCATCAATCATTAAACCAAGTCCACAATGAAAAAATTCACTTGTGTCCTTGTGGGGATGGTGTTCGCCATGTCGGCGGCCACGACCCTCAGGGCAGATGATACGCCTTATCCCATAGGGCATTGTTACGGCGAACAGGCTATGACCAATACCATCAAGTTCGATCTTCCTAACGCCGATATATCCGCAGCCATATTCATACCTGCGTCATACGCAGCCACGGTGACGGGCGATGAACTGACCGCCATCCGCGTAGCCATGAACACAAAGCTGAAGGTACAGGAGCTCACGGCATGGGTCCGTGAGGATCTGGCCGGCGAGAACCTCGCCTCGAAAACGATCGAAGGGGCCAAGGTGGCCAAGGGTTGGAACGACCTCAGGCTCACAACCCCATACGCCATCACGGGCAAAGGGTTCTATATAGGCTATACCTTCAGGCAGACTTCGGCCACCAAGGCTATCCTCAACCTTAGCAGGCCAGGCACCGGTTCGCTTTATCTCAAGGGAGGGAAGGATGAATGGGCCGACCGTTCGGAGGAGGGCATTCTTTGCGTGGAGGGACTCGTGGAAGGAAGCGTACGGCCTGCCGTCAACGCCGCCCTCGTCACCACCTCCATGCCGAAATATTTCATCCTCACCAATCAGGAACTGACCGGTGCTGTGGAAGTGCGCAACCTCGGCACGGAGACCATCACCGGAGTAGACCTTGACATCGAATGCGGAGGAGCCGAGAAAAAAACGCTCCACATTGATGCCGACATACCTTACGGCACATCGGCAAAGCTTCCGGTGAACACCACCCTCGGCATCAATTCGGCCGATCCGGAGATGCATCCCGTGAAGTTCACGCTCGCAGCCGTATCCGGCAAGGAAGACCCCGATATGTCAAACAACAGCGCGACACACACATTCGTGGTGAGGTCGCAGGGATTCAACCGCAAGGTGTTCATCGAGGAGTTCACCACCGAAAAGTGCGTAAACTGTCCCCGCATCGCCGGCTGGCTCCACAACGTGCTCGAGAAGAAGGGAGACAAGGTGGACGTGGTGTGCATCATGCCGGTTATTATGAAGACTGGCTCACATTGCCCGCCGACAAGGAATATCTCTGGCTCTTCGGTCCCAAAGGTACATTCGCTCCGGCCTCATGATAGACCGCGTGGCGTTTGCCGAGCAGGAATATCCCACGGTATGCCCCATTTCGAGGATGAGATCGCCGACCAGATCGACCTCAGGCTCGGAGAGATCTCCACGGCAAGGCTGACGGTGGACTGCGACAGATTTCGACAGCGACGCACCGAACTGACCGTGAATGTGAAGTGCGAACGCGCCGATGAAAACTCAATGACATACGACTCGCGCCTCAATGTCTTCCTCGTTGAGAATGACGTACCCGCGCAGAGTCAGGCCGGAGGCGACGAGAATACATGCACCAGCATGTGAAACGCGCCTTGAACAGCACCTGGGAGAGGAAATCAAATGGAACGGAACCAGCTACGATTTATTCCATCAGGTTCAGGCTCGATCCGGCGTGGGACAAGACAAAGATGCAGGTAGTGGCCATGATCTATAACTTCGACCGGTACGACTGCAGGAACAACGCCATTGAGAACTGCGCCTCGGTCGATCTTAAAAACGGCACGCTTGTCTCGGGAATCGAAGGAACATTCAGCGGCTCCGCTGAAAACGTCGAGCTGTCTACGACCTCTGGGGCAACCGCCTCGAGAGCCCGGCCCGGGCGTGAACATCATCAGGATGTCGGACGGATCGTCCAGAAAAGTAATCATA
>PDYJ01000042.1_pt1 | contig 19890 bp, 20 predicted proteins | sample 1430841 | NCBI WGS metagenome assembly PDYJ01 (sample SAMN07237672, study PRJNA390542) | Gut metagenome, whole genome shotgun sequencing project. | isolation source: fecal pellets | host: Mus musculus | place: USA: New York, NY | collected 2016-10 | reverse complement strand
AATTCCTGTTGTTATTCCTCTTCAGCTAATACATTTGCAGTACCTTCAGTTGCTAAAAGCTTAAAACCTAACTGATGAAAACGTGCAGCTATTTTAATTGCATTATGTTTTTCAGAATCTTTTAACCGAAATAAAGACAGTACCATATGTTGAAAATCATTAAATCACTGCCTTCATATCCTTTAAACAAGGCAGTCGGCAAATGCTTGGCTCGTCCCATCACACTACCAGAGGTCTTCATCTTAGAATCAAAGGTATTTTCACTACTATATGATAAATAAGAAAAGACGGGCATTTTAACGTGAATTAAGTCGTTTGATGGCCAAATATCGCTTGGAAGATCTAATTCAGACAATGTACTTCCTAACAAAACTTTCATTGTTATAGCTGTAATATCTTTTTTTAGTGCTTTAGTTAGAAAAGCTACATTGTGTCCAGAGTAACTTTTAATTTGTAATAAATAGATTTGATCATTAGCTAGTAAAAAGTGTAAGTTAACTGGTCCTCTTAAATTAAGTTTAGTAGCAATACTAATTGCACTATCACGTAATCTACGCTGATCATTAGTTGATAGATTTTGTGGACGATAGACAGCTATGGAGTCACTGGCATGTGAGCCGGTCTGTTCAAAGTGTTCAATAATCCCGGGAATAGTAACATTTTTTACCATCAGAAATAGCAGTCACTTCGTACTTTTTGCCTTCAATAAACTTCGAAACATTCATATGCTCTAATGAATTTTCAGCAATATATCTTTGTAAAGCTGGTAAATCAAAGACCACAGCAGATTTTTGCTTCTTACCGTTACTTGTACCACCAATTAAAGCTGGAAAACCATTTCTTTTAACAAAAGCTAAAATGCTTTCTTCATTGTCGCATTGAAGAGCTGGGACTGGATTAACGCCGGCCTGATATACTTCGTCTGCATGATCTTCCCTTAGAATTTCCTTCAAATTAGGCTGACCTAAAATTGTTAGCCCATGTTCTAAGAGTGAACTGCGATATTCATTAATCTGTTTGCCAGAAAATTGCGTTACCACTTCTTTGATATTTTCTTTCCATGCAACTTCAAGAATATTTTCTAAAGTAATTGGTTCAAAGTAAATTCGATCGCATACATCATACGCTGCACTCACACTTTCTGGATTATTACTAATAATCACAGGACTAATTCCTTGCTCTTTTAAGGTCTTGGCAGCATGGTAGAGCATATAATCAAATTCTCCAGTTAGAGATACTTGAAATGGTTTTAATCCTAAAAGAAGGCATTTTTTCGAATTAGATAGTGGTATTATTTCATCTTCAATTCCATAACTACTGTAAACAGCTTGAATATTAGGATGAATTAATCCAGCTGTTCCATCAATTTCAATATAGCTAGGCTTAATTGACCATTTTTTACATAAATCAGCAATTGATTTTTCATCTCGCTGCGTAATTTCAGCAATTAATCGATTAGAAAAACCATTTTTCTTTACTTTCAGCATTAAATCAGCTGTAAGTTCATCATTACGTAATTTCTTTAATAAAATCAAAATATGATTAAACTTCTGCAAAAATACTAAATGAATATGTAAAAAGCTGGTGAAGAGTGTGGTAATTAATTCCCTTTGCTATCGCGGCTAATAGTGTAATTAGGTGTATTTCATTAGGCTTCGATAGATCTTGCAATAATTCTTTTTCGCTTTTTTTATATTCCTTTTTAAAGGTCTTAACATTATTAGAAAAACCAGTAGTTGACTGGAGAGCCTTTAAAAATGCACTTTCAAAGTTACGACCAATTCCTAGAGCTTGGCCTCCGGAAGTGGTTTTATTATTAAGAGTGTAGTGATTATAACCAGCTTCTGTGAAAGACCAATAAGGTAATTTTACAAAGCAAGCATCTTGCACGGGATCAACAGCAGCAGAAATTCCAGATTGTGGATCGGTAATTTCATTTAAATTATAGCCAAGTGCAATTTTGGCCGTTACATATCCAATAGAATATACGCCACTTCTATAAGAAAGCAAACTACTCTGAGTCAAACGGGGCTTAATACTTAATACTTTAAAATTAAAGTCTTCCCCACTTTGCTTAACAGCAAAATGAATACTCAAAGCTCCATGTAAATTAAGACAATTAGCAATCTTTCGACAGCAATTTCTTAAGCGTTGAATTTGATTATTATTTCTAGTTAAAATTGGCGTCACTAATAAAGAATCTGAAGAATTAATACCAACTGGTTCTAAACTACCAATATTTCCTACAAATACAAAATTTCCATTATTATCCCGAACAATATCAAAAATTAATTCTTCCCAATTCGATAAATCTTCAGTTAAACGATAATCTTTCCAATTAAAATGGTCATCAGCTTCTTCGTCTAAGAAGTATTGCTCTAATTGAGTATTTTCTAAAGAGATCATGCTATCGGGGCGATAATGCTGCTTTTTTGATAAAAGCAAAGGAAAATGAGCATGTTCAATTACTCGCCTTAAGTCCTCTTCCTTTTCTAACAGCCATTGATTGGCTACCGCAATCTTATTTGCTTTAAGAAAACTATAGAAATTATGAGGAGCTGATAGACTCAATGCCAAGCTGTTAATAGTTAGTAACTCAATATTCATTTGGGTTAAGATGCCCGACTCTAATAATTCACTGGTAAGTTTTAAAGCCGGTTTGCCCCCAAAAGCCGGAATAATAGCATCTGGCTTCTCCATCCGAATGATTCGCTTCACAAAAGGCAACGTCATTGGTTCAAGATATACATTTACATTAGGATGCGGATCTGTTGTGACGGTTGCAGGATTAGGATTAATCAATACAACTTGTACGTTACTTTCTTCAAAAGCCGTTAACGCTTGTTTAGCAAGAATATCAAGTTCTGTTACTTCTCCAACAATACTTGGCCCCGCTCCAATAACAAGAACTTTATTAATTTCATTATGTAAAGGCATAGTCTACTCCATCATATTTAAAAACTGATCATAAATGCTGGCTGCATCAAAATTACCTGGTGAGCCTTCTGGATTAAAGGCAGTTGCTAAAACTTTATCTTCTTTGATACTATAGCCCGCTAATAACTCCGACCTTAAATCAAAATATTTACGTGAAAGATTCAAAGATAAACTATCAGGTACTACCAGTTGACCAATATTCATTGCAGTTTGCCAAATTCGATTATTAGTTTGTTCAATAACTGGAAAATTACTACCATTATAGGCTGGAATTAAGTCCAAGAGTTCTAGGTCTAAATAATTACTAATTGCTAAAAAGCCTAAGCCAATTCCTAAAATAGGTAATTTCCCGTAAAACTTATCAAATACTGGTTTTAAAAATGGTGCAACTTCTTCTACTCTACTTGGTCCATTAGAAATAACAATTGCATCAGCTCGAAGATTAATAATGTCGTAAATTGATGCATTGTATGGTAAAACCACGCTATTAATTTTCCGTAAAGAAAGGGAGCGCAGTAATGAATGCTTTAAACCAAGATCAATTACAGCTACAGTTTTTCCAATATTTGGGGCAGCATAAGGATGCGTTGTAGATATTTGTGCTGTTTTGTTTTTTGGTAAAACCAGGGCCTTTATTTGATCAAAAGCATGGGCATCATCTGTATCCATAATAGACGCTTTAATAACCCGCTTATTCTTCAATTTTTGAACTAGAGCGCGAGTATCAACACCGTAGATTGCTGGAATTCTTTTCTCTTTTAGAAAATCATTTAAATCTTGAAAAGTTGGATTAGCAGAAATATGAAAAGCAATATCGTTAGCAATTATTCCACGTACACTTGGATCAATTGATTCATAGTCGATTGCATTAATACCACTTCCACCAATCATTGGAGTAGTAAAAGCCAAAATCTTACCAAAATTGGCAGGGTCGGAAATTGCTTCCTGATATCCAAAATTGCTTGTTTGAATACCGAGCTCCCCTGTAGCAGTAATGGGAGCACCAAAACCGTGTCCCGAAAATGCAGTTCCGTCTTCAAGAATTAAATATCTTTTCATAATCTATTGCTTCATTTCTTGTCGTAAATTCTCTAATTGTTTTTCAAAAATTGTTGGCAATGGTGCAGAAAATTCCAACCATTCATTCGTAGAAGGTTGATAAAATCCCAAAGTCTTGGCATGCAAAAATTGTCCATGACCTGACAAGGTTTTCTTTGGGCCATATAAGGGATCGCCAGCTAATGGATGACCGATGTACTTCATATGCACTCTAATTTGATGCGTTCTACCCGTTTCCAGTACACATTTGACTAAACTATAATTTTTGAATTGCTCTAGTACTGTAAAGTGTGTAACTGCAGCTTTTCCCTTTGGATTAACTGCCATTTTCTTTCGATTATTTGGATTTCTACCAATTGGAGCATTGATTACACCATTTTTAACTTCAAAAATTACCATGAACAATTGCCAAATATTCTCTTTTATTTATCTTTTCTGCTAATTGCTTTTCTAAGCTTTCACGTGCTTTATCATTTTTAGCTATCATTAATAAACCAGAGGTATCTTTATCAATTCGATGCACAATCCCTGGACGAAACCCTTCAGGACTATCAGCTAGATCACGTGTATGATAAAGTAATCCGTTTACTAAGGTATGATCTGGATGGCCGGCTGAGGGATGAACAACCATCCCTTGAGGCTTATTAACCACAATCACATCCGAATCTTCATAAACAATATCAAGATGTAAGTTTTCAGCTTCTAATGATAATGGCTTAACAGGCGGAATAGTAACATCAATTACATCCCCAGACTGTACTTTATAAGATACTTTTTCAGCTTTATTATTAACTAAAATATTTTTATCATTAACTAATTCCTTAATCTTAGTTCGACTTAAATCTGTAATTTTCTCAGCGATTACCTTATCTAAACGTCCTTTTTCGTCATCAATTACTAATTTATAATTTTTAGTCATTTACTCTTCGTCCTTTAGTCTTTTTCGCTTATAAATATTAGATAGATAAAAACTAAGATAATTCCAACTGTAATTGCGCTGTCCGCAATATTAAAGATATTAAATTGAATAAAATCTAGTTGCAACATATCAATTACATATTTTAGATGCAAACGATCAATAAAGTTACCAATGATTCCACCTAAAACTAAGGCTAATCCTGTATCAAAAAGGCCATTTTTATATTTGGGATTAAAAAGATAGTAAATTACAACTGCAATAGCGGCAATACTGATTAAATAAAATAAAATCATTTGTCCACTGAAGATATTCCAAGCTGCTCCATCGTTTTGTAAATATGTAAATGAAAGGACACCAGGAATAATGGTCTTTTCATCACCAATTTTAAAATTAGTAACTATATAATTCTTTAATAATTGATCTGCAATGATTACTAATAAAGAAACTATTAGATATAAGGCTTGTTTAGCTTTACTCATTAGAATAATCCTGAAATCTTTCCGTTATTATCTACATCAATATCTAAGGCAGCTGGATATTTTGGCAATCCTGGCATATCTAAAATAGATCCCGTAGCTACCACAATAAAACCTGCTCCATTTTTAAGAGCTAAATTCTTAACATGGAGTGTAAAATCTTTTGGAGCTCCTAAGATACTCTTTTTATCAGTAAAGCTATACTGTGTTTTAGCCATAATTACTGGTAAGTTGTCTTTACCCATTTTCTTAATTTCTGCTAATTGGTCCTTAGCTTTATCAGAATATTCAATATCCTTGGCATGATAAATATTATGAGCGATTTTACTAATTTTTTCTTCTACAGAGTCAGTAGGTTCATATACTGAGGTAAAGTCACTAGCTTTATTAGTTAACTCAACCACTTTTTCTGCCGCCTTAATTCCGCCCTTTGATCCTTCATCATGGTAAGAGACCACTTCACATTCAAAACCATCAGCTTTAACAAGTTCTTTCAATTTTGATAGTTCTTGTTCAGTATCACTAGCAAATTTATTTATTAGTACAATTACAGGTACACCATAATGAGCCATGTTTTCCATATGGCGCTTTAAGTTCTCAAAACCTTTTTCTAAAGCTGGAATATTTTCTTCATCTAAGTGATCAGTTGTCTCTTCTGCTTGATACTTCAACGCTCTTACGGTTGCAACAACTACCACAGCATCAGGACGTTTGTCCAAATGGTTAGAAACAAAGTCCATAAACTTTTGGCCACCCAGATCTGCCCCAAAACCAGCTTCAGTCAAAACATAGTCGCTTAAGTGTAAAGCAGTATTAGTAGCAATTACTGAATTAGCACCATGAGCAATGTTAGCAAATGGACCGCCGTGAACAATTGCTGGGGTATGTTCAAGTGTTTGAACTAAGTTAGGCTTTAATGCGGTTGATAAAAGCGCAGCAATTGCCCCTCAAACCCTAAGTCTTTAACATAAACAGGTTCATCTTTCACAGAAAAGCCAACTAGCATATTTCCAATGCGCTTTTTCAAGTCATCAATATCAGTTGCTAAACATAAAATAGCCATTAATTCATTAGCTACAGTAATTGCAAAGCTAGCTTCATGTTCTATTCCATTAAAACGTGAACCTTGTCCGATAGTGATTTTTCTTAAAGTACGATCATTAACGTCAATTCCACGTTTTAATAAGATACGATTAGGATCTAGCTCTAGACTATTATCTTGATAAATATAGTTATCAACTAAAGCAGCCAAAGTATCAATTGCACTAGTTAATGCGTGCATATCACCAGTAAAGTGTAAATTAATATCTTCCATTGGGATGATCTGTGCATATCCACCACCAGTTGCACCACCTTTTAATCCAAAAACAGGACCCATTGAGGGTTCTCTTAATGCAATTAAAGTATTTTTGTGAAGTTGGTTGCTGATTGCATCCCCTAAACCAATGGTAATAGTAGATTTTCCTTCACCAGCCGGTGTAGGACTAATTGAAGTAACAAGAATTAGCTTACCAAGCTTTTTACCTTGTTTAATTCTGTTAATTCCCTTCCAGCTAATCTTAGCCTTATCATTACCATAAAGTTCAATTTCATCTGGTTGAAGATCAACTTTTTTTGCAATTTCTGTAATAGGTAATTCTTTAGCGTCTTGTGCGATTTTAATATCTGACTTCAAATTCATTTCTTCTTTCTTTTAAGTGCTAAAAGCAAGTAAGTATTAATCTTACTCTTTGCTTCATATACAACAAATACCTTCCATTGCCACTTAATCTTTAAATTTTGAAGCTGAAGTTTCTGACGATATGGTAGTTTTAGCCAGTAAATACTTGCTTCTTTCTGAAAATAAGAATTAAACCAGGTATAAATAACTATAACCACAAAAATAGCTCCTAAGCTAAGTGCAGGATAGCTAATTGCTTTATTGCTTTCATACCCGACAATAAAGGCTACAAAAATTAGTGCTAGGAGCCAGGAGTAATAAATTACACCAGCAGCGCCTAAAAAAATAAAATGTTTTTTTCATAATTTAGAATTTAGGTCACACCCTATTTGTTAATTACCTATATTGTAACAAAAATCAAGCAGATTTACGTTTTTGTTTAAAATAGCGTTCTAGACTATAATATTAAACAAGAATATGGAGGAAAATAACAACATGAAAATCGGCGTTTTAACTGACAGTTCATCTTATTTAACTAAAGAACAATGTGAAAAATATGGAATTGATGTCTTACCAATTCCAATTATCTGGGATAATAAAGAATATCTGGATTTAATTGATATTGGTTTCCATGAATTCTATGAAAAGCTAAGCACTTCTTCTACTCTTCCCACTACCTCTCAACCCTCAACTGGAACCGTAAAAAAATATGTTGATAAATATATTGATGAAGGTTATACCGATCTAATTATCATTACTCTTTCAAGCGGTATTTCTAGCTTTTACAATAATGTTTTAAGTGTGGCTGATGAAGAAAGCAGAATTAATATTCATCCCTTTGATTGTAAAATAACCTGTGCAGGAGAAGCTAATGCTGCAATATTAGCTGGTCGACTAGTCAAGGCTGGGGCTGACATTGATTTAATCATGCATGACTTAAAGGATTTAAGAAACACTACCGATGTTAGATTTATGGTAGACAATCTTAATCATTTAAAAAGAACAGGCCGCTTATCAAATGCCGCTAGTTTCGTAGGTTCTATTTTAAAGATCAAGCCAATCTTATCTATGGACGTTCAAAATGAGGGTAAAATTTCAGCAATTGCCAAAGAGAGACATTATAAACGTGCCTATAATCATATTAAAAAAGACTTTGATAGTTTAACTTCTGATATGCCTTATCCAATTCAGTTAACAATTTTTCATGCTGATGATGAAGAAAGAGAAGCTGAATGGGTTAGTGATTATGAAAGTAGTTTTCCTAAGGTCAAAATTTATCAAAGTATTATCGGACCAGTAGTTGGTGTTCATGTAGGACAACATACTATGGCTATGATTTGGGGCAGAGATTTAGATTCTTATTTCGATGAAAATGGCAAGCCGATTAAGGATATTAAGTCAAAAGTTGTTGAAGATTGATACTATTTAACTAATATAATTAAGAGAAGCAAGAATTTTATTAAATTTGCTTCTCTTTTTAATTTATAACTTTAAGAGTGCTAATTATGAAAAAATATAAATATTCTAGTTACGATATTGCAGATATTGGTGACTATTTAAAAGTTTTTGCTTGTACGGCGGTCATGTCGCAGCCAATTATGAGCCTTATTATTAATCTGCCCCAGTCTCAGCAAACGCAAGTTGGTTTTGGTATTCTTTATAATCTAGTTAAATATACTGCTCCAGCCTTTATTTTTGGTATTTTATACACGACTATTAGGACTAGTGACTTAAACGGTCATTTCTCTTACTTCAAGCATCTGCAAAAGAATTGGTCCAATCTCTTTGTACCAACGATTTGGTGGACTTTAATTTATTTATTAGGGATGCCATGGCTTCAGCAAGGTAATAAGTTTAATAGCTTTGGTACTTTTTGCTGGCAATTTATTAATGGTAATGCAGCACCTCACTTATGGTATAACACGATGATGCTACAGTTTATTATCCTAATGCCGTTTTTCTGGTTAATTAGTCGCTATGTAAGAAATAATATTAAACGTGGTTTTGCAGTGGCAATTGTTACTTTAATTCTTTACTTATCCTGGTTAGCATTTTACGACTATTATGTTTTTCATGGTGTTCACCAAAATGACTGGTATTTATTAGATCGAGTATTTATCTCTTTTTTTATTTATGCTGTTTTTGGTGGTTTAGCATGGCAATTTAGATCGTACTTTAATGAATTTATAACTAAGTTTTGGTGGTTAATTGTAGTAATCTTTATTCTTTGCTTCATCTGGACTAATTATGAATTAAGTCAATTCGGTTATCCTCTTAATTTCTATAATGCGCCTTACTATAAACCATCAATGACATTTTACTGTTTGGCAGTAATTTGCTTAATTGCTGCTTTCTGTTTATATCAAGTTCGTAAAAGACAAATAAATAGCTTGAAAATATTCCATTTTTTAGCTATTTATGCTTATAGAGCCTATCTTCCTAATGTCTTTTGGAATCAGTTAATCTGGCACGGATTAACTATGCAATATCATGCAAAATTCCATCCATTTTTAACCTTATTTGGTTGCTGGTTATTAACCTGGATCTTATCATTTTCATCTGCATATCTTTTACATATGTGGTGGACAAAAGTAAAGAAAATAGTATCTAAAAATACCCACCTATATATCTAAAAAACTCTGAAAATTGCCACTAGGAGCAGTTGTCAGAGTTTTTTATCTTTAGTATTTAATTTTTACATGCAAGTTATCATGATTTGACATATCGTATAACGTTTGTAAATACAATTCATAATGTGGGTTGTCCGCAATTAAACGTTGATAAATTGGTGACTTTTTAAGTTTTTGCAATTCTTCACTTTCAATATGATTTTTTCCAGTAAAAAAGTGATAATTCATTTCGCCGAAAAGACGCCCCATTTTTCTGACAGTATCTAAATCATCATGATTTTGATAAAGATTTTTCTGCATTAATTCTGCGAAATAGTTCCTAGTTGAATATTTTCTAAATAATCATGAAAGTGAGTTAAAGTCCAGTTTTGTTTTTCTTTGTCAGTTAAATAGTCCTTCATCTTAAAATGATGACAAGTATAACTAACTTCTTTCGGCGAAACTTTAACTACCCCATAGCCTTGATCATTGGAGCAAAAACTAGCAGTTACAACTTCGGTAGCTGGGCAAGGATCTTGCGGCAACATAATATTCTGAGCATGAATATGACCAGAGAAAACTAATTTCACATTATATTGAGCTAATAACTTACGCAGTTCACGATAATCATCAACAACATATCCTTTGTTTACAGCTGGATTATGAGCATAGAGGTTATGATGCATACAAAAAATCACTTGAAGCTTATTCTCACTAGCATATTGAAGTTGCGCCTTAATCCAGCGTCGTTGCTCTCTTCCTAAAAAGCCAGCTGTCGCAGGTGCAGTAGTAGCTTCTTCTTTACCATAGTCATTAGAATCAGCTAAAATCAACAAATAATCGGGATTAAGCTGAACACTATAAGCTAAAGATTCATCATCAACACTAACTGCATTTTTATAGGATGTTTTAAAAATATTACGCCACATTCTAGGACTAATTTGACCAGCGTAATATTGTTTCTTTCCGCGGAATTCTCTGGCCCAGCCATCATAAATATCATGGTTCCCAGGAAGAACTAAAAGCTGTGTTTCTTCTAAAGGTTTAAAAATCTCAGCGAATTTTTCTGCTGACACTCTCTCGCCATTAAAAGTTACATCCCCCGTAACAACGATTGCGGCCGGTTTCTTTTTTTGCGCCATTCTTACAAATGCGCTTAAAGCAGTTTCTTGATAGTATAGATCTTTACCCTGACTAGTTTTTTGCATTTGTGAAAAAGCCTGTCCATGATCATGTAAGCTATCTGCAATTAAATGAGTATCACTAATAACCCAAAAACTAGTCTTCTTATCTTGCGTTAACATAATTGTTATCTCTTATTAGCCCAATATTGATAATAGTCGGTCCGTAAATTACCATTATAGAATTTTCTCTTCTTAGTGGCCTTTGCACCAAAGTATTTTTCAAATTGAGGATCAGATGTAAGGTAGTACTGACTAAAAGAAGTAAGAGGACGCAATGTCTGTCCCATTTCTTCATAGATCTTTTCAGCTGCTTCTCGATCCTTAAGCCGTTTACCATAAGGAGGATTTGCAACAATAACTCCATTTTCTAAGTCAGTCGAAAAGTCTTTTACAGCGACTTGCTTAAATTTTATATCTTGTAATACGCCCGCATTATGCGCGTTCACTTTAGCAATTTCTAAAATTGATTGATCAATATCGCTAGCTAAGATTGGAGCATGCTCCTTTTTTTCTTGTGCTTTAGCTTCTTCTACTAATTCGGGATGCAATTTCTTATCAAACCAATCAAAATTATCAAATGCAAATTTTCTCCAAATACCAGGAGCTACATTTTTTGCCTTAAGAGCCGCTTCGATTGCAATTGTTCCGGAACCAGTCATAGGGTCAATAAAGGGATGAGAACCATCAAAAGGAGTTAGTTCAATCAAACCTGCTGCAAAATTTTCTTTTAAAGGAGCTCCACCATGCTCGACACGATAGCCACGTTTAAATAAACTTTGACCAGTAGTATCTAAGCTTAAACGTGCAGTGTCTTTGTAGAGATGGATGTCTAGCGGATACTCGGCCCCGCTTTCTGGTAAAAATCCACGTCTTCGATATTGATCGGTCAACTTATCTACAATAGCCTTTTTTACAATTGATTGAACATCAGGTTCAGAATGTAACTTACTACGGACGCTTCTTCCCTTTACAGGAAATTGAGCATCTACCGGTAATAATTCTGCCCAATCATAGCTATAAACTTCATCATATAATTGGTCAAAACTGGTGGCCTTAAATTCTTTTAGTAAGATCTTTACGCGGTCAGCACTTCTCAGCCATAGATTAGTTCTTACAATATCTTTTTGGGTTCCTTTAAAAAATACACGGCCATTTTCAGTTGTTGTTTCATAACCTAAATTGTTTAATTCTTTTGCAACTACACTTTCAAATCCAGCGCCCATTGTTGCATATAATGTATATTCTTTCATTTTATATTTTCTCTATCTATATAAATTTTTCTATAAAAAAAGGCTGAGCCAAAGCTCAACCCTAACCTACAAATCTCTATAAGCCACGTTCTGTTCCAATAGGATTTGGTTAATTCCTATTTTCAGCGACCATCTATCTTCATTAAAAATGACCTCGTCTTTAGTTCATTTACTTAGACGAAAGCGCCCCTACCAAATTTGGGTTGCCCGCTTGCAGGGTTTACCTCGTTCCACCAGCAAAGTTTCCTTCACTGCTTCGTCACTGTGGCACTTTTCAGGATAGTCACACATGTCAAAAATGATTTAGTGCTTTTTCCGCCGTAACTTGTAAAAACAAGTTCCCCAGCTTATTGGGCTGAGTACAAAAACTACAAGCATCTCAGCTTGTGCGTGCGTGGACTTTCCTCAGCTAGCATAAGCTAACCGCGATCGCTCGAAATTTGCAATAATTATTATACCATAGTTTTAATTAGCTTGGTAAGTTCTATCTTGTTGATTCATTCTTTGTTCAAGGTTGTAAACTTTACGCTCTAAAGTAGAAATACGTTGAATCATAGCAACATTAGTAGTTAATTCCGGTGCTTCTTTGTCTTCATTAGTATTATTTACAGCAGCTTTTTGTACTTTCTGAGGAGTATAAGTTTTAACATCATCTTCAATTTCCTCATTCTTAAAATCTAACTTAGGTGCAGTACTTTTAGCTGTTTGCTGTTTTTGTTGAGCTTTTAAATCACTGATTTGTGTTTGCAAATCTTCAATAATAGTCGCAAAAGTACTGTAGTCTGAAATAATTGTATCAAGATATGAATCTACTTCATCAGAATCATATCCCTTCATTTTTGTTCTAAATTGCTTTTTTAAAATGCTTTGTGGATTTAATTGAATATCATTTAAACTTGCCATTGGTTTCGTCAAACTCCTTAGTTACAGACTAACGTCTGTTTTAATTTAGGCGATAAAATGTTAGCTAGTTGATAGCTTAATGGCACTCATTCTATCGTATACAACTAGTATAAGTTATAAGTATCCTTCAAGCAATAATAGTAATACCATCTAAAAAAAATCTTATTTTCTTAGGTATATAAAAAATTAAAGAGTATATTTATTTTCAATAAAAATTCTTTCGATGATTTTCTTCATATTCTTCTGCAGCTTCTTGTAAGTCATAAAAATCAATTATATCCAGTGGATAGTCACTTTTTTCTTGATACTTTTTAATGGCTTCATAGTCATATTTTGTTTTACCGGGATGCTCAGGATCATAAAGTAAAAGAGCTCGATCTGTGTGTTCTAACATAAAATTTTGATAGTTTTTAAGCTGCACTGGCCTCATGTAAGGATAGCCAGAAGTAGAAGCTGTAAAATCAACCTGCTCAGTAAGGTTTTGATACTTCATTTGATTACTATCATTCCATCCTTTTGAGAATTCTAAATAAGGTGTCATCAAAGCCGTATGAACACTATAGTCATTCTGCAAACTAATTGCTGTTTCTAGGCCCCATTGTTCGGTTCCAAGGTTTGCCCCACTAATTACCCAGTCAATCTTTCCTTCTTCAAGTAAACTCTTTAGATAATTGCTTAGAGCATACTTAATTACGGTCAACTTCGGATCTTTATCGCTAAAAACTCCCAATTCATAAGAACGATATCCGGTAACCCATAATCGCTTCATTCTGATCCTTCCTTTCTCTAAAAATGATTTAAAATCTTTGCTATAATGCTAAACAGGAGTGATGTTGATGGTAAAATATCCAACAGGCAGTTTAACACATTATACTAAAGATCAAACTGACCTTTTACATCCAAGAAAGCAAAAACATCGTAAAGATGTTGTATTTTCTGATCGTGGAATGAGCCTAGAACAACAAATCAATGAGTCTAATAAGTATTATCTTCTTGAAGATATTGCCGTTGTTCATAAAAAGCCAACCCCAGTCCAGATTGTTAAAGTAGACTATCCTAAACGATCCCGTGCAGTTATAAAAGAAGCTTACTTCAGGCAAGCTTCTACAACTGACTATAATGGCGTATATCAAGGACGCTATTTGGACTTTGAAGCTAAGGAAACGAGAAATAAGAGCTTGTTTCCTTTAAAGAACTTCCATGAACACCAAATTATTCATCTTGAAAGATGTTTAAAGCAAAAAGGAATTTGCTTTACGATTATTCGCTTCGTAACTCTTAATCGATATTTTGTAACTCCTGCTAGTTTTGTGATTGAAGCTTGGAAGACACCACATAAGAGTTCAATGACCTTGCAAGAGTTAATTGATAATTCAATTGAGATTAAAAGTGGATTTCGCCCAACTCTCCCATACTTGGATGCAATCGATAATTTTATAGATAGATAGGAACAAAAGAATGGCAGATAATAATCAAAGGCCAAGTAATTCTAGAATGGCTAAGCTTCACCCAAAAGGTAAGCCTCGTAAACGAATTTGGCTACAAATAATCAAGTGGTTCTTTATCGTAGCAATGTTAGTAGTTGTTTCTGGAGTAGGTTTATTTGCATACTATGCTAAAGACGCTCCAAGCATCTCACAGGCTCAACTTCAAAGTGGTGGGACAAGTAGTCTGTATACTCGTGATGGAAAATTTCTTCTTTCTCTAGGGTCAGAAAAAAGAACCTATGTTGATAATAATGAAATCCCTAAAGAACTTAAAAATGCCATTGTCTCTGTTGAAGATAGGCGTTTTTATAAAGAAGGCATTGGACTCGATCCAATTAGAATTATTGGGTCTGTCTTAGTTAATGCTAAAAGTAAAGGCGTAGCTGCAGGTGGATCAACTATTACTCAGCAATTAGTTAAGTTATCGGTCTTCTCCACTGCTGCTTCTCAAAGAACCCTTCGTAGAAAAGCTCAAGAAGCATGGCTTTCAATGAAGGTAGAACGAGAATTTAGCAAAGAACAAATCTTGGAATTTTATATTAATAAAGTTTATATGAACTATGGTAATTACGGGATGGGTACAGCAGCCGACTATTACTATGGGAAAGATCTAAAAGATCTTGATTTAGCTCAGACTGCTCTTCTTGCAGGGATGCCTAATGCCCCAGTTACATATGATCCATATGTTTATCCAGAAAAAGCAAAAATATAGACGTGACATTGTATTAAAAGCAATGCTCAGAAATGATAAAATTTCAAGAGCTCAATATAAACAAGCAGTTAATGAGCCCATTACTCAAGGCTTGCAACCTAAGAAGAATAATTCGACTTCTGAATTACGAAAAGTAGATGATCCATACATCAAAGAAGTAATTAATGAAGTTAAGAGTAAGGGATTTAATCCATACAACGATAATTTAAAAATTACAGTTAATATTGATCAAGATGCTCAACAAAAGCTTTATGACTTAGTAAATGATGGTTCTGTTCCATTTACTAATGACAAGATGCAAGTTGGAGCTACAATTATTGATCCTCGAACTGGTCATGTTATTGCCATTATTGGTGGACGTAAACTTCCTGCAGTTCAATTAGGTTTAAATCGCGCTGTTCAAACTGGTCGTTCAACTGGTTCTACTGTTAAGCCAGTATTAGACTATGGTCCTGCAATTGAGTATCTTAACTGGCCAACTTCTCATATGTTAGACGACTCTAAATATGTTTACCCTGGTACTAACATTCAACTTTATGACTGGGATAATAAATATGAGGGTAAAATAACTATGCGTCGCGCCCTTGAACAATCTAGAAATGTTCCAGCTGTTAAAACTTTAAGCAAGGTTGGAGTGGCAAGAGCTTCTCTTTTTGCAAGAAAACTCGGAGTTAATGTTCCTTCTGATTCTGGTCTATCAGTTGCAATTGGTGCTAATGCATCCTCTCTTCAAATGGCAGGCGCATTTGGTGCATTTGCTAATGACGGTATTTACCACAAACCACAATTTGTTTCAAAAATTGAAACTCCAGACGGCTTGACTAGAAATTATGATAGTAGTGGTACAAGAGTAATGAAGGAATCAACCGCCTATATTATGACCGACATGCTTAAAGGTGTTATGACTAAAGGTTCGGGTACACAGGCACGCATTAAAAACTTATATGAAGCTGGTAAAACAGGAACGGTTAAATATTCTGATGAAGAGTTAGTAAGATATCCTCAATACAAAAATTCACCAAAAGATTCTTGGTTTGTTGGATATACGAAACTCTACTCAATGGGAATTTGGACTGGATATGATAATCTGAAAGATGGTACTCCTTCAGGTGTTGGAGCCTCTTCTGCTCAACTTCTATATAAGCAAATGATGTCATATCTAATGAGTGATAAAGCTAATAAAGACTGGTCAAAACCAAGCACAGTTGTTAGACGCAGAATTGCTAATGGTACCAAGATAAAGTAGTTTCTCCGAATGCAAGTAATTCTAGCTGGCAGTTATTTGTTAAAGGTCACGCACCAAGTAATCCGTATAGTGATGTGACTGTTGATAGACGAAAAGAGGAAGACAACGATATTGACACACGAGTTGATACAGAAGATGATACTTCTTCTAAGGGCCAATCTCGTTCCCAAAGTAGTAGTTCTTCATCATCGAGCCGTGCTGAACAATCTTCAAGTCAAAGACAATCTTCTTCTACTTCTAACAACAACTCCAATACTCAAACGCAAAATAATAATCGCCAGACTGAAAAACAACCAGAAAATAATAACAATAATTCACAAACAGAATCAGAATACAATTAATCAGGGTAACAATCAAAATCAACAACAAAATCAGGGAAATAACTCCAATAATAATCAATAATTGAAATTAAACTAAAATTAAAAGATCCCAAAGTCTGAAGTGCCTCATAATTGTTAGACATAAAATCTAATAATTATGAGGTATTTTTTTATGACCAAATATTCGACTGAATTAAAAATTGAAATTGTTTCCAAATATTTAAATCATGAAGATTCAATAAAAGGTTTAGCTAAACAATATAATATTCATTGGACTCTTATTCGTAGATGGATTGATAAGGCTAAGTGTCAAGGTTTAGCTGCCTTATCTGTTAAACATACTAAAACTACTTATTCTTCTGACTTTAGGCTAAATGTGGTACGCTACTATTTAACACATTCTATTGGAGTTTCAAAGGTAGCGGCTAAGTTTAATATTAGTGATTCTCAAGTATACAATTGGGCTAAAAAGTTCAATGAAGAAGGATATGCTGGGCTGCTGCCTAAACAGAAAGGTCGGCCTAGGAAAGTGCCTAAAAAGAGTAAGAAGACAACTAAAAAGTTAGAACTTAGTGAAAAGCAAAAGTATGAAGAAAAAATTCTTAAGCAGGAAGCTGAATTAGAAAGACTTAGAGTGGAAAATCTTGTCTTAAAAAAAGTGGCTGCCCGATATCCACGTTATCCAACAAACAAAAAACACAATTAATACAGGATATTCGGGCAAAACACCATCAAATTAAACTTAAGGTCTTATTTAAAGTGCTCAAATTAAATAGAAAGACTTACTATGACAATGTAAAAAATAGAATTAATCAAGCTGATAAGTATGCTTTAGTAAAAGAGAAGATTCAAGAAATCTATTATGGCTATGAAGGACAAGAAACATATGGTTATCGTCCTATGTGGGGAGCGTTAAGAGATGAAGGATTTAAACTTTCTCTAGAAACAGTACGTAAGTTAATGAGAAGTTTAGGAATAAAAACAACAATTTATCATAAAAATACTGGTAAATATAGTTCGTATAAGGGTAATGTAGGAAAGAAAGCACCAAATATCCTAAATCAAACTTTTGATGAAACTATCCCCTATAAAGTTCTTCATACCGATGTAACTGAATATAAACTAACTAGCGGCAAGAAAGTTTATATTTCTCCTGTAGTAGATGAGGCTTCTTTGGAGATTCTAGCTTGTGCAGTAAGTTATTCTCCTGAAATGAAAACTATTTATAATATGCTAGATGAACTAGCAGATAATCTTCCACCAGGAGCTGCTCCTATCCTTCATTCAGATCAAGGCTTTCAATATCAGAATCCAGGCTATCAGGCTCGACTAAAGAAAATGAATATAATCCAAAGCATGTCCCGAAAAGGAAATTGTCATGATAATGCACCAGGAGAAACGATATTTAATTTAATGAAGAGAGAAAAACTGAATCGACTTAAGATTGGAAGTTTAGAAGAGATGAAGGAAATTCTGAAAGATTATATTTATTGGTTTAACAATGTTAGAAGATCAAACAAATTAAAATACACGACTCCTGTAAAATACAGAAATCGTGTATTATCAAATCTTTAAAATTTTATAAATGTCTAACTTTTCTATGGCACTTCAGTCGTTAAAACGACTTTGGGATCTTTTTTACATTATTTATTAGTTTAATGGTGGTAAGAAAGAATACGGATCTTGATTTTTAGTCCGAGCGGGCATTGTATATCTGCCGAATAAAATCATAGCATGATGAGTATGAATCCATTCTTCTTTTGGAAGCAATTCTTCAAGCCGCTGCTCAACTTCATGAGGAGTCGCTTTTGCACTAACGATATTAAATCTTTTAGAAATACGAGATACATGTGTATCTACTGCAATTGCTGGTACTTTGAAGCCTTCTGCTAAAACAACATTAGCCGTTTTTTCTCCCACGCCAGGTAAGGTCATCAAAATCTTTTTATCTTTCGGAATCTGACCGTCAAATTTTTCAGTAATAATTTGTGCTGTCTCTTTTAAATGTTTAGCTTTTGTACGATATAAACCAATTGTACGAATGTGATTTTCAATATCTTTGATATCTGCTTGGGCTAAAGTGGCACTATCTGGATAGTCCTTAAAGAATTTAGGTGTAGTTCTATTAACCATTTTATCAGTGGTCTGGGCACTCATTAAAACAGCACATAATAGGTGAAACTTTGTGTCCCAATTCAATTCTCCTTTAGCATCTGGATATAAAGAAAGAATCCTTTTTAAAACCAATCGTGCTTCATCGTCTGATAATAATTCTTCCATCTTAATTACCTAGTTTCTTTGAAGAAAATTTTTAATTTGATCTAGCGTAGTAAGGCCATGGCGCTGCCAATTTAGGAGGATTCTGTCAACATATTTAAAATTATATACCTGCGCTAAAATGGCTTCTCTAAGAGCTAGCTTGACTATTTCTGGATCATAGTGATCAATATTAATCCAAGCAGCAATCTCTTGTTTTTCAATTGGGCTCAATAGACGACCAAATTCTATCTCAAATTGTCTTACCAACTCTTGAATTGGATTTGCGGATTGTTGAGTAGATGTAGAGGATTTAAAAGTAGCTTGATCTTGATAAGATTCTTCCCTCTCATCAATAAGCGTATCTAATTTCTGATATAAATGATTTAAATCATAGAAATTAGTTATGCGACCTTCCCCATCCCTTTTTTGCCCCAATTCAATTAAATCTTTATCAATTAAGTTTTGAATTAGCTGGGAAATCTCAATCGGAGATAAATTCATTCTCTCTGATAAATTGTTATCGCTAGGGAAAAAACTTTTTCTCCTGTTTGAAAGATTCTAGCTGCAATAACAACATTGCTTCAGTTTCAGATATTTTTAAAGAGGGATAGTAACGTAAAAGACTATTAGAAATAACCGTAAAACCTTCATTTTGAATAGCCGAAAAAGACGCCATATAATTTTCCTTTCAAAAAAAGCTGAACTAAAATAGTTCAACTTTTTATATTTATGATATTAGATTATCAATTATGGTTGCATTCTGTTGATCAATCTTGGGAATGGAATAGCTTCACGAATGTGATCTAACTTACAAATCCAAGCGATTGTACGTTCAAATCCCATACCAAATCCAGAGTGAGGAACAACCA
>PDYJ01001596.1_pt1 | contig 19894 bp, 27 predicted proteins | sample 1430841 | NCBI WGS metagenome assembly PDYJ01 (sample SAMN07237672, study PRJNA390542) | Gut metagenome, whole genome shotgun sequencing project. | isolation source: fecal pellets | host: Mus musculus | place: USA: New York, NY | collected 2016-10 | reverse complement strand
GCTCTGCGAGCGGGTCGTGATCGCCGTCGGCCACAATATCGACAAGGGACATGCCGGCGACATCGCCGGGCGCGTCAGGCGCATCGCCGATGTTTTCCTTGATGAACCGCGAGTCTCCGTAAGCGAGTACACCGGCCTTACTGTCGACTTCGCGCGCCGGATCGGTGCCGACTTCATGGTACGCGGCGTACGCACCGTGGCCGACTATGAGTATGAGCGGAACCTGGCCGACGTGAATCTCGCCATATCCGGCATCGAGACCGTATTCATCCCCGCCCTGCCGCAACTGAGTTTCGTCTCATCATCCATGGTGCGCGAACTGCAGGCCAACGGCCACAACGTGTCGCAGTATCTCCCCTCGCCGGCTTCCGGCATAAACCAGCTTTAGATTTATGAAGAAATTATTACCGCTGTTGACCACAACAGTTCTTGCGGCTCTGCTGATGGCACAGGGGGTATCGCTGCCCCCCGCGCACAAACTCCGGATGGCTGAGAGCGCCATATCGCAGTTCTATGTAGACACTGTCAACGAAGAGAAGATTGTGGAGTCGGCCATCAAAAGCATGCTCGAGACCCTCGACCCTCACTCCGCCTACTCCAACGCCGAAGAGACACGCGAGCTAAACGAGCCGCTCGCCGGCAATTTCTCCGGCATCGGCATCACGTTCAACATGAACAACGATACTCTCTACGTCCTGCAGACCGTGGCCGGGGGGCCTTCGGAACGCGTCGGACTCCTCTCAGGCGACCGCATCATCGCGGTAAACGACACGTCGATAGCCGGAGTGAAGATGAAAAACAGCGGGATCATGAAGCGTCTGCGCGGCCCTAAGGGGACAGATGTCGACGTGCGTGTGCTCCGCAAGGCCGGAGCCAGTGCCGACACAATAGACTTCCGCATCACACGCGACGACATACCCATCCACAGCGTGGACGCAGCCTATATGGCAGACGGGAAAACCGGTTACATCCGCCTCAACAAGTTCGCCGCCGAGACCCGCAAGGAGATTGAGACCGCGCTGCGCGACCTGCGCCGGCAGGGGATGGACCGCCTGATCCTCGACCTTACCGACAACGGAGGGGGTTACCTCAATGCCGCCGTAGAGATCCTCGGCGAACTTCTCGACCCGGGACAGCTCACCGTCTACACCGAAGGGCGCATGTCGCCCCGCTTCGACCACGAGGCGCGTCCCTACGGCATCGACCCGCTCTTCAACAAGGGACGCGTGGCTGTGATGGTGAACCAGTACAGCGCGTCGGCATCGGAAATCACCTCCGGCGCGATCCAGGACTGGGACCGCGGTGTGGTGGTGGGTCGCCGCACTTTCGGCAAGGGTCTCGTGCAGCGCCCCTTCCCATTCCCCGACGGCTCCATGATGAGGCTTACCGTAGCCCACTATTACACGCCCACCGGACGCGATATCCAGAAACCATACACCAAAGGAGAGCAGAAAGAGTATGCCCACGACATCATCGACCGGCTCAAGAACGGCGAACTGATGCACGCTGATTCCATCAAATACATCGACTCGCTAAAAGTCAATACACTGAGGCTCGGACGACCCATCTACGGGGGCGGCGGCATCACCCCCGATGTGTTCGTGCCTCTCGACACGACGGCCTTCACCAAATATTACCGCGACGTAATGGCCAAGGGAGTCATCAACCGCTACTCCATCCGATACGTTGACGGCCACCGCAAGGAGATCGCCGGAAAGTACAGGACAGACACCGACTATGTGAAAGGATTCGAAGTGGACTCCACAATGCTCGCCGACCTCTACGCCATGGCAGAGAAGGATGGCGTGAAACCTGACTCCGGGCAGCAGAAGCAGAGCAAGCCGATCTTCAAGATGATACTGAAGGCTCTGATAGGCCGCGACATATACGACAACGCCACTTATTTCAAGGTCTACAACACGTTCGACCCGATATTCCGCAAAGCCTTCGAAATCATCAATTCGGATGAATATGACCGCATCCTCTCTACCGGTTCCGGCTCATAAAAGCACCTTAAAAAACGAAACGTACCGACAATCGTCAACCAAACTTATTTCCCGGCAATGAGACAGTCCGTACTGATTCTTATACTCCTTCTTACTGCCACTACAATCCAGGGCCACTATGCAGAATGGCAACCCGGTCCTGCCGGATGCCGTCCGCGACCGCTTCCAGGATCTGGAAGAACTTGAGCGACAAGACCGGGCAGCCGACTCCATCTTCATGGAACGGCGACGTGCGCGGGCATTGTTCGACAGTATCCCGTCGCTGCCGAAAGCACCAACCCCCGTCAATCTCATCCATGCGCCGCGGGTGCTGAAGCACTACCGCAGCGTGCGACGCCCCGGATTCAGAAGGCACTTTCCGGACCGGGCACTGTCAACACGGGCGTGGCGTGAAATGCCGGGGCCAACCGACAGGCTCAGCCACGACCGCAACCTGGCGCTGATACTGCGCCAGTTCTCGATGCTGACCGGCATACCGGCGGACAGCGTGGTGCCGGATTCGCTGATGCGATACGTGGTGGCTGCCGACATCCCTCCGCGCGATTCACTGCCGGTGGCGTTCGGCGACGTCACTCCACGCTGGCTGTCGGAAGCCGTGCAGGCGTACGACAGCCAGCGCGACTTCATCTTCACGATGATGATGGAGGATCCGGCCAATGTGGAATATGCCTACTGGAATCTTCCCGTTCCTCCCACACTACCCGAAGAGGACGTCAGCTTCAGGGGACTTTTCAGCAAGTACCTCCCCGCCGTAAACGTTGAAGACGCGGTAATCGCCGAAACAGAAATCAGGAAGGTGAACTGGCTGCATAATTTCAATATCGCACTTCAGCTCTCGCAGGCATACATATCGAAAAACTGGTATCAGGGAGGCAACGACTACCTCGCCATCCTCGGCAATTTCCTCTGGGATGTCCAGCTCAATCCGGTCTATAACCCTAAGCTGATGTTCCAGAGCACACTCTCTTACAAACTTGCCCTCAACTCGCTGAGCGATGACCTCTATCACAAGTACTCGGTGTCGCAGGACCTGTTCCAGTACAATCTCAAGACCGGTTACAAGGCAAGCCACAACTGGTACTATACCTTTCTGGCGCAGTTCAAGACACAGATGCTGAACAGCTACCCCGCCAATTCGATGACGCGGACTGCATCCTTTCTGTCGCCGGGAGAGCTCAACCTCGGTATCGGTATGACCTATACAAAGGAAACCGAAAAGAAGAACCTGAAGATAGGAATCTCCATCTCGCCTCTTTCCTACAACCTCAAGACCTGCATCGACCCGATGGTGGATCACGCACAGTTCGGTATCGAGGAAGGTCGCATTCTAAAGAACGAAGTCGGCAGCAACACCGAGGTCAATATGTTCTGGAGGATATGGGAAAACATCACCTACACCACCCGGCTCTTCCTCTTCACGGACTACAGGACATTTCTCGGCGACTGGGAGAATACCCTCAATTTCCAGTTCAACCGGTTCTTCTCCACACAGCTCTACATGCACCTGCGCTACGATTCAGGCTCCGATCCGGCGCTGTCACCACGCTGGAACCGATGGATGATGAAAGAGATTCTCTCCGTAGGACTTTCCTACACATTCTCAACCAAGAGCTGATGCCCCTCTGCTTCAAAAACTGAATTTAATCCATCATGACCCTCACCTTACGCATAGCCATACTTTTTGCGGTGCTGACCGCGATGTGCGGCACCGCCGCAGCCGCCACTGAGCAGACTCCCGAAGCCTTAGTCGACATGGGGATGGCCCAGGAATGGTGCGACCGCACGGGACTGCGCCGGATAGAGGGTATATGGGAGTTTCCGGACGACCACACCCGAGTGCTGGTACGCCGCCGCACAGACGCGGAGATGGAGTACGACATAGTGGTGGTCGACTCGCCGGACTGCCGGCTGAAACCTGGCGACACGGTGGGATATATCAGGGAATCGCCTGACCCGGCAAAGTTCGAGTTCTGTCTGTACAGAACGAAGTCGAAAGGAAAATTTCACAACCTCGGCAAGTGTATGGCGCGCCTTGCCTCCGACTGCAACTCCATCTACGTTTCGGCCTCGCGCCTGAAGGCCACCCTCCGGTCGCTGTCGTTCCTTCCGAAGTTCTGGCGCTCGGTGCGTATAAGCGTGGACCGTCCCGCAGAGGATATTCCCAAAGGGCTCGTAAGGATATATCCTGCAGATGACATCTCGCGGGAACCGACCTATCTGTAAGATTTATAACTTTGATAAAATGCCTGACCGATGAATCGAAAAAGACCGATATCCGCAATCCTCTTTATCTCCGTCCTTCTGCTGCAGGCCCTCCTGCCCATTGCCGCCGACGGGCGCCGGAAAGGATTCCGGCTCAAGGACAACAACGAGCCAGTCGACACGGAACTGGTGACGGGGAGTTTTATGGTGGCCTCTCAATGCGAGGACTGCAACAACGGGTACCGCATAGACCAGATAGCGTTCTCTGGCTTCGACAAGCCGCAGAACAGTTCCAGGGAAAGCTTCTTCATCACCAACAATACGGACCGGCACATGACCGGCCTCACGCTGTATGTGGAGTATCTCACGGAGGACGGCCGCCAACTTCACAAGCGCTTCCTGCGCCTGAGCTGCGACATCCCGGCGGGAGAGACGCGACAGGCCACGGTGGAGAGCTGGGACCGGCAACACAGTTTCCGCTACACGCTGAGCGCCGCCCCCGCAAGGAGCGCGCATCCTGCCACACCTTTCACTGTCCGTTTCGATCCGGTAAGCTTTTATCTGCGTCACTGACCTCTTTGCCGGCTTCGAGTTCTATCCGCTCATCAAGTCCGGTACCTTTCATTCCGAGACGGCGCCGACGCGCGGCGCGCCACAGCGCGGGCGTGGCGGAGAGTTCGCGGAGCGACAACACGTCGTCATGACCCGTCTCTACGTTCCAGGCCCGTGGGGTAAGGAGTTTCACGGTGATGTAGCTCACGGAAACGGCCACTACGTATGCCGGCATGAACTGGAAACTGTCCGTAATCTCGGCTGATATGAAGAGGGCCATCAGCGGGGCGTGGAGCGAGCCGGCCATCACCGCTCCCATACCGACAAGGCAGAAGTACCACGAAGGGAGACCGACACCGAAAAACACATTGCAGCACATCGAGAAGAAATATCCCGCGAAACATCCGGCAAAGAGCGTAGGCATAAAGTCGCCGGCGACACCGCCGCCGTAATATGCCGCAGCCACAAGCGGCCCCTTCAGCAACAGAACCGCCGCGCAGCAGAGAAGCACGACGCCCACGCTGAGGTCACGTCCTGCAAAGGGTCCGTAACTGAAGAGGTCTATCCCCTGCCCGTTGATTGCGCTCTCGAGCACACCCATCCCTTCTCCGAACAGACATGGGAAAATAAAGAGCGTCAGCGACAGGGCGGTTCCGGCCATTATATTGCGGTGCCACGGATCGGCAACGGAGAGAAAGAACTTCCCGGAGCAATTCTTGAGCCGGTTGTAAAGCATGCTGTAAAGTCCGCAGAAGATGCCGAACAGGGCGATCCAGCCAAGTGTGGAGGGATCGAAACCTCTGACCGAACTGAACATCATGTCGAAGGAGAAATCGCTGAACACCTTGGCCGTGGTTCCCGACAGGATACATGCTATGAACAGTCCTATCACCGGGATGGTCTGCATGGGGAGCTGGAGCACCTCGAGAGTGAAGAGCACGCCGCCGGTAGGCGACTTGAATATACCGGCTATCCCGGCCCCGGCGCCTATACCGATGAGTATGCGCAGCCATTGGTCGGAGAGACCTAACCAACGCCCGACATTGCTGCCGATGGCGGCGCCGCTGTATGCCACAGGACCTTCCGAACCGGCCGTACAGCCGAAGCCGATGGTGAGGCCGCAGGTGAGCACCGAGTTCAGAATGGAAGACTTCGTCATGCGGTATCTCCCGGAGGCGATGGCCAGGGAAAGCATGTATGTGCTCCGCGAATAGTCCTTCTTCAGCACGTAGCGCTGAAACACCGACACGAGAAGGATTCCCGCAAGCGGATAACAGAGCAGATGGAGATTGGGCCCGTACGGATTGAGTCCGGCCTTGAAATAATGGCCGAGCACATTTATGAACCACTTGAGGGCCACGGCAGAAAGGCCCGAGAGAATGCCGACAATGAAAGATATGAGCAAAACCATCGAGGCGGGCGACACATGGGCCGCCTGCCAGTCGATGGCTTTTCTTTTAACCAGCCGGAACCTCCGGCTGAGCCGGTTTCCGGAATCATTCATATCTCCCTTCATAGTGGAATCCGTATCAGGAGAGATGAGTGATCCGCCGTCCCCGCGTCAATATTCCTTACGGCATGAAGTCCTAAAAATTCTGCAGAATCATCACCTGACGGGGCGCGAATTTCATCTCCTTTTCAACTATAACGTTTTCGCCGGAGATTATGTCGCGGAGAGAGGTTCCGAAAGGGAGAATTTCCAATGTTCGTTCCATCGTGACCTCACGCGGAGCGTCGTTTCCGTTCAATATTACGGTCACCGTCTTGTCGCCGAGTCTTCGCTGGTAGACGTACAGGCCGTTCTGAGGCATGAAGTGCTTGAGACTTCCATGGGCAATCACATCGTTGGCCTCTCCGCGCCGCCAGTTGAGGAGCTTTGACATGAAGTTCCACGCCTCGTTCTGCAGAGGGGTGCGGCCCTCCGGGGTGAAGGCATCGGTCTCATCGCCTGGGAATCCGCCGGGGAAGTCACGCCGCACAAAACCGTCGCTACCCTCCTTCGAGCCGTTCATCAGTAACTCTGTGCCATAATATATCTGCGGTATTCCGCGCGATGTGAGCAGGAATGTCTGGGCCTGTTTCCATATTCCGAGATCTTCGGGAAGCGACGCGAGAAAGCGGTCGGTGTCATGATTGTCAAGGAATGTCAGTATCCGCTGCGGGTCCGGATAAAGATAGTCGTTCGACAGATGGTCATATACCTTGTTCAGACCGTTCCAGGGGTCGGTCTGAGCGCTGAAGGCCTCGCGTCCGTTAAGTATGAACCAGAAGTCCATCACCGTCGGCAACTCGGGATTCTCGCCGTTGAGCCTGTTTCCGCACTGCCAGAAAGCGGATCCAGCCTCGTTGGCATACCAGCATTCCCCCACTATGTTGAACTCGGGATATTCGCGGAGCAGGGCTTTGTTCCACTCGGCCATGGCCCGGGCATCGGCGTATGGATATGTGTCCATGCGTATGCCGTCTATTTTCGAGGATTCTATCCACCATATCGAATTCTGGATCAGATAGCGCATAAGATGGGGATTCCTCTGGTTGAGATCGGGCATGGCAGGGACGAACCATCCGTTGACCGTATGGTCAAGGTCATAGTCGGAGACGTACGGATCGTGGACGGTGGAAAGACGGAAGTTTGTGAGGACATCCCCTTTCGGATGGTTGTACCAGTCCTTGGACGGCATATCGGCCATCCAGGGATGGGAGGATCCGGAATGGTTGAAGATCATGTCCATTACCACCTTCATGTTGCGGTCGTGCGCTTTGCCTACAAGTCTGCGCCAGTCGTCGTTGGTGCCGAAGCGCGGATCGATGCGGTAATAGTCGGTTGTGGCATAACCGTGATAGGAGCCGTCCGGCATATCGTTCTCGAGGACAGGACAGAGCCAGATGGCGGTCACTCCGAGCGAGTCGAGGTATCCCAGATGGCGCTCCACACCGAGCATATCGCCACCGTGACGCGCATTGGGATTGCTACGGTCGTTCGCCGACTTGTTGCGGAGACTCTTCTGACGCTCCGCGTCGCCCGATTCCGGCAACCCCCGGGCGAAGCGGTCGGGCATGAGCAGATACAGCACATCTTCCGACGAAAAACCCTTGTAATCTTCCGGACGGCGGTCGCGCGGCTTCAGCTCGTAGGCTAAACGACCCTTGCGCCCGCCGAGCGTATAGCCGAACTCGAGTCTGCCGGGACACGCATCAGGCGAAACGGTAAGATATAAAAACTTGTAATTATCGGAATCGAGGCGCACCTGCGAGTCGATATTCACGCCGGGATATTCGAGCGAGAAGTCTGCGGCGGCGATTCCGGGGCCGGAAAGCATCAGCTGCAGAGTATCGGAAGCCATTCCCGTCCACCAGAACGGGGGTTCGACACTGGTGATTCTTTCCGGCTCCCGGGCGCCGAACATCGCGACGGCTCCCGAGATCACACCGAGCGCGAAAGTAAAGAGCTTTTTCATATCGATCAGATGAATGGATGAGTAATTTATTGATTGGTCAAGATGTTTTCGGATTGATGAGGCAAGGAGTTTCAGGTTGATGAGATTTTACGAAAAAGCCGAGGATCCATGCGGATGGATTCCCGGCTTCTGCCTATGAAAAATGTGAATATTATTCTGCTTTCGGAGTTTCCTCTGCGGGAGCCTCTGCTGCGGGTGCGGCTGCCTTTCTGGAGCGGCTGCGGCGTGTGCGTGCCTGCTTCTTCTCCGCGGCCTCCCCGAGCATGTTCTCGTTGAAATCCACAAACTCGATCATTGCCATTTCGGCGTTGTCACCGAGACGGTGACCGGTCTTGAGAATGCGGAGGTAGCCGCCGGGACGGTCGGCGACCTTCTCGGAGATCACGCCGAAAAGTTCCTTGACGGCCTCCTTGTTCTGGAGATAGCTGAAGACAACGCGACGGTTGAGCGTGTCGTCCTTCTTGGAGCGTGTCACGAGAGGCTCGGCATACATGCGCAATGCCTTGGCCTTTGCCAGGGTGGTGAAGATACGCTTGTGCTCAATCAGCGCGATGCAGAGATTGGCGAGAAGCGCTTCGCGATGTCCCTTCTTGCGGCTCAGGTGGTTGAATTTCTTATTATGTCTCATTTTACTCTTTGTCTAATTTGTATTTAGAAATATCCATTCCAAAGGAAAGATTCAGCTTGTCGAGGAGCTCTTCGAGCTCGCTGAGCGACTTCTTTCCAAAGTTGCGGAACTTAAGGAGGTCGTTTTTAGAGAAGGCCACCAGTTCGCCGAGGGTTTCCACTTCGGCGCTCTTCAGACAGTTGAGCGCACGGACGGAGAGGTCCATATCCACCAGTTTGCTCTTGAGCAGCTGGCGCATGTGGAGCACTTCCTCATCGAACTCCTCGGGAGCGTCCTCCTGTGGAGCCTCGAGTGTGATCTTCTCGTCGCTGAACATCATGAAATGCTGGATGAGAATCTTGGCGGCTTCCTTGAGCGCGTCTTTCGGCTGGATGGATCCGTCGGTTGTTACTTCAATCAGCAGTTTCTCATAGTCGGTCTTCTGCTCGACACGATAGTTCTCCACGGCGTATTTCACGTTCTTGATGGGAGTATAGATCGAATCGACTGCAATCACGCCGGGATCCGCGCCGGCGAGCATCTCGCGGTTTTCGTCGGCGGGAACCCATCCGCGCCCCTTGTTGATGGTATATTCCATCGAGAAGGAAGCGGAGGGATCGAGATTGCATATCACCAGTTCGGGGTTGAGCACCTCGAATCCGGAGAGGACCTTTCCTAAGTCGCCAGCCGTGAACACATCTGTGCCCGACACCTTGACCATCGCCTTCTCGGCGTTGTGGTCCTCGGTGATCTGCTTGAATCTGATCTGCTTGAGATTGAGGATGATATTGGTGACATCCTCCTTTACTCCGGGAATGGTGTCCAGTTCATGCGCCACTCCGTCGATTCGGATGGAGTTGATGGCGAAACCGCCCAGCGACGAAAGGAGAATCCTCCGGAGGGCGTTTCCGACTGTCTTGCCATAACCGGGCTCAAGAGGCTTGAATTCGAACTTTCCGAAGAAACTGTTCGCTTCAAGCATCACGACCTTGTCGGGTTTCTGAAATGCTAAAATTGGCATGGGTATCTTAGAATTTATTATTTAGAATAGAGCTCGACGATCAGCTGCTCCTTGATGGTCTCGGGGATGTCCTCGCGCTGGGGGAGGTGAAGGAACTTACCGCCCTTGATGCTGTTGTCCCACTCGATCCAGGGATATTTGCTATGGTTGAAGCCGGACATTGCGTCGGCGATAACCTCGAGCGACTTTGACTTTTCGCGCACTGTGATCACATCGCCGGACATAACGCGATAAGAGGGAATGTTCACGTTCTTGCCATTGACACAGATGTGCTTGTGGAGCACGAGCTGGCGTGCGGCGGGACGGCTTGCAGCCAGACCGAGACGGTACACGACGTTGTCGAGACGGGATTCGAGGAGCTGGAGGAGCACCTCGCCGGTGATGCCTTTGGTGCGCGCCGCCTTTTCAAAGAGGTTGCGGAACTGACGCTCGAGCACACCGTATGTGTATTTAGCTTTCTGCTTTTCGCGAAGCTGGGCGCCGTACTCGGAAGTTTTCTTCCGACGGTTGGCACCATGCTGGCCCGGAGGATAGTTCTTCTTAGCCAGCACTTTGTCATCGCCAAATATTGGCTCGCCGAACTTACGGGCGATTTTAGTTTTTGGTCCTGTGTATCTTGCCATTTTATATATTCATTTTTGCAAATCCTTACACCTGCCCCTTAGCGCAGCCGCGACCGTCGAGAGAAAGTAAGAATGACGGTCTATTCGCATTCAGGACGAGGCGGACGGGACTTTATTGGTTGATTCCGATCAGACTCTTCTTCTCTTGGGAGGACGACAACCGTTGTGGGGAAGCGGGGTGACATCCACGATTTCCGTCACTTCGATACCTGCCGCGTGGACGAAGCGGATAGCTGCCTCGCGACCGTTGCCCGGGCCCTTGACATACGCCTTCACCTTGCGCAGACCGAGATCGTAAGCGACCTTGGCGCAATCCTGCGCCGCCATCTGCGCGGCATACGGCGTGTTCTTCTTGGAGCCTCTAAAGCCCATCTTGCCGGCCGACGACCAGGAGATAACCTGACCCTCGCTGTTGGCAAGACACACGATGATGTTGTTGAAAGAGCTATGCACATGAAGCTGACCGTTGGCGTCAACCTTGACATTCCTCTTTTTAGCTGCGACTGTCTTTTTTGCCATATTAAGTTTATGTTATTTTGTAGCTTTCTTCTTGTTAGCGACCGTTTTCTTGCGGCCCTTGCGGGTGCGCGCATTGTTCTTGGTGCTCTGTCCGCGGAGGGGGAGGCCCAGACGGTGACGGATGCCGCGATAGCAACCGATGTCCATCAGGCGCTTGATGTTGAGCTGGACTTCCGTGCGGAGGTCACCCTCAACCTTGTAGTCGCGCTGGATCACCTCACGCACGGCTGCGGCCTGTGCGTCGGTCCAGTCCTTCACCTTGATGTCGCGGTCTACACCGGCTTTCTCCAGAACGGTCTTCGACGCGCTACGGCCGATGCCGTAGATGTAGGTCAACGCAATCTCTCCTCTTTTATTCTGCGGCAAATCTACGCCGACAATTCTTACTGCCATATTGCTTTTTTAAAATTTTGTGCAAAGGTAATAAATTTCAGTGATGTACGAAACATTTTTCTGAATTTATCCCTGACGCTGTTTCATTTTGGGGTTCTTTTTGTTGATGACATACAGTCTACCCTTCCGGCGAACGATCTTGCTGTCGGGAGTGCGTTTCTTTACAGATGCTCTTACTTTCATATTGAGTTTTTTCTTTTTATTTGTACCTGAATGATATTCTTCCCTTGCTAAGGTCGTAGGGACTTATCTCCACTCTCACCTTGTCGCCGGGAGTATCTTGATATAGTGCATTCTCATCTTGCCAGAGATGTGGGCCGTGATGATGTGGCCGTTCTCAAGCTCGACCTTGAACATTGCGTTGGACAATGCCTCGAGAATCACTCCATCCTGTTCTATTGCTGCCTGCTTTGCCATATATGATAACTGAATTTTTACGGTTTAATTGTGCGGAGTCTCTTCGCTCTCCTCCACGCTCTCGCGGAGCGGATGGGAGCCGAGAGACTCGTCGATGTAGCGAAATGTGGTGAGAATCTCGGGAGCGCCATCGGTGATCGCCACCGTATGCTCGAAATGGGCCGACGGCTTGCGGTCGCGCGTGCGGCATTCCCAGCCGTTGCGCTCTATCACTATGTTCTTGCTGCCGAGATTGATCATAGGCTCGATGGCTATGCACATCCCTTTGCGGAGAACCGGGCCGATGCCGCGACGCCCGTAGTTGGGCACCTCGGGGTCCTCGTGCATGTCGCGTCCGATGCCGTGTCCGCACATTTCGCGCACCACACTGTAGCCCCGACGCTCGCACCATGTCTGTACCGCGTTCGAGATGTCGCCCACGCGCTTGCCGGCGCGGGCCGCCTCTATGCCCACATACAGCGACTCCTTGGTGACTTTCAGAAGCTGCATCACTTTTGGGTCGACCTCACCGACGGGAAACGTATAGCACGAGTCACCGTTATAGCCGTCGAGCTCCACCACCAGGTCAGTTCCGACCACATCCCCCTCGCGGAGGACATACCCTGAAGGGAAACCGTGTACCACAGTCTCGTTGACCTCGATGCAAAGCGTGCCGGGGAAGCCCTCGTAACCAAGGCAAGCGGGTTTGCCCCCGTGGTCGAGGACAAACTCCCTTGCTATGGTGTCGAGGCGGCGGGTGGTCTCGCCGGGGCGTACCCATCGGGCCACTTCCCCGAGCGTGCGCGACGTCAGATCGCACGCCGCCCGCATCTTCTCTATCTCTTCTTCAGTCTTGACGTAAATCATAACCGTTGAAATGCATTATCAGAATCCGGCTCCGCCAGAGCGGCCCCTGATGCGTCCGTGCTTCATCAGACCGTCGTACTTGTGCATGATCAGATGGCCCTCGATGATACGGAGCGTGTCAAGGATGACACCCACCATAATCAGCAGCGAGGTGCCGCCGAAGAACGACGCGAAATTGCGGTTGAGGCCGCACACGTGGGCTATGGCCGGCATGATCGCCACGATTCCGAGGAAAATCGAACCCGGGAGGGTGATTCTCGACATGATGGAATCAAGGTAATCGACTGTCGGCTTGCCCGGCTTGATGCCAGGTATGAAACCGTTGTTGCGCTTCATGTCCTCAGCCATCTGTGCGGACGCACAGTGATGGCTGTATAGAAGTAAGTGAAGGCCACAATCATCAGGAAATACACCAGATTGTACCAAAAGCCGTACATATCGGTCATAGCACCGAAGAAGCCGGTCTGAGTGGTGCTGAATCCCACAAGGGTGATAGGGATGAACATGATTGCCTGCGCAAAGATGATCGGCATGACGCCGGCCGCATTCACCTTCAGAGGGATGAACTGGCGCGCACCGCCGTACTGCTTGTTGCCGACCACCTTCTTTGCGTACTGGACAGGGACGTTACGCGTGCCCTGTACCAGGAGGACCGCACCGGCAGTTACAGCCAGCAGGATCACGATCTCAACCAGGAAGAGCACCAGACCGCCACCCTGCGAGTTCATCAGACGTCCGGTGAACTCCTGGATGAAAGCCTCGGGAGACGGGCAATGATACCGATGAGGATTATCATCGAGATACCGTTGCCGACACCCTTCTGGTCGATACGCTCGCCGAGCCACATGATAAACATGGAACCGGCGGCAAGAACAATCGTCATGAACACAATAGTCCAGAAACCTAATTCGACGTGGCCTCCGGCTGCCTGAACCTGATACTTGAGATTCATCAAATAAGCCGGACCCTGCAGCACGAGAATAAGCACTGTCAGATAGCGAGTGTACTGGTTGAGTTTCATGCGTCCGCTCTCACCCTCACGCTGCATCTTCTGGAAGCTCGGAAGCACCATGCCCAACAGCTGGATCACGATGGAAGCCGTGATGTAAGGCATGATACCGAGCGCGAAGATGGAGGCCTGGGAGAAGGCGCCTCCCGAGAACATGTCGAGAAGCTGCATCAAACCGTCGGCAGTGAAATTCTTCAATGCCAGCAGCTCGTCGGGATTGATACCCGGCAAGACCACATAGCACCCGAAGCGATAGATGATCACAAGCAGCAGGGTTATTCCTATTCGCTTGCGGAGATCCTCTACGCTCCAGATATTTTTAATTGTTTTTGTAAATCCCATTGTGTTTCTTCAGTTATTTTTTTACAACAGAACCGCCTGCGGCCTTGATGGCCTCCTCGGCAGCTTTCGAGAACGCGTGGGCCTCCACCTCGATAGCGCGGGTGACGGCACCGTTGCCGAGCACTTTCACCAGGGCCTTCTTCGAGACGAGACCGGCGTTGCGGAGATCCTCGACAGTGATCCTGGCCAGACCAGCAGCGGCTGCGAGAGACTCGAGAGCGTCGAGATTGACTGCCTTGTATTCAACGCGGTTGATGTTGTTGAAACCGAACTTCGGCACACGGCGCTGGAGAGGCATCTGACCTCCCTCGAAGCCCACTTTGTGCTTGTAGCCCGAACGTGACTTCGCACCTTTGTGACCGCGGGTGGAAGTGCCGCCGTAGCCCGAACCGGGTCCGCGGCCTACTCTCTTGTTGCTTTTGTTGCTGCCTACGGCAGGTTTCAGATTATGTAATTCCATTTTTTCCGATACTTCTTTAGAGTTTTGTCACTTCCACCAGATGATGGACCTTCTTGACCATTCCCATGATGGAGGGAGTGTCCTCCTTGACTACAGAATGGTTCATTTTGTGGAGACCGAGCGCGTCGAGAGTCTCTTTCTGCACCTTGGGGCAGTTGATGCGGCTCTTGGTCTGTGTGATTTTGATCTGTGCCATTGCTGAGATTATTTACCTGTGAATACTTTTTCCACAGCGATACCGCGGTTCTGGGCCACCTGGGCCGGGCTGCGGAGTTCGCCGAGGGCCTCGATAGTCGCCTTGACGAGGTTGTGGGGTTGGAAGAACCTTTGGACTTGGCGAGCACGTCGGTGATTCCGACACTCTCAAGCACGGCGCGCATAGCGCCTCCGGCCTTCACTCCGGTACCCTCGGAAGCGGGCTTGAGAAGATTCTCGAGCCGCCGAATTTGGCCACTACCTCGTGGGGAATGGTTCCCTTGTGGACAGGCACCTTGATGAGATTCTTCTTGGCAGCCTCCACGCCTTTCGCGATGGCGGCAGTAACCTCGTTGGCCTTGCCCAGTCCCCAGCCGATCACACCGTCACCGTTGCCGACAACGACGATAGCGGCGAAGCTGAAGGCACGTCCACCCTTCGTCACCTTGGTGACGCGGTTGATGGCTACCAGGCGATCCTGCAATTCCAGATCGTTTGTAGTTTTGACTTTATTGATTTTTGCCATGATTTACTTTAGAATTTAAGACCTCCCTTGCGGGCTGCGTCAGCCAATGATTTAACTCTGCCATGAAAGAGATAGCCGTTGCGGTCGAACACCACTTCGGTCACGCCCTTCTCCATGGCTCTCTTTGCAATCTCCTCTCCTACCTTGGCAGCCACTTCCACCTTGGTGCCTCCCTCGAGGCCTTGGAAGACGCCGCAACGATAGTGTTGCCGGTGAGGTCGTCGATCACCTGCACGTAGATTCCCTTGTTGGAGCGGAACACGCTCATGCGGGGACGCTCCGCCGTGCCGGAAATTTTCCCGCGGATGCGGGTCTTGATTTTATTTCTTCTTGCTATCTTGGATATCATAACTGTCTAAATTTTATTTGGCGTTAGCCGACTTTCCTGACTTGCGGCGGATAACTTCGCCAACAAACTTGATACCTTTTCCCTTGTACGGTTCGGGCTTGCGGAGGGTGCGTATTTTCGCGCACACCTGGCGAGGAGCTGCTTGTCGCTGCTCTCGAGGATGATGAGCGGGTTTTTGTTACGCTCGGACTTGGCCTCTACCTTCACTTCCTTGGGGAGCTTGATAAAGATAGCGTGAGAATATCCTAAAGCCAGCTCGAGCACCTGTCCGGTGGCCTGGGCGCGATAACCCACGCCGACGAGCTCCATCTCCTTCTTGTAGCCTTCGGAAACGCCGACTACCATGTTGTTGATAAGAGCGCGGTAGAGACCGTGCATGGCGCGGTTCTCCCTCTCGTCGTTGGGGCGGCTCACCTCGATGTGGCCGTTCTCTTCTTTGACTGTGATGGCGGGATTGATCTCCTGCGAGAGTTCTCCCTTGGGACCTTTTACGGTCACGGTGTTGCCTTTTACCTGTACGGTTACGCCTGCAGGTATCGCAATCGGTGCCTTACCTATTCTTGACATCTTTTACCTCCTTTTTTAATAAACGTAACACAATACTTCGCCGCCGATCTTGCGCTCACGGGCCTCCTTGTTGGTCATAACGCCTGGGAGGTGGAGATGATGGCGATACCGAGTCCGTTGAGGACACGGGCATGTCTTTGTAGCCGGTGTACTGGCGGAGACCCGGACGGGAGATTCGGTGAAGGTTGCGGATGGCGTTCACCTTGTCAACCGGGTCATATTTGAGGGCGATCTTGATGGTGCCCTTGGGGGCGTTTGTATCGTCGAACTTATAGTTCAAGATATAGCCCTGCTCGAAAAGGATCTTTGTGATCTCCCTTTTCATTTTTGATGTCGGAACCTCCACCACGCGGTGTCCTGCCATGATGGCGTTCCTCAATCTTGTCAAATAATCTGCTATTGGATCAGTCATTGTTTTGATTGTTAAATTGATTCAGATATACTGAACAATATTTAATACTCACTTGAATACATCTGGAGCCGGGACGGCGAAAGCCGGTGATTCCGAAGAATCACCAGCTTGCCTTTTTCACACCCGGAATCAGGCCGGCAGAGGCCATCTCGCGGAACTGGATCCTGGAGATGCCGAACTGACGCATGTAGCCTTTGGGACGTCCCGTGATCACGCAACGGTTGTGGAGGCGCACCCTCGACGCATTGCGGGGAAGTTTCTGAAGCTTGGTAAGGGCCTCGTAGTCGATGTTACCCTCAGCGTCGGCCAGAGAGGCCTTCTTGAGAGCGGCTTTCTTGGCAGCATACTTAGCCACCATTCTCTGACGCTTCACCTCGCGGGCCTTCATTGATTCTTTTGCCATATTTCTTATTCTTAATTTTCGTGTTTAAAGGGAAGTCCGAATTTCTTGAGCAGAGCGAAACCCTCTTCGTCGGTCTTGGCCGAGGTCACGAAGGTGATGTTCATACCCTGAAGCTTGGGCACGCTGTCGATATTGATCTCGGGAAGATGATCTGCTCAGTAATGCCGAGGGTATAGTTTCCGCGGCCGTCGAGCTTGGAGTTGATACCCTTGAAGTCGCGGATACGGGCAGAGCCACGCGCACGAGACGCTCGAGGAACTCATACATCTTCTCGCGGCGCAGAGTCACCATCACGCCGATGGGCATCTTCTTGCGGAGCTTGAAGTTGGAGATGTCCTTGCGCGAGAGCGTGGGCACGGCCTTCTGGCCGGTGATCGCCGTGATCTCGTTGAGCGCGGTCTCGATGATCTTCTTGTCCTGCGTAGCGCCGCCGAGACCCTGGTTGATCACGATTTTCTCCAGGCGGGGAACTTGCATGGGAGTTGTGTAGTTGAACTCCTTTGTGAGTTCGGGAACTATTCTTTCTTATAGTCCTTGCTAAGTGTTGTCTCGCTCATTACTTAATCTCCTCTCCTGATTTTTTAGAATAGCGCACGAGCTTGCCGGCGTCGTTGCGGCGGCGGCCGATGCGTGTGGGCTTACCGGACTTGGGATCCACCACGTTAAGATTTGAAATATGAACCGGGCCTCGATCTTCACGATACCACCCTGAGGATGCTTGGCTGACGGCTTTGTGCTTTTGGAGACAATGTTGATGCCTTCCACGACGGCGCGGCTCTTCTTGACCTGCACCTCGAGGACGCGTCCGGTCTTGCCTTTGTCATCGCCGGCGTTGACGTAGACGGTGTCCCTTTCTTTATATGCAATTTTGCCATTGTGTTTGATTTAATAAGACGTTTGGTAACCGTAAGGTCATTTTTTTGATTTACCGTCGGTGTCAGAGCACCTCGGGAGCCAGGGAACGATCTTCATGTTGGTGGCGCGGAGTTCGCGGGCCACCGGCCGAAGATACGTGTTCCGCGGAGCTCGCCGGCGTTGTTGAGCAGCACGCAGGCGTTGTCGTCGAAACGGATGTAGCTGCCGTCGGGGCGGCGATTTCCTTTTTGGTACGGACTACCACTGCTTGGATACTGTGCCCTTCTTGACCTCAGACGACGGGATCGTACTCTTCACGGTCACTACGATAATGTCGCGACACCTGCGTAACGGCGGCCGGTGCCTCCGAGAACGTGGATGCAGAGGACTTCCTTCGCACCGCTGTTGTCGGCTACTGTCAAACGTGATTCTGTCTGTATCATGATTACTTAACTTTTTCGATGATTTCTACCAGTCTCCATCTTTTGGTCTTGCTCAAAGGACGGGTCTCCATCAGACGAACGGTATCGCCGACCGAGCACTCGTTTTTCTCATCGTGGGCGTGGTACTTCTTTGTCTTATTCACAAACTTGCCGTAGATCGGGTGTTTCTCTTTCCATTTGATCTCGACCGTGATGGTCTTGTCGCACTTGTTGCTCGAAACGACCCGATTCTCTCTTTTCTCAAATGTCTTTTCTGTTCTTCCATTTTTTAGAATCTTTGAACGGGTTGATTACTTCTCGGAAGCAGCAGCCTTTTCAGCTGCGATTTCCTTCTGGCGCAACACTGTCTTCAGACGGGCGATATCACGGCGATCCTTGGTGATCTTGGCCGGATTGTCGGAAGGGGTGATCGCGTGCGCTACTTTCAATTCACGATAAGCTTTCTCTGAAGCCTCTATCTGGGCTTTCAATTCCTGAATGCTTAATTCCTTGATTTCTTCCTTTTTCATTATTTTGCAGGTTGATTTTAAACGTTCTGTGAGGGATCATAGTCGCGGCGTACCACGAACTTGGTGATCACGGGAGCTTCTGGGCCGCGAGGCGGAGAGCCTCCTTGGCCACGTCGTAGGGAACGCCCTCCACCTCGATCAGGATACGTCCGGGGGTGACGGGCGCACGAATCCTTCGGGTTACCCTTACCTTTACCCATTCGCACCTCGGCGGGCTTCTTGGTGATAGGCTTGTCCGGGAATATTCTGATCCAGATCTGTCCCTGACGCTGCATGTATCGCGTCACGCCACACGGGCGGCCTCGATCTGACGGCCAGTGATCCATTTGGAGTCGAGAGTCTTGATACGAACGAACCGAACGCCAGCTGATTGCCTCTCTGGCCTCGCCTTTCATGCGGCCCTTCTGAGAGCGACGATATCTGGTTTTCTTAGGCTGTAACATTATCGTAGTTGTTTTTAACGGTTGTTATTCTTCTTATTGCGGAAACCGCCCTTGCGGCCGCCGCTCTGAGGACGTCCGGGCTCTTTCTGACCGGCCACGTAGACCGGGGTGAGCTCCTTCTTGCCATAGACTTCACCGCGGCAGATCCACACCTTGATACCGATGATACCACCTTGGTGAGAGCCTCACCAGCGCATAGTCGATGTCGGCACGAGAGTGTGGAGCGGCGTACGGCCTCCTTGAACATTCTCGGAGCGGGCAATCTCGGCGCCGTTGAGGCGACCGCTGACCTGAACCTTGATACCTCGGCACCATGCGCATTGTCGATGCCACCGCCATCTTCACGGCACGGCGGTAAGCCACCTTGTTCTCGATCTGACGGGCGATGCTTGCAGCCACGATCTCGGCGTCGAGCTCGGGCGCTTGATCTCATAGATGTTGATCTGCACCTCCTTGTCGGTAAGCTTCTTGAGCTCCTCCTTGAGGGCGTCCACATCCTTGCCGCCCTTTCCGATGATCATACCGGGCGGGAGGTTGCGATAGTCACGGTGACCATCTTGAGCGTACGCTCGATGATGATTCTCGACACGCTTGCCTTGGCAAGACGAGTGTGGAGGTACTTACGGATCTTGGAGTCCTCGAGGAGGGTCTCGCCGTATTTCTTACCGCCATACCAGTTTGAGTCCCAACCGCGGATCACTCCGAGACGGTTGCTGATTGGATTAACTTTCTGTCCC
>PDYJ01002362.1_pt1 | contig 19932 bp, 22 predicted proteins | sample 1430841 | NCBI WGS metagenome assembly PDYJ01 (sample SAMN07237672, study PRJNA390542) | Gut metagenome, whole genome shotgun sequencing project. | isolation source: fecal pellets | host: Mus musculus | place: USA: New York, NY | collected 2016-10 | reverse complement strand
GTAGTCTTGGTAAGCAGCATAAGCAGATTGACGCCAAGACAGACTGGGATGATGAACGCGCCGACGGCAGTGTTATAAGCCACTGCGGCAGCGGCGGGCCAGCCATGTCAAAAAACTTTAAGCTGAAGGTCATAGATCTTGACCACAGTGTCAAGCGCAGGACCGAGAGCGGAGGTGAGAAGAGCGGTGACAATAGAGAGGCCGATGAAGCCGACACCGACTTTGAGGCCCGATTTAAGAGCATCGCTGAACCTGATGCCGATGCAGACGCCGAGAATCGTGAAGATCACAGGCATCATGACAGCCGCGCCAAGTCCTATAATGTAAGAGAATACCTGTTCCATTTAAACAGTTGTGTGATATTGATTGGATTTTTATTCAGAGAGCAGAGGCCATAAAGACACCTCTGCCCTCTTTGATAATATTGCATCAGCTGTTGCCATCGCCTACACATATATTATATATATTCAGGCGGATGGACAGACACCAGACTCTTATTTAGGCTGCTTGCCGATGTAAGCGAGAATACCGCCGTCAACGTAGAGAACGTGGCCGTTCACGAAGTTGCTGGCATCTGAAGCGAGGAACACGGCAGGGCCCATCAGGTCTTCGGGAGTACCCCAGCGGGCAGCCGGAGTCTTCGAGATGATGAACTGGTCAAAGGGATGACGCGATCCGTCCGGCTGGATTTCGCGGAGAGTGCAGTCTGGTCAGTGGCAATATAGCCGGGCCAATGCCGTTGCACTGGATATTGTGTTCGCCGTATTCAGAGCAGATATTGCGGGTCAGCATCTTGAGTCCACCCTTTGCGGCAGCATAGGCCGACACTGTCTCACGACCGAGCTCACTCATCATAGAGCAGATGTTGATGATCTTGCCGTGGCCTTTCTTGATCATTCCGGGGATAACAGCCTTGGCGCAGATATAGGGAGCAATGAGGTCTACGTCGACAACGCGGCGGAAGTCTTCTACGTTCATTTCCTCCATCGGAATACGCTTGATGATACCGGCGTTGTTGACAAGAATGTCGATTGTGCCGACGGTTGCCTCTATGTCAGTCACCATAGCTTTGACGGCTTCTTCGTCAGTAACGTCGCAGAGATATCCTTTAGCGTCGATTCCAAGTTCTTTATATGCTTTGAGACCGCGGTCGACAGTTTCCTGGCGCGAACAGTTAAAAACGATTTTAGCCCCTGCTTCGGCATATGCCTGAGCGATAGCAAGACCGATTCCATAGGCTGCGCCGGTCACAAGCGCTACTTTGCCTTCAAGTGAAAAATTTACCATATTAGCGTTGTTTATCTAAGGTTCTATATGATATGTATCTATAAGTTTTTACATGGTTCCGTGAAGAAAATTCGGCGTAAAATTAGCAATTTTAACACGATCCACAAATTAAAGCACTTAAAACTTCTAAATCCAGAAAATTGGGACTTCCTGTCATAATAGCTGAACTTTTTTGTCACACCAATGGGACTTTTTCAACTTATTTATGTTACATTTGTAGACACTCACCGCTCTCCATTCAACGCAAACAAGGGATAAGAACCGATTCTAAAACCACAACAGCACGACTATGTCGCCAATTGACAGCAAAACCAACGAACGGCAAGTTGAAAATGACCGCCGCATACTCGAACTGCTCGCGCAGACATTTCCGAATATCAGCGCCGCAAGCACCGAAATCATAAATCTTGAAGCCATACTGAACCTGCCGAAAGGCACAGAGCATTTTGTAGCCGACCTTCACGGAGAGCACGAAGCTTTCCGCCACATTCTGAAAAACGCTTCGGGAAACATCAAGCGCAAAGTCACCGACCTCTACGGAACCTCAATGCGCGAAAGCGAGATACGCCAGCTTTGCTCTCTCATCTACTATCCGGAAGAGAAAATGCAGATTGTGCACTCGACAGAGGAGAACATGTATGACTTCTACACCATCACCCTCCATCAGCTCATCAGAGTGTGTCAAAGCGTATCGTCGAAATACACCCGCTCCAAAGTCAGGAAAGCTCTTCGAAGGAATTTGCCTACATCATCGAAGAGCTTCTCCACGAATCAAGAGGAGAATATGACAAGCAAGGCTATTTCAACCGGATCCTGGAGACAATCGTGTCAACCGGACAGGCCGATGCATTCATCGTGGCCCTGTGCAAGGTGATCCAGAAACTCAGCATCGACCAGCTTCACATTCTGGGGGATGTCTATGACCGCGGTCCGGGCGCTCATCTGATCATGGACACTCTCTGCCACTACGGCAACTGGGACATACAGTGGGGCAACCATGACATTCTCTGGATGGGCGCGGCGGCCGGAAACAAATGTTGCATCGCCAACGTGATCCGCGTCTCACTCCGCTATGCCAACCTCACCACTCTTGAAGACGGCTACGGAATCAATCTGCTGCCGCTTGCCACAATGGCTATGGAAACCTATGCCGACGATCCATGCATTGAATTCGCTCCGAAAGTCGATGCCGAACAGACCGAGCACCCTGAAAAGGCTCTACGCCTGATGGCCCAGATGCACAAGGCCATAGCCGTAATCCAGTTCAAGCTCGAAGGGGCTATGACGCTGAAACATCCGGAATGGGAAATGACAGGCCGCAATCTGCTCCACCGCATAGATTTCGAAAAAGGCACTGTCAACATCGATGGTAAGGACTATGAAATGTCTGACATGAACTTCCCGACAGTCGATCCGGCAAATCCCTACCGCCTGACAGAGGAAGAGGAGGAACTGATCAACAAACTGCACCATTCATTCACGGTTAGCACCGGACTGAAACGTCACATATCATGCCTGTTCAGTCATGGCTGCATGTATGGCATCTATAATTCAAACCTACTGTTCCATGCCTCCATGCCGCTCAACGCGACGGCTCTCTCAAAGAAGTCATGGTCAACAGACAGAAATACCGCGGACGCGAGCTCTTCCATCAGATAGGAATGCTCGTGCGTTCAGCTTTCAACGACGATACCCTCCGGCCGACAAGGACTATGCGCGCGACTATTACTGGTATCTCTGGTGCGGCCCCGACTCTCCGCTTTTCGACAAGAGTAAGATGACTACCTTCGAACGGTATTTCATCAAAGACCCCGAAGCCCACAAAGAGGAAAAAGGCCACTACTACACCCTCCGCCAGAAAGAGGAGGTCTGTGACATGATTCTCGACGAATTCAAGGTTGAAGGCTCACAGCGCCACATCATCAACGGCCACGTGCCCGTGCGCGCCAAAAAGGGAGAAAGTCCCATCAGAGCCAACGGCAAGCTGATGGTGATCGACGGCGGTTTCGCCAAAGCCTACCACAAGACCACCGGAATAGCCGGCTATACGCTGATCTATCACAGCAGCAACTTCGAACTGGTAGAGCACGAACCGTTCATCTCCGAAGAAGAAGCCATCAGGAGCGGCACAGACATTGTACGCTCAACCAAAATGGTCGAGCAGACCTCGCAGCGCATCCGTGTGCGCGACACCGACAAGGGAAAGATACTCCAGAGCCAGATCGATGAGCTGACCGAACTTCTCTATGCTTTCCGCCACGGCATCATCAAGGAAAGCAATGCTGGGAAGATAGTCCTCTGACACCGCGGGCCGCCCGACCTCAGACCGGGACATTACGGCAACACATATATAGCACAGGAGCCGGATTAATCTGCAATCTGGCTCCTGACTTATATATACATATATTATTAGAACTCTCAACAAAATTTCATCAATCCTCCGAATAGTGGCGCAGCACACGGCGGTAGGAGTTGAAAATTTTTGATTTCGACACAAACCCCACGTATCGACCTTCTTCAACCACCGGCAGATTCCATGCGCCGGTAGCGTCAAAAGTCTTCATGACAGTCTCCATGCTCTGCCCAACTTCGACCTTGGCCGGAGGGATTGACATGAACTGATTGACATACATGCGCTTGTAGAGATCAGGCCGGAACATGATGTTGCGGATTTCATCAAGGATCACCACTCCGAGCAGCTTTCCGTCATCGCCAATGACCGGAAACAGATTGCGCGATGAGCGTGAGATGGCATTAACCATCTCCTTGAGGTTCATGTCAGGCCGGACTGCCACAAAGTCAGTCTCTATGACATTGTCGATCTTGAGCAGTGTCAACACAGCCTTGTCCTTGTGGTGAGTGATCAGTTTGCCTTCATGGGCAAGACGCATGGTGTAGATACTGTAAGGCTCGAAAAACTTGATAGTGCCGTAGGAAATCGCCGAGACAATCAGCAGGGCAGAAACAGTTCATAGCCTCCGGTCAGCTCGGCCGTAAGGAAGATACCCATCAGCGGGGCATGCATGACACCTGACATGACACCTGCCATACCCATCAGCGCAAAGTTCTTGGTCGACAGATCCAGACCGAAGACCGTATTGATGAAATAGGCGAAAAAGAATCCTGCCATACATCCTACATAGAGCGATGGGGCGAAGGTGCCGCCGACACCGCCACCACCGTTTGTGGCCGAGGTGGCGAATGATTTCAGAAGGACAAGCGCGGCGATAAAGCCGAGAATCCACCAGACAGACCCTCTGTCTTTGTAGAAGATCGAACCGTTGACAATCGACTCCGTGTTGCCGCTGAGAAGGTCGATGATCGACGAATAACCCTCGCCGTAGAGCGGCGGAAACAGAAAGACGAGGAGCGCCACTACAGAGCCTCCCACCAGCATTTTCCGCCACGGAGTGCCGAGTTTTCTGAACAGCCCCTCCATCATGTTCATCGACCGCGTGAAATAGAGCGACACAAATCCGAGAAACAGACCGAGAAGAATGACATAGGGTATTCTTCCGGTCACAAACGGCTCGCTCTGAAGAAAGAAGAATTCTGCATCATAGCCAGTTGCGACATAGGCCACCGTTGCGGCCGTTATCGACGCTATCAACAGAGGCATCACCGAAACCGTGGTCAGATCGAGCATCAGAACCTCCAGAGTGAAAAGCATACCGGCAATCGGAGCCTTAAAAATGCCGGCGATACCTGCTGCGGCTCCGCAGCCCACAAGGATCATCAGAATCCGTGGCGACAGCCGGAACACTCGTCCGAGATTCGAACCGATTGCCGCTCCGGTATAGACTATAGGGCCTTCGGCTCCGACCGATCCGCCGAATCCGATGGTGATCGAACTGGCGATTACGGATGAATACATATTGTGGCGCTTCAGGCGCGACTTGTTCTGCGAAATGGCATAAAGCACTCTTGTGACACCGTGGGATATATTGTCACGGACCACATATCTGACAAACAGCATGGTCAGAAGAATTCCGACTGCCGGATAGATCAGATACAGCAGACTGCCTTCGTCGATATTGATGTTGGACGTCAGCGCGTGGCTTATCAGATGGATCAGCGTTTTCAGCACAAGAGCCGCCACTCCGGCCAGAACGCCGACCAGCAACGCCAGTATGATGACAAACGTCTTTTCCTTTATATGACGCTCGCGCCACATCAGAAACACCATGAAGGCATCCTGAAAGCTTTTTGCTATGGATGTGAAAAACAGTTTCATTTCTTTCCTTTTTTACCTTGTCTCAGAGACCCTCGCCCTTATGACTGTGCGTAATGTATAAAACAGTATCTTGAGGTCCAGCGAGAGAGAAAGATTCTGGATATAGAGAAGATCGTATTTCAGCCGTAAAAGCATCTCTTCGACTGTCGATGCATAGCCGAACTTGACCATGCCGAGCGAAGTCAGTCCGGGTCTTACCTGGTGGAGAAGTGTGCAGTACGGAGCGGCCTCGCGCATCTGGCTTAGAAAAAACTCCCGCTCAGGGCGCGGCCCGACAAGCGACATGTCGCCCCGCAGCACATTCCAGAGGTTAGGCAGCTCGTCAAGACGATATTTCCTCATAAAACGCCCTATGCGTGTTATTCTCGGATCATCTTCCGCCGACAATGCCGGACCGTTCACTTCGGCATCCGCCTTCATCGAACGCAGCTTGTAGATTCTGAACGGAATGCGGTGATAGCCGATACGTTCCTGCGAATATATGGCCGGACCTTTCGAGCCGACTTTCACCAGAAGAGCAAGCACAAGCATCACCGGCAGCGACACAATCAGCCCGATGACTGATAAAGCCACATCAAGACTGCGCTTGACTGCTACAGTCGAGTCGGGAAGCGTAAGTCTCGAAATATCCATCAGCGGCTCTGACATGAGGTTTTCATACACCACCTTTGAAGTCAGCAGGCGGTAATCATCGGCCGAAACTATTATCGGGCAATCAAGAAGATAGAGCTCACATATTATCTTCAGCAGCCTGTCCTGCGGCAGCGATGAAAGCGACAGCAGAAAGCCGTCTGCGTCATGTTTCTTCAGCTGTCGGCCGAAATAACCATGAGTACAATGGCTATCGGCGGAGGAGCAACCGAAGCTATCAAACGGGATTGTGGCGACAACCTCCTTGCGGCAGCTGTCCGCGTCACGTATCAGGCGCTCATCGCCGGTTCTGTCACAGAGCATCAGCAATCTCTGACGGTCATGAAGACGGCGGACGATGATTTTATGAGAGTGGTAAGCAGCAGGCGTGTGCCATAGGCCGTCACAAACAGGCATCCAAAAAGAATCAGCAGCAGTTCATAGTTGTGGATACGGCGCGGCAAAACGTCATTGAGCAGCACAACCATGAAGAAGATCACCGACCCGATGGCCACACAGCAGAGCGTATTGAGAAACTCTCTGATTCTCGACTTGTATGCCACATTGACATAGTATCCCGACACACAATACAGCCCCAGCATCAACGCCGGAAACAGCGCCAGCGTCAGCCGCGAGCCGGGAGTATTGACAAAAGCCCAGAACCCGGAATAGGTATTGTGCAGAGGACCGATCATAACAAATCGGGCCAGAGTGAACAAAAGCACTCCGGCGAGAGTCGACAAATAATCGGCGCCGACATAACAGGTCCTCAGTATCCGGCTCCTCTTCGATTTCACGGCCGTATTACTGTGACGGAGCCGTCTGGCTCTATTTTCATTATTCTTGACGGCAACGCCGCGCTGACATCATCGCGCCGGGCCTCGACCACATAATCAGCAGCATCGAGGATCTCCTCGGAAATCTCGCCAAACAAAGCCGGCGCCGGGCAACCGCTGATATTGGCCGATGTAGAGACCAGCGGACGGCCAAGGCCTCGGCATATCGCAGCCGAGACAGCCTCGGAAGTCAGCCTGATGCCCACACTCCCGTCATCTGCTATCATTTCCGGAGCAAGTCCCTTGGCACCCGGATAGATAACGGTGGTCGGACGCCGGCTCTCTCCTATCAGCTTCATGGCCGCAGAAAAATCTGACGATGTATAGCGCGCCACATCCTCTCCATCGGCCACCAGCGTGATCAAAGCCTTGGAATCGGCCGCCGCTTGATTTCAAAAACCCTGCGCACGGCCTCGGAATTACAGGCATCGCAGCCTATACCCCACACTGTGTCTGTAGGATAGACAATGATTCCGCCTTTGCGGAGCACGGCAACAGCCGAAGAAATATCTTTAGCCAGATCTGTCATTGCACTGGAGTGATTGAAACGTTTATGTATGCAAATTTAATCTATTTCTTTCTATTACACCACTTATATATAAACTAATTCCAAAAAATATCTTCGCCAGCACCTTTGCCACGACAGGTCCGACGGTGGTAAAATGCAGCTTAAATTTGACCATTTTTATCATTTTGATAATAAAATTACAATTTTAATTGCAATTTGCTTGCAAATTCAAAAAATTGCCATTACCTTTGCCACATATCAATAAAACCTCAGCAAAACATTCACCCCATGCCACTTATCATCCCCAAGAAATATCATCGCAAACTGCTTCCGGAAACAACCGAAGTAGCGATCAAAATGGTCAAAGACACCTTCCAGACCATCTTCGCCCGCGAGCTCAGACTGCGCCGAGTGACCGCCCCGCTCTTCCTTCTGACAGGCACAGGCCTCAACGACAATCTCAACGGCGTGGAAGAAGCCGTCTCATTCACCATCGACGCGATGGGAGGCCGCAAAGCCGAAGTGGTCCACTCGCTGGCCAAATGGAAACGTTACAAACTCGGAGCCTATGACATAGCCCCCGGCTACGGCCTCTATACCGACATGAACGCCATCCGCACATTCGAGGATCTTGACAACATCCACTCGCTCTACGTCGACCAGTGGGACTGGGAAAAAACCATCCGCAAGGAAGACCGCACACTTGACTATCTGAAAAAGACCGTAAGAACCATCTACAAAACCCTTCTTGAAGTCGAACAGACAGTCTACGAGAAATTTCCGCACATCACCCCCGTCCTCCCGCCGGACATCACTTTTGTCCATGCCGAAGAGCTGGCCCGTCTTTACCCCGACAAAACTCCGCGCGAACGCGAGACCATCTTCGCCCGCGAACACGGCGCTATATTTATAATAGGTATAGGAGCTCCTCTGAGCGACGGACAGCCCCACGACGGACGCTCGCCTGACTACGATGACTGGATCAGCCTCAACGAAGAAGGCTATCAGGGCCTCAACGGTGACATCATACTCTGGAACCCCGTGCTTGACATACCCTTTGAAATCTCCTCAATGGGCATCCGCGTAAGCCCCGAATCACTGCGCGAACAGCTCAAACTCCGCGAATGCCCCGAACGCTCATCTCTGACATTCCACAGACTTCTCCTCGAAGGAAAGCTCCCATATTCAATCGGAGGCGGCATAGGCCAGAGCCGCCTGTGCATGTTCCTCCTCCACAAAGCACACATCGGTGAAGTCCAAGCATCAATATGGCCTGAAGATCAGATCAAAGCATGTGCCGATGCAGGCATCGAACTGCTCTGACCCAGATACCGGTTTACACATAACAACCTATATATTATAAACTAACCCCAACATACCTTTTTTACACATAGTTCTGCGGTCTGCCTATACGAGTCTGTCGTATTGGCAGACCGTGTCAGTTTTTCATGTCACAACAATCCTCACACCAAAATCAGTATCCGTCAGTACCTTACGCCTGCCACAACCTTTTTGGCACAAAATTTGTTACATTATTGGATGTCGAACCGGAAAACCAAGCCGTATACAACCATCCCCAGGCTCCACATTCCGAAATCCGACAGAAACAACAGACAAATCAAAAAAAACAAAAAATAAAAAATTATAATCATTATGGGAAAAATTATCGGTATTGACCTTGGAACAACCAACTCCTGCGTTTCAGTCCTTGAAGGCAACGACCCAGTCGTTATTCCTAACAGCGAAGGCCGCAACACAACCCCTTCAATTGTAGCATTCGTTGACGGTGGCGAACGTAAAGTCGGCGACCCCGCAAAACGTCAGGCCATCACCAACCCTAAACGCACCATCAACTCCATCAAGCGTTTCATGGGAGAAACCTACGATCAGGTTGAAAAAGAAATCGACCGCGTGCCCTACAAAGTGGTCCGCAGCGACAACAACACCCCGCGTGTCGACATCGACGGCCGCGAATACACCCCCCAGGAAATCTCGGCAATGATTCTTCAGAAAATGAAGAAAACCGCTGAAGACTACCTCGGACAGGCAGTGACCGAAGCCGTCATCACAGTGCCCGCCTACTTCAACGACTCTCAGCGTCAGGCCACCAAAGAAGCCGGCGAGATCGCAGGCCTCACCGTAAAACGTATCGTAAACGAACCCACAGCCGCAGCCCTCGCCTACGGACTTGACAAATCAGACAAAGACCAGAAGATCGCAGTCTTCGACCTCGGCGGCGGCACATTCGATATCTCAATCCTCGAACTCGGCGACGGCGTGTTTGAAGTTAAATCAACCAACGGTGACACCCACCTCGGCGGTGACGACTTCGACCACGTGATCATCGACTGGCTCGCCAACGAATTCGAAAAAGAAGAAGGCATCGACCTGCGTAAAGACGCAATGGCCCTCCAGCGCCTCAAAGAAGCAGCCGAGAAAGCCAAGATCGAACTTTCGTCAACCACCTCTACCGAAATCAACCTCCCCTACATCACTGCCACAGCACCGGTCCCAAACACCTCGTCAAGACCCTCACCCGCGCGCAGTTCGAACAGCTCGCCGACAAACTCATCCAGGCAACCATCAAGCCTTGCGAACAGGCCTTAAGGATGCCGGCATGACAGCAAAAGACATCGACGAAGTCATCCTCGTAGGCGGTTCAACCCGTATCCCCGCAATCCAGCAGGTAGTAGAAAAATTCTTCGGCAAAGCACCCTCAAAGGGCGTAAACCCCGACGAAGTAGTGGCAGTCGGCGCAGCCATCCAGGCGGCGTGCTCTCAGGCGACGTAAAAGACGTGCTTCTTCTCGACGTTGTGCCTCTGTCAATCGGCATCGAGACCCTCGGCGGCGTAATGACCAAGATGATCGAAGCCAACACCACCATTCCTACCCGCAAGAGCGAAACATTCTCCACCGCCGCTGACAACCAGCCCTCGGTTGAGATCCACGTCCTTCAGGGCGAACGTCCTATGGCCAAAGACGACAAGACACTCGGCAAATTCCACCTCGACGGAATCGCACCTGCACCCCGCGGCATCCCCCAGATCGAAGTCACCTTCGAAGTCGACGCCAACGGCATCCTCAACGTATCAGCCAAAGATAAAGCCACCGGCAAGGAACAGAGCATCCGTATCGAAGCCTCAAGCGGCCTGACCGACTCAGAAATCGAACGCATGAAGAAAGAAGCCGAAGCCAACGCCGCAGCTGACGCCAAGGAAAAAGAAAAAATCGACAAACTCAACCACGCCGACACCGTGATCTTCCAGACCGAAAAGCAGCTTCAGGAACTCGGCGACAAGATCCCTGCAGACAAGAAAGCCCAGATCGACAACGCCCTCAACAAGCTCAAAGAAGCCCACAAGGCCCAGGACATCGCAGCCATCGACTCTGCCATAACCGAAATCCAGAACACCTTCGGAGCCATCCAGCAGGAAATCCTCAATGCCCAGCAGGCAGCCGGAGGCGCACAAGCAGGTCCCAACCCCGGAGCCTCACAGGCAGGCAACCCCGGCGAAGGCCACGTCGACGACGTAGAATTCGAGGAAGTCAAATAATCTCTCAATTCAGAACAATCTAAATCCATATAAATGGAGTGTGACTCAAAAGGTTACACTCCATTTTCTTTTTCACTATTTTAATCAAGATAGCTTGAAATTGATTTATTTTCGTAATATTTGCACCATATTTGGAACGTCCCTTAATTGGCGATGAGGTGTCCCTTATTTGCCCTTATGTCCTCTTATGGGTTCTTAATAGTAATAATATGCCAACAGCACAATACGAAATAAAGAGAAAATGTAAATGCTGCGGGGCGATCTTTCTTGCAAAGTCGCTCGACTCCTATTATTGTAGCCGCGCTTGTTCTAACAAGGGCTACAAACAAAGAAATGCACTGAAACTGCAACGCGAAAGATGGGATAAGGTCATAGGTGAAATTCCGGATAAGCGAGACTATATAAGCGTTACGGAAGCCGAAGCCGTGTTTGGGGTATGTGCAAAAACGATCAGGAGGCTAATAAATAGCGGTAAAGTGTCAAGCATCAATCTAGGACAACGGCTTACAAGAGTTCGAAAATCGGAACTGATGGGCATACTGCCATTGCGTGAAGAACCCGTTGACGCCAGACAGACACTACCTAAACCGTATAATTTGGAGCCTGAGGATTGCTATACTATTGGCGAGATTGCTGAGAAATTCGCTATAGCCGAGAGTACCGTATACTCCCACATAAGGAAATACTCTATTCCCATTCGACAAATAGGGCGCTTCGTCTATGCCCCAAATCAGAAATTGACCGCATTTATAAAGATGTCGTGAAGAAATGAAAAAGAAGCTCGCAAACACCAAATGCACTGTTAAGTTACGCAAGTCAGAATATCGTGATGAATGGTATCTGATAATTGACATATACCCCGTGTATAAGACACCCAATGGGAAGCCCACCCGGATTAAGGAGGGTGTCAACCGGAGTGTTACTACACCCATTTGGGATAAGTCTCATGTTGCAAAGACGCATCCAGATGGGAGCGTGACATACAAGCCAAGGCGTGATGCGAATGGCGTTATCATGTGTCGGTCAGCCGTTGATAATGAATCCTGTTTGTATGCAGATAAGGTTCGTGAACTTCGACAGCGTGAATATGATAATCAGGAACTATATACAGAAACCGAGGCAGCATTGGCGGCCCAGAGTGAACGCGCCCAGGCTAATTTTATTGACTATTTTGAGCAGGAGGCCAAGAGACGGCACACAGCCAACTCGGAGTCCATTAAGGTGAACTGGAATCGTGTTCATGAACTGATTAAAATATTTGCCGAGAGTGATAATGTGCCTTTCAGCAACATTGACCTCCGTTTTATCGAGAATTTCAAACAGTTCATGCTCACTGCTCCTCAGGGTGGAAAGAAGAGTGGGAATGTGTCTCGAAACACAGCTGCCACTTATTTCTCAATTTTTAAGGCGGCACTGAAGCAAGCCTTCGTGGACGGCTACCTTACCGTCGACCTGGCAGCTAAAGTAAAAGGCATCCCGGAGCAAGAGAGTCGCCGAGAATACCTTACCATAGAAGAGTTAAACCAATTAGCCGCAACAGAATGTGACCAACCAATCATCAAACGAGCTGCACTGTTCTCAGCATTGACCGGTATGCGTCATGTAGATATTCAAAAGCTTAAATGGAAAGAGGTGGTAAAGGACGGCGACCATTGGCGAGTTAACTTCACCCAGCAAAAGACCAAGGGTGTAGAATACACACCAATCTCTGAACAGGCATACCTGTTATGCGGGGATCGTCTGGATGGAGATCGATTGGTTTTCGAAGGATTGCCTTCTCCATCCTGGATTTCCAAACCTCTGGAGCGATGGATCAAATCCGCCGGTATCACCAAACACATCACCTTTCACTGCTTTTGCCATACCTTCGCCACGCTTCAGCTTGCCAACGGGACAGACATCTACACCGTCAGCAAAATGCTCGGCCACACTAACGTCCGCACGACGCAGATATACACTAAAGTGGTCGATAAAAAGAAAGAGTCCGCAGCAGATGCCATTAAGATTAAGATTTAGGACTTATTTATAGGCCGATAAAAATATAGGCGCACCACAAAAGGATGCGCCTTATTTAATCTTGTGCGGTCAAGCTTTCTAGCTCTCTGCGTAGTTCAGTAAATATCTGATGTTCAAAAGTTTTTGGGTTTAGTATTCGATCCTTATAAATCCTCTGTTGGTCTCGCATGGTCCGCGAACTATAACCTAGGAATTCATCTGCTTCTTTTTTATTCAAACGTCGATTTGCTATACGGCATTCGAAACTGGATAATGTAGCCTCAATGATATATTTTGCTGCACTACAATCCATCGATTTAATTTTTGAGCCTCGTGCTAATTTTTTTGCTATACTTTTCTCTTTCTCTTTTAATTGTTTTTTTTATGTCGCCGGTCAACTCGATATAGACATGGAGTTTTCGTTTAAGTCTTGGAACTTTCCAACCGAGTTTCTCCAACAACTGGTTAATAATAAAGGGCGAATCTTCAAGAAATCCTTCCCTCTGGAGAGTCATCTCGTAATGCTTAACTAGACCGTCGATATTAAGAGGGAATGCCTGCTCTAATTGCTTAGAGTCTGTCACTGATTAACCTGTGACTGATGCCTGTTGTTGATATAATTCCGCTACTTCAGATCTGTCAATCTAATATAAACGTACAAATAAGAGATTCTCAACTACGGATTTCAATGTTCTTCTTTCAAACTTGATTTGCAGTGCTGGCTCAGTTTGCAAGCCCTCTTCTACGATACCTTGATGTATCATAACATCAAAATTACTAATTTAAATTTTTACCTCAAAATTAATTCCAACATTTTTACACGTCACATCGGAGTTTTTCATGGCCCACCCCTGGCTTATATGGGTAATCGCCGTAGTCACCGGCATCTGCCACGCCAAGCAGGCGGCAATGGCCGACTACTACCGCCAGTTCCACCTTTATTTTCTGAAGGGTGAGGACGGCAGCGAGCTCGAAACCGCATCGGATCTCAAGGCCAAGCTGAAAAATCTCTCATGGAGTCATGATTTCTGGAAAAAGCTCACTCTGACCGTATATACCAACTATACCGTTCAGCAAGAGGCGACAGCCCCGGCGATGCAGGCCCTCCGCCGCGAGTTGAAGCAGCGCTTCCCATCGGGACGCATCCCCCAGTCGTTCCGCGATGCCTTCCGTGCCGCCTCGCTGCCGCTGATGAAGTACACCAACATCCTCTCGTTCAACTGGCGCACGATAGCCCTCTTTGTATCGCTCTTTGCCGGCATGCCGTGGCTCTATTTCGCCTTTGAACTTGTTGTGCTCAACAACCTCCTTGTCTATATGATCATTCGTCACGAAGGCATCTGCCGCAAATTTACCGCCGAACTGAAAGATGGAAAATACTGAAATCAAAGGAATAATTTTTGACTACGGCGGCACAATCGACAGCCGCGGCGTTCACTGGAGCGAGGTAATCTGGGACGGATACCGCGAGAGCGGCATCACGGTTGACAAGGAAACCTTCCGCGAAGCCTACGTTCATGCCGAGCGTGAGCTGGCCCGCGTGCGCCACATCCTCCCGCATCACAACTTCCACGACCTCTTGCTCATCAAGATGTGCATAGAGCTGGAATGGCTTGCCGAGCGCGGCCACATCGCCGCCGACACTGTCGAGCCACTTGCTGCCCGCGTCGCACAGTATTGCTACGCAGCCGCCCGCGAGTGTATCGAGGAGGCACGTCCCACCCTCGAGGCGCTGCATGCACGCTTCCCATGGTACTCGTGTCCAACTTCTACGGCAATGTCAGCGCCGTGCTTGAAGACTTTGACCTGCTGAAATACTTCAACCGCATAATCGAGAGCGCGGTAGTGGGAGTACGCAAACCCGACCCCGCAATATTTGCGCTCGGAGTCGAAGCCCTCGGTCTGCCGGCCCAAAACGTGCTTGTCATAGGCGACAGCTACAAGAAAGACATCCTCCCCGCCCTCTCGCTCGGCTGCCATGTGGCATGGCTCAAAGGGAAAGGATGGACAGCCGACGAAGATGCCGTCACCCACCCCTCGGCCATCACCCGCCTCTCCCAAGTCCTCGACCTTGTAAAATAACCCCTCCCCCACCATATAGTTGCGCCGCGATGCCATCAAGCATCGCGGCGCAACTCATTTTGTGAAGGATTCGGATGGATTGAGGGTTACTTGGTGAGGTATTTTTTGCCGTTGCGGATGTAGATGGTGCCGGTGGGGATGGCAGGGAGACGGCGGCCTTGCAGGTCGTAGATGTTGCCGCGGAGGTCATGCGGGTCACAGGGCACGGTATCGACTGAACTTAAGTCGCTCTCGGTCATCTGCCATGTGTCAAATTCGACTTCGCCTTTCAGTATCAGGTAAATCGTGTGGGTGCCGTCTTCAATACTTGTCAGGGGGACTGTGTATTCGTTCCAGTCACTTTTACTGCTGTTGACCACGGCGATGTCGGCGGCATATCGGTCGTCAATCCTCAATGCCACGCTTCCGTCGCCTTTCAATCGGCATTTGAGGTATTTGCATCGGGTTGAAAAATCGACGTTTCTCACTTCGATAATCCCTTCGGGCATCGCGGGGGCTGTGATACTGGTCATGCCCACCGTCGCTATCATGTGACCGGCCTCGTCAGTGGGCTTGTAGAGAATGCCGAGTGTGGCGGCCGACGTGGCGGCATACTGAGTGATGGCAGGGTCGAGATTTTTAATGGCGCTCACGCCTTCACGGGTGGGTATACATTCGCTGATGTCAACGTTCTGCTCGTCGACCTCTATTTCATCCACATAGATGCTTCGGAAGCCGCCGTTTCCACCCAGCGACGGCTCCAGCAACATGGTTTGATAGAACAGATACCATTTATCATTGTATTTGTGCAGATGGGTGTGGTTGTTATTTAAGGTCATGCCGTTATCTCCGGGATTCTTGAAGTAGTTGCCGCCATAGGTCCATGAATCCTGTTTCAACGGATCGGTGCTTTTCATGTAAACCATGCTGCAGGCTGGGGGTTTTGTGCCGCCCCATGTCCATGGCTCGTGGTCCGACCAGTCATTATTGAATGTGTAGACATAGGTGCCATTTATAAAGTTAAGCTCGTTGGCCTCATAGTGGAAGGGTGAAGGGAGTTTCACGGGGTCGGCGGCAAAGGAATGAAGATCGGGGTTCAGCCGGGCTATCCATCCCTGACTGTTGCCGAATGTCACCCATGCGTCACCGTTGTCGTCGATCACCGCTCCGGGGTCAAAGACAGCTCCGCTCCCGGCCACAACAGGATTGGTGCCGTCAATGAGGCTTTTACTCAGCGGAGAGGTCCAGGGGCCCACAGGCGACTTGGCCTGGATTACACCGACGCCCCATCCGCTGTTGGAGAAGTAGAGCGAGAACAATGTAGTGCCGTCGGCCTGTTTCTTGCTGATGATGCTGGGTGCCCATGATGCCAAGATCCAGGGTGCGATTTCGTCAACCTGAATCAAGCCATGATAGGTCCAGTTTACCATATCATCGGTTGAAATCATGACCAGTGACTTGATTTTTTCATAAGAGTTTTTCTCGGTTCCGGCTTCATATTGCTGATGGTCATTGGTGCCATAGACATAGAGCCGCCCGTCATGCTCTATAGCGGTGGGGTCGGCACAGAATTGGAAATCAAGAATGGGATTTGCCATTCCGGTTCCGAGTTTAGGCGACTTAACCGGCATGTTCCCTATCAGGCCTGTTGAATCCTTGGCGCGTATCACTATGCTGTCATAATAGATGGTTATCGGGCCTTGGGGACCGTCCCAGCCATGGGATACGGTAATCTTTTCAAGAATCTTGTCGGCTTCGAAAGCCAGATTGTGGCTTGTCGCTCCATTGACAATGGTGCTTTCGGTCGTGGTGCCGTCGCTGTAGGTTACCGTCACATGGATGTTGTCATAATCGACCGGAGTGGCAAATTTCATATCGAGGCGGTCATAGACATCGGTGGACAGGTCGTGTATGTCCCAATAGTTGAGGGCATACTGATTATAGGTGTAACTGTTTGTCTCAGAGTCGGCTTTTCCGCCCGAGCCTCCCCAATCGGTTATTATGTCCTTGACATGAAGGGCAATGTCGTCGTTGGCGGCATAGGAGCAGTTGATCATGGCTGTGACAACCGCCAGAAGCAATAATAAACGTTTCATTGTATCATGGTATTTTTAGTAGATGAAAAAAATGAATTTTGTCGGTTATATTGTTGATTTTTAATTAGTTATTTCTTGCAAAAGTCCCTGAAAATTAGTAACTTTAAAGAAAAGTTTGACCGCTTTTTCCATGAAAGTTACGACAACTCCCAGGGACTGCGACAAAGCTAATAAAATCGTCCCGATTATGCAAGAGCAGCAAGAATCTTGCTCGCATAAAATTGCTTGCGTTTGTCCTTCACGCCATTTGTGTTGTGCAGACGGTCAGCCTCCACAAGATAGCGTCTGCGATGCCTACAAGCGTCGAGCGTGATTCCAATCTGCGCCGCCTGCAGAGGTTCCTTGCAGGATATGCTCTCAATCTTGACCTCATAGCCAAAGTGATATTTGCACTTCTGCCAGTCAAGACAGGACTGGTTCTGAGCCTTGACCGCACCAACTGGAAATTCGGTGAGGTCAACATCAATAACCTCATGCTTGGAGTTACACACAAGGGTGTTGCATTTCCATTGCTCTTTACCATGCTTGACAAGCGCGGTAATTCCAACTGGCAAGAACGGACACGGCTGATTGATAGATTCATACGTCTGTTCGGTGCCGAATGTATTGATTCTCTTGTCGCTGACCGCGTGCTAAATGGCGGTCATGATGTGCCTATTCCCAAAATCATATCCCGCTACGATAAGTCCATCGCAAACTGTATAGCCTTGGCTCCATATGTCGATAGGCTATATGTCTATGACAATTCAATTGAAGATGCGGAAGCGAGGCTTCTCTTCCGACTGAGCGAAGGAGAGCTTGTGAAACGCTATGTTGAGGAGCTTCCCGACTGGGCTTCAACTATCCTTCCGAGATAGAAAACGGCAAAGTAACCGATTTCAGTCCTCGAATTTGAATATTCATATTTGTACCATGCAATACCAATATATTGGTAATCATATATGGTTAGATTCGAGGAAGTGAAATAAGGTCAACAACCATCCCTGATAACCAAAGAGTGCGGTCCAGACATCGGACCGCACTCTTTTTTTTAACCCCAACCGACTGACTATCCACTCTTTTTTCGTACCTTTGCACTGCAAAAACTCAAGCATATAATCTTACCACAATAATCTCACAAAACGCCATGACAGTTGTTGACCGTTTTCTGGACTACGTCAAATTCGACACTCAGAGTGACGAACTGACCAACATGACCCCATCAACCCCCGGACAGATGATCTTCGCGCAGCATCTTGAAAAAGAACTCCGCGCAATGGGTCTCGACGACATTATTCTTGATGACAACGGCTATCTGATGGCAACGCTCAAAGGCAACGTTGACAAGCAGGTTCCCACAGTCGGCTTCATCGCCCACCTCGACACATCGCCTGACATGAGCGGAAAACACGTGGCTCCGCGCATCGTCGAAAACTACGACGGCAATGACATAGTACTCAACGCCGCCAAAGGAATCGTGCTCGAAACCGCCAAATTCCCCGAACTGCTCGACTACAAAGGTCAGGACCTCATCGTGACCGACGGCAACACCCTCCTCGGAGCCGATGACAAAGCCGGAATCGCCGAAATAATCACAGCCGTTGACTACCTCATCAAACACCCTGAAATCAAACACGGCGACATCCGCATAGCCTTCAACCCCGATGAAGAAATCGGCCAGGGAGCACATAAATTCGATGTCAGCCTCTTCAACGCCGACTGGGCCTACACTATGGACGGCGGCGAGATCGGCGAACTCGAATTCGAAAACTTCAACGCAGCCGTAGCCAAAGTAACATTCAAAGGCCGCAACGTGCATCCCGGCTACGCCAAACACAAGATGCTCAACTCCATCCGCGTCGCCAACCAGTTCGCCATCATGCTCCCCCGCTGGGAGACTCCCGAACACACCGAAGGCTACGAAGGCTTCTACCACCTGATCTCGATTGAAGGTACCGTAGAAGAAACCGTGCTCACCTACATCATCCGCGACCACGACCGCGACCGCTTCGAACGCCGCAAAAAAGAGCTCGAACACCTTACACGCAAAATCAACAACGAATTCCCCAACTGCGTCTCTATCGAAATCAAAGACCAGTACTTCAACATGCGTGAGAAGATCGAACCCGTAATGCACATCGTCGACACTGCCATCCAGGCGATGAAAAACGTAGGTGTAGTCCCCAAAGTACAGCCCATCCGCGGCGGCACAGACGGCGCACAGCTTTCATTCAAAGGGCTCCCCTGCCCCAACATCTTCGCCGGAGGCCTCAACTTCCACGGACGTTATGAATTCGTGCCCATCCCCTCGATGGAAAAAGCCACTCAGGTCATCATCGAGATAGCCCGTCTTGTAGCCGAATAAGCAGCAGATTGAAAACTCTCGTAATAGTCACAGGCCCGACCGCAAGCGGAAAGACCTCACTCGCAATAGAGCTGGCGCAGGCGCTCGACACGGAAATCGTATCGGCCGACTCGCGCCAGCTTTTCCACGACCTCCCCATCGGGACAGCCGCACCGACCCCCGCCCAACTCGCAGCCGTGACCCATCACCTCGTCGGCACCCTTGATCTCACCGACTACTACTCGGCCGCCCGTTTCGAGGAAGACGCCCTCCGCATCCTCTCCGAAATCTGGCTCCACAGCGACTACGCCGTCATGTGCGGAGGCTCAATGATGTATATCGACGCCGTCACCAACGGAATCGACCAACTCCCCACCATCTCCCCGCAGATCCGCGCCGAAGTCATG
>PDYJ01003140.1_pt1 | contig 19978 bp, 26 predicted proteins | sample 1430841 | NCBI WGS metagenome assembly PDYJ01 (sample SAMN07237672, study PRJNA390542) | Gut metagenome, whole genome shotgun sequencing project. | isolation source: fecal pellets | host: Mus musculus | place: USA: New York, NY | collected 2016-10 | reverse complement strand
TAAAAGCATTGATGTAATGAAGAAAAGATAAATAGGCGGTTAAAGTCTAGAGTTAGGAGGTTGGGGTTTAGTCGTCCAGCCTCTTAATTTTTAATGTGGATCTTATCGAGTTCAGGAGGTTTTTTTATGCAAAAGTTTTTTTTCAATAAAAAACTTGTTATTACACTGGTCGCTTTGATCATCAGTTTTTTACTGATCGCATTTTCGATCACAGTGCGTAATAATCGATCGATGCCAACATTTGTGCAACAGTTTGGCAATGAAGCTTTCGGTCTAGTTGACCGGGTCATTAGTTTTCCAGTTGCTGGAGTTGCACATGTAGGGGGCTCTGTTTCTGATCTACTCAACACGTATGAGGAAAATCAAAAGCTAAAGCAACAGATCGATAGTTTGGCAGCCGATAAAGTTGAAAATCAGACCTTACGTAAGGAAAATAAACAATTAAAAGAACAGTTGAAATTAGATGAAAGCTTGACTGATTATTCAAAGATCAGTGCCCATGTTTTATCTCGGACACCTTCTTCTTGGCAAAATCAGGTCATAATCTCGAAGGGATCATTTGCGGGTGTGACTAAAAATGCTGCTGTTTTATCACGTAAGGGTTTAGTCGGACGTGTTGTTGAGGTCAATAAGACTAATAGTAAAGTTGAATTGCTCACGACGCAAAATGATTCAGCCAACCGTTTTGCGGTCCAACTAGAAAGTGACGGTGAAGTGATCAACGGATTGATCACTGGCTATGACAAACAAAAAAATCAGTTGATCATGGGACAGATCACATCTAAGAAAAAGATCAAGAAGAATACAGAAGTCATTACTTCTGGGATGGGTGGTAATACACCTAAGGGCTTATTGATCGGAAAAGTTGTCAAAACAACAGACGATGATGATGGTTTAGCAACAAAAGTTTATATCGAGCCAGCTGCTGATATGACAGATCTTAATGTTGTGACTGTGGCTAAACGTGCAGACTAGGGGGCATAGTAATGGCAAATTCCACGCTAAAATATTATTTTCCGCTAGGGTTGATCATTTGCATCGTTTTGGATGGGACGCTTAGTAGCTTATATGCCCAGTATTTTTTTACAAGTTCACTTTCGATCGAGAGTCGTTTGACTTTGCTATGGCTAGTCATGGCGATCTTCTATGGCGAAGTTGACCGTTTGATGTTGTGGGCATTTATTGCTGGGGTGTTTTTGACATGTACTACACGGGGATCTTAGGGATCTTTATGGTCATTTTTCCTTTGATCGTTTATTTGAATCGAGAAGTGTATCGTTTTTTCACTTCTAACTTTATTGTGGTACTATTAATATATCTGATAGATGTTACGCTTGTTACGGCTGTAGCATATTGGGCCAACTCATTGATCGGTCTGACGACAACTGGTTCAGCTGATTTTGTGGTGCAGACTTTAGGGCCGTCACTAGCGTATAACTTGGCGGTATTTTCGCTATTATTTATCCCAGTCAAAAATTTCTTTGAGAAGTATTCTTCTCGATAAATAAGGAAGGTGCAAGCTGATGCAGGCAGCTGTGTTAAAGGGCTACAAAGATGGATATGAACTGATCATACGTGATAATGCAGATTTTGATCAAGCTCTATCCGAATTAAAAGACCTATTTCGAAAATTACAACTAGATACCGTCGGTGAAGAAAAACAGATCTCATTTACGGTCAATACCAAAAGACGCTTGTTGAGTGCAAAACAAAAGCAAAAGATCGAAGCGTTAGTTGGCAATTATCCTCGTTTTTCGATTTATAAGTTTGTTTCCGATGTGGTAGATACTAAAGATGCACTTGAATTTATGGAGGAACATACAGTTCATGTCAATAGTGATACGATCCGTAATGGTCAAGTCAAGTTGATCAAAGGCGATGTCTTGTTTCTAGGTAATATCCATAAGGGCGGTATTTTACAAGCGACCGGAAGTATCTTTGTTTTAGGAAATGTCGAAGGGATCTTACATGCTGGCTACAATGATAATGTGATCGCAGTTATCGCTGGGAATTTTAAACAGGCCCAACAAGTTCGGATCAGTGATCTAGTGGATATCATCGAGCCAGATATGCAAGCTGATAGAGTCGTTGCTTATGTCAATGACCTGCATGCTTTAAGTTATACGACGCTTGCTGAATTAAAAACACTTAGGCCTAAAATTTTTACACAAATAGGAGGGTTTTAAAATGGGAAAATCGATCGTTATTACATCGGGGAAAGGCGGTGTTGGTAAGACAACGACGACTGCTAATCTCGGAGCTGCTTTGGCTTTGATGGGCAAAAAAGGTCTGTTTAGTCGACCTAGATATCGGTTTAAGAAACCTAGATGTTATTTTGGGCTTAGATAATCGCATCATTTACGACATTATTGATGTGGCGCAAGGTAGAGCTAAATTACCCCAAGCTTTGATCAAAGATAAGCGCTTTGGTGATAATTTATTCCTGCTACCTGCAGCTCAAAATACAGATAAATCAGCACTTGAACCAAAAGAAGCCAAGCAGATCGTTGATGAGTTACGCTCTGAATTTGACTATGTGTTGCTCGATTGTCCAGCTGGGATCGAGCAAGGCTTTGCTAATGCAGTAGCTGGCGCTGATGAGGCGATCGTAGTCTCGACCCCTGAGATCTCAGCAGTTCGTGACGCTGATCGGGTAGTAGGATTGCTTGAACAACAAAATTTAGAAGAACCACCAATGCTTATTATCAATCGGATCAAGAAGAAGATGATGCATGATGGTCAGATGATGGATGTGGATGAGATCACGCGTCATTTGTCGATCAAATTGATCGGGATCGTCTTTGATGATGATAATGTAATTGGTTTTTCTAATAAAGGCGAACCTGTTATCTTAGATGAAAAGAGTGAAGCATCTAAGGGGTATCGCAATATCGCACGTCGCTTAGAGGGTGAGACGATCCCGTTGATGACACTTAAAGAAGACGAACAAGGTGGCTTTTTTAAGAAGATGAGTTCTTGGTTCAAACGCAAATAAGCGAATTTGTTGTTGACAGTTTTACCGATAAATGGTAATCTTTATGAAAAATTATTTAACGATATTGAGCGGAAGAGTAGAAAATGTTTACCTGAAAAAGAGATTATCCGGCAGCTGAAAAGGATAGAGGTGGTATTTTTGAACCACATCCGTGAATTGGTACACTGAACATAAACAGTAGGTGTATCCGGTCAGAAGTCCGTTACACTTGAGTTAAGTTAACTCACTGAGACTCCTTTTGCGAGGAAGGAGTAAATATGAGGTGGAACCGCGTAAAACGCCCTCTTGGATTATTCCAAGAGGGCGTTTTACTTTTACCAGTAAGTTAAAAAATGGAGGAATTTGGGATGAATTATATCATGGAAGTCATGCCCTCGTTGATTTCAGGGATGGGAGTGACCTTATCAGTATTTTTTTGGACCTTAGTTGGCTCATTGCCTTTGGGGTTGATCGTTTCCTTGGGGATGATGTCACGGTTTAAGATACTTTCAAAAAATATTAGGTATCTATGTATGGCTGATGCGGGGGACACCGCTGTTATTGCAATTGATCTTTGTTTTTTATGGACTCCCTCTGTTAGGAACAGGGATCGTATTACCACGTTATGAAGCTGCGTTAGTGGCCTTTATTTTGAACTATACAGCCTATTTTGCTGAGATCTTTCGGGGGGGCCTACAATCGATCGATAAAGGGCAATATGAAAGTGCTAAAGTTTTACGTTTGAGTTACTGGCAAACGATCCGCAAAGTCGTAGCTCCACAAGTGATCAAGATCGTGATCCCTTCCATTGGTAATGAAGTGATCAACCTAGTCAAAGACTCAAGTTTAGTTTACGTGATCGGTCTAGGTGATCTCTTGCGGGCCGGTAATGTTGCGACAAGTCGTGATGTGACTTTAGTACCATTATTATTGGTGGGAGCGATGTATTTGATGATGACGGCCTTTTTCACTTATGTTTTGAAAAAGATCGAACAGCACTATAGTTATTGGAAATAAGGAGTGATCAACATGTTAGAACTAAAAGAAGTAACTAAAAAATTTGGCGATAGGACGATTTTAGATCATGTTGATCTAACTGTAGAAGATGGCAAGATCTTATGTATCGTAGGCCAATCCGGTGGTGGTAAGACCACACTTTTACGCTGCATCAGCGGGCTGGAACAAATCGATAGTGGGCAGATCTTGGTGGATGGGATCGCCTTTGATCCATATGTCAATAGCACTAATGATGCGGTGATCGGTGTTGTCTTCCAAGAATATAATCTCTTTCCACATTTGACCGTGTTACAAAATGTGATGTTAGCCCCAATGATGGTCTTAAAAAAAGACAAGAAAAAAATGCAAACAGAAGCCCAAGAACTTTTGCAAAAGTTAGCACTTGAAGATAAGGGTAATCTTTATCCTTGGCAATTGTCTGGCGGACAAAAACAACGGGTCGCGATCGCACGCGCTTTAGCGATGAAGCCACGGATCTTATGCTATGATGAACCCACTTCAGCTTTAGATCCGGGTTTGCGAGACACTGTCAAAGAGATCATTTTGGATCTGAAAAAAGACAAAATGACACAGATCATCGTCACACACGATATTGATTTTGCTGAAGAGATCGCTGATGATATTTTACGTGTAAAACCACTGGCTAATTAAAGGAATTGAGATAGATGAAACGATATTTAAAATTACTAGCGCTTGGTTTAGGTCTAAGTCTCTTATTAGTCGTTTCGGGCTGCAATGATGTCAAAAAAAGAGCAGATACGGTCGATACTTGGCAACAGATCGAGCAAAAAAAGCGGGTCGTGATCGGACTAGATGATAGTTTTGTACCGATGGGCTTTCGTCAAAAAGATGGCAAGCTCGTTGGATATGATATCGATCTAGCTAAGGAAGTCTTTAAATTATATGGGATCACGCCTGATTTCCAGACGATCGATTGGTCAATGAAAGAAACTGAATTGCGTAACCAAACGATCGATCTGATCTGGAATGGTTATACGAAGACGGATGAACGAGCTAAAAATGTGGCTTTCAGTCAGCCATATTTAAAGAACGAACAATATTTAGTAAGTAAAAGAAGCCAACAGATCATAAATGATAGTGCCATGAAAGGAAAGATCTTAGGCTTACAAAGTGGATCTTCAGGCTATCAAGCCTACTTGGATGAACCAAAAGTTTTAAAACAATATGTAAAAGAAACGATCCAATATGATACATTCAACAATGCTTTCATGGATCTAGATGCTGATCGGATCCAAGGCCTATTGATCGATAGTGTTTATGCCAACTACTATATTGCACACAAAAAAGATCCAGCTAGTTATCGGAAAGAAAATGCTGGGTTTGCGTCTGAATCTTTTGTAGTCGGGTTACGCAAAGGGGATAAGACCCTTCAAAAGAAAATCAATGAAGCGTTTAAAGTTTTAAAGGAAAATGGAACGTTAGAGCGTTTAGATCGTAAATGGTTCGGTGAAAATGCCAACTGACCCTGACAGCCTTAAATCTAGGGTGTATACTAGGTTAATGATCATATAATGAGAGGTAGAATTTAATAATGAACACATTAGTTAGTGTGCTGATAGTGATATTACTATTGAACGTTATTACAGCGATCATCACAGTTTTTAAAGAAGAACGTGATATTACAGCAACTTGGGCTTGGTTATTGGTGCTCAATTTATTGCCAGTGATCGGTTTTGGGATCTATCTACTAGTTGGTAAAAAGATCTCCAAAGAAAAGATGTTTGACCTAAAGATGCAAGAACGGCTTGGGATCGCTCAGCTCGTTGAATTGCAAAAAGAACAATGGCAAGATGAAGAACTCTTACCAAAAGGATTGCGTACGCCAGAAGTACGCCAAACGGTCCGCTTGTTGCTTGAAACTGATCAAGCGATCTTGACCAAAAATAATAAAGTCGATATTTACGATGATGGTCATGATAAGTTTGCTAAACTACTAGCCGATATTGATGCTGCAAATCATCACGTTCACTTAGAATATTATTCCTTTTTCAGTGACCGGATCGGTAATAAGATCTTAGCCAGTCTTGAAGCAGCAGCTAAGCGTGGTGTTAAAGTCCGCGTGATCTATGATAGCATGGGCTCGCGGGGGCAAAAACGGCATTTCTTTGATAAATTGGAAAAGCTTGGTGGCGAGGCTGAGCCATTCTTTGCTTATAAGAAAGCTTGGATCCATAGTCCACGGATCAATTATCGTGAGCACCGTAAATTAGCGATCATTGATGGTAAGATCGGCTATATCGGTGGCTTTAACATTGGTGATCAATATCTCAGTCGTTCTAAGAAATTTGGTCATTGGCGCGATACGCATCTCCGCGTTGTCGGTAATGCTGTTATTGCCATGCAATCACGCTTTTTGATGGATTGGAACGCAACGATCAAGAATATTCGCGGTAAAGAACCAGTTAAATATGATGAAAGTTTGTTCCCATTGCAACGACAAAAGGGAAATGTTGGGCTACAGGTCATTTCCTCAGGACCGGATAGTGAAGTTGAAGCGATCAAGAAGGGTTATCTTAAATTGATCAGCGGGGCAAACGACTACATTTACATTCAAACGCCGTATTTGATACCAGACGATTCGGTGTTAGAAGCGTTAGTCGTAGCTGCATTATCTGGGATCAAAGTCAAGATCATGATCCCTTGTATGCCAGATCATGCTTTTGTTTACCGAGCAACTGAATATTATGCTAAAGTTTTGGTCGACAGCGGTGTCGAAGTTTACACCTATGATGATGGTTTCTTACATGCTAAGACATTTGTTGTCGATTCACAGATAACTTCAGTTGGTTCAGCTAACCTTGACTTTAGAAGTTTTAAATTAAACTTTGAAGCAAACGCTTTTGGATATGATCGTAATTTGGCGCTTAAACTAAAGGAACTTTTTGAAGCTGATCTAGCTAAGTGTACAAAATTAACACCAGAATATTTTGAACGTCAGTCACGTTGGCGTAAATTTAAACAATACTTTTCAAGATTGTTGTCACCGATCTTGTAGGTAAAAGGAAAGAAAGATGAAAAAACACAGAAAAAAGATCATTATTGGGATAATTGGACTATTATTGTTGATCTATGTAGGAGTAAATGGTTATCTTGTTAATTATGCTTTTGTGCGTGATTCAGCCAGGCTGGGGGCACCAGCACCTAAAAAGGCTGAACTTTTGAAGAAAGATCAAGCCTGGTTGGCCCAGACTAAGCAACAAACTTGGACAGAAAAGTCAGCTGATGGTAAGTTGACGTTAAAGGCGCGCTATGTACCTGCTAAAAAAGTGACAAATGAGACGATCGTGATCGCTCATGGTTATCGTGAAAATAGCTTGCTGATGGCAAGTTACATTCGGATGTTTCATGATCTAGGCTACAATGTCTTAGCGCCTGATGATCGCGGAGCAGGTAGAAGTGAAGGCCACTATATCACTTTTGGTTGGCAAGATCGGCTAGATTATCAAAATTGGCTCAAGCAGCTCATTGCTAAAAAGGGACAAGATTCTAAGATCGGTCTGTTTGGAGTGAGCATGGGTGGTGCCACTGTTATGATGATGAGTGGTGAAAAACTACCTAAACAAGTCAAAGTCATCGTTGAAGATTGTGGTTATTCATCGATCAACGAAGAATTAGGGACTCAATTGAGTGCGCAATTTGGTCTACCTAAAGAACCGATCTTGACGACAGCTAGTTGGATGGCCCAGCCATTTATCGGATTTAATTTCAAAAATGGAAGTGCAACTGAGCAACTAAAACAAAATAAATTGCCGACCTTATTTATTCACGGAAGTAAAGATCGTTTTGTTCCAACGGAAATGGTGTATGAGAATTATCAAGCTAGTGCTGGTAAAAAGAAATTATGGGTCGTAAAAGGTGCAGCCCATGGAATGTCTTATTATCAAGATCCAACGGTATATACTGATAAGGTTGGAGCTTTTGTCGCTAAATATATGAACTAAAAAAGAACAGCCCGATTTTTGGGGCTGTTCTTTTTTAGTTCATCATTACTTTTAGAAGAAAGCACTAAGTGAGCCGAGGATCACACTACCCAGTGTGAAGATCAACATGAGCCAAACGACGACCATGGTGATCTTTTGAAATGTTGTGCGCTTCTTTTTTTCTTTCACGGTACTCGACACCTTTCCGATTTTTACTATACTATACCTTTAAAGGTCAGTTGCTGTCAAATTTCACAGTACAAGTGAACTATCATTTTCTTTTGCCGAAGCGTTAAGATTTCTTTGTTTTTGATGGGTCTATAATTGATTTGTAGCAAAAATGCTTGGTATAATGGGGGTAATATTTTTAATTGAGGATGGTAGTGATGTTTACAGCGATCGCAACATGGTATATCATGCCAATTGTCATTTTGATCATTTGGATGGCATTGACATTTTTAAAGAAGAATTTCGCTAAATATTGGCCTAAACGCCTAAGGATCATTGATATCATGATGCTTGTATTATTACTAGGGATCCACGGGCTTTCGGTCACTTTAACGGGGCTTTCGTTATTACCGTTTTTAGCATTTGCGGCTAGTGCTTTTGGGCTAGTTTTGACAGTGTATTTGGTGTATACCGAAGATGACTTTCGGGTCCGCCGTTTTTTTGTGATCTACTGGCGGACTTTAGATATTTTTATCGTGGGGATGTACATTATTTTATTGTTGATCGAGATCGCAAGCTTTTTAGGTATTATGTGAGTTTAACTGCAAACAAGCTAATATTTAGTAAATATCTAAAACGTTTTATAAAAATCGCGAATTTGTTAGCTATTATTGTGGTTCAAAGTGTGGAACTATGGTAATATCTAATTGTATAACATATTTTAGTACATATTTTGGTGATCGTTTTTAGATCACAGTTATACATTGGGATCAAGAAAGATGAAAGCTGTAGGAATTAGAAAATGACGGAATTTAATCATGTGACTGTGTTATTAGAGGAAGCGGTTGGACAACTCAATATCAAACCAGACGGCGTATACGTCGATTGTACTTTAGGTGGTGGTGGTCACACTAGTTTAATTTTGTCAAAGCTTTCAGATAAGGGCAAATTGTTCTCGTTTGACCAAGATCAAACCGCGATCGATTATAATACCAAGCGTTTACAAAATGAGTTAGCTAGCAAAAAGTTGACCTTTATCAAAAGTAACTTTCGTGATCTAAAGGAACGTTTAGCAGAGCAACAGATCGCTAAAGTTGACGGGATCTTATATGACCTAGGTGTTTCTTCTCCCCAATTTGATGTAGGTGAACGTGGCTTTAGTTACCAACACGATGCAACTCTAGATATGCGGATGGATCAAAGTCAAGCTTTGACTGCTAAAACGGTGATCAATGATTGGTCTTACCAAGAACTAGTTCGGATCTTCATGCGCTATGGGGAAGAAAAATTTGCTAAATCGATCGCTCGGCGGATCGAATCCGCTAGACAACAAGCACCGATCGAAACCACCGGTCAATTAGTTGAACTGATCAAAGCTGGGATCCCGGCTAAAGCCCGACGCAAGGGGGGACATCCAGCTAAGAAAGTTTTCCAAGCGGTCCGTATAGCTGTCAATGATGAGCTAGGTGCCTTGGAAGAATCTTTAGATCAAGCTTTTGAAGTGCTTGATGTTGGTGGGCGGATCAGTGTGATCACGTTTCAGTCGTTAGAAGATCGTTTAGTTAAAACGATGTTCAAAGAAAAAGCGAGTTTACCTGAACTTCCCGCTGGATTACCCGTTATTCCGGCTGAACTTGAACCAGAATTTAAATTGATAACACGCAAGCCGATCTTACCGTCAGCAGCGGAACTTGAAGCTAATCATCGGGCGCACTCGGCTAAATTAAGAGCAATTGAAAAATTAAAGTAAAGGATGTGAGACTTTGGCACAAGCAGCAAGAAAACTTGAAACACCTCAAGTAACACAGACAAAAACTAAGCTAGATCAGCAACCACAAAATACAACTGGGCAATTGCGAAAAATGTATTTTAAGCAAGAACGCAATGCAGCGATCGCTTTAGGTGTGTTGTTAGTGGTCATGTCATGTTTGGTGATCTGGTCGAATACAGCTGTGACCAAGACCCAAGCAACGATCCAAGATATCAATCAAAAAGTCTCAACTTTGCAGACTTCAAATGCTAACATGAAAGAGGAGATCAGTGAACTGTCTAGCCGGACACGTTTGATGGGGATCGCCAAGGATGTTGGTTTACAAATGAATGATAAAAACATAAGGAATGTTACCAAATGAGTACTAAAAAACGGCAGATAAATGTAAAACAAGACCCGCGAAATCGCAGTTATTTTGGAAGAGCGTTATTTTTCATCGTCATCATCGTCTTTCTTACATTTATTGGTCGTTTTTTTATGTGGGTTTGACACACACGGCTCACGGAAAAAATCTGACCAAATTAGCACAGGCGATGTATGCCGAACAAACTGAGATCAAAGCAAAACGTGGGACGATCTATGATGCACAAAATCAACCGATAGCAGAAGATACGACGACTTATTCGATCTATATCGTCTTGTCTAAATCGGCGAAGACGCTTGAAGGTAAACCAGATTATTTGCAAGATTCACAAAAGGCTAAAGCTGCTAAGGTCTTGAGTCAAAATCTAGGGATGAATTACGATGATCTACTCAAGCTCTTTGATGCTGACGATGGTCTCTATCAAGTTGAGCTTGGGAGTAAAGGTAAGCATATTTCAATGGAGACTAAAAAGAAGATCGAGGCCGCTAAGATCAGTGGGATCAAATTTACACCTGCTCAAGCCCGGTTATATCCTAATGGAGTTTTTTGCGTCCACTTAGTTGGGTTAGCGGAAAATGAACAGTCTCACTTAGTTGGGGTCATGGGCTTAGAAAAAGTTTTTGAAAAGCAATTAAAAGGTGTCAACGGAGTCAATAAGCTCGCCATTGATTCACGCGGGACGACTTTACCTAATTCTAAATCGCAAAGTAAGCCCGCTAAAGATGGTGACAATGTTTATACCACTTTAGATACCCGGATCCAGACTTATTTAGAGACTTTGATGAATAAAGCTCAAGAAACTTATAAGCCCAAATCGATGACAGCCGTTTTGATGAATGCCAAGACTGGCGAGATCATTGCGGCGAGTCAACGTCCGACATTTAACCCTCAGACAGGAGAAGGGCTAAATGATATGTGGCGCAATATCTTGTTAGAAGACACCTATGAACCTGGTTCGATCATGAAGATCTTGACGATGGCAGCAGCGATCAATAGTGGAAATTATAATGCCAACGCCACTTTTAAGTCAGGGTCTTATCAGATCGACAATCAACGGATCAATGATTGGAATACGACTGGTTGGGGGGAGATTACCTATCGTGAAGGTTTCATTCGTTCCTCAAACGTTGGGATGGCTAAGCTAGAACAAGCAATGGGAGAAAAGACTTGGCTAAATTACATCAAAAAATTTGGTCTTTTGAAGTCAACAAATGCTGGCTTAGGTAATGAAGCAGCAGGTAGTATCGAATATAAATATCCGATCGAACAAGCTAACACTGCTTTTGGTCAAGGGATAAATGTGACTGTCTTCCAAATGCTACAAGCAATGTCGGCTGTGGCTAATAATGGTAAGATGGTCAAACCTTATCTAGTAAGTAAAGTTGTTGACCCAAATAATGGCAAGACAGTCTTTTCGCAATCACCAACTGTGACCGGAAAACCGATCAGAAGCTCAACTGCTAAAGAAGTCCGTGAAATGATGCAAGATGTTGTAACTGACAAAGACGGGACTGGGACGGCTTACAAGATCGATGGCTATGATGTTGGGGTCAAGACTGGGACGGCTCAGATCGCTAACGAAAATGGAACGGGTTATTTAAGTGGTGAGACTAATTATCTTTTCTCTGTTGCTGGGATGGCACCGATAAATGATCCTAAGTACATTTTATACATCACGATGAAACAACCTAAGACCTTTGCTGATCAGGGGGAAACAGGAATGTTAGCTTCTATTTTTGATCCTTTGATGAAACGAGTCTTGGATGAGGCAAACGACTCAAATGATGAAAAGGTACAGACTAGTGTCCCAGATGTGAAGGAGATGTCACCTAAAGAAGCTAGTGAAGAAGTGACTCAAAGCGATTTAGTACCAGCAGTGGTCGGCGAAGGTAAAAAGGTCATTGAGCAATCACAGACTGCGGGCACGAGCATGTTGACCGGAGAGCGTGTGATCTTAGTTACAAATGGAACACTAACGATGCCAGATATCACTGGATGGTCGCGACTTGATGTGATGAAATTATCCGAGCTGACAGGCATTGACTTAGACGTCCAGGGGAATGGTTACGTTACTAAGCAAAGCGTTGCACCTGGTGAGAAGCTAAGTAAGCAAACAAAATTGACAGTTGAGTTAAAATAAAATAGATAGAAAAAAAGAGGAAGGAAAAATAACATGACTATTTTTCAAATGTTGATCCCGGTGATCAGCAGTTTAGTATTGACTGCTTTATTTACACCGATGTTTATCAACTATGCACACAAAAAAAAGCAAGGACAAATGATCCGCGAAGAAGGTCCAAGTTGGCACCAAGTAAAAGCGGGTACACCAACGATGGGGGGCTTTGTCTTTAATTTAGCGATCATCGTTACGGGGCTTTGGGTCCCCTTAGGTTTGCACATGCTAAGTCCTAAGATCTTGGTCTTAGACTTTATTTTATTGTTATATGGCTTTTTGGGGTTTTTTGACGATTCTGTTAAGCTATGGAAAAAACAAAATGAGGGCTTGAAGCCTTGGCAAAAATTATTGGGGCAAATAATCGGGGGCTTGATCTTTTTAGCCGTCTATCACCATGAAAAGTTGCCTTTTGCGCTTTCATTTTTTGGACACGAGATCACTTTAGGCTTCATCTATGTATTATTTGTGCTCTTTTGGTTGGTCGGCTTTTCAAATGCGGTCAATTTGACCGATGGATCGATGGCTTAGTATCAGGTCAAGCGATCATTGCCTTTGGTGCTTATGCGATCATCGCTTATCACCAAGCACAATACGATGTTTTGATCTTCTGTTTATCCGTGATCGGAGCTTTGATCGCCTTTTTAGGGTTTAATCATAAACCGGCTAAGATCTTCATGGGTGATACTGGTTCATTAGCTCTAGGGGGAGCTTTAGCAGCCGTTTCGATCATCTTGCATCAAGAGTTGTCATTGCTGGTGATCGGGATCATCTTTGTATTAGAGACGCTTAGTGTGATCTTACAAGTTGCAAGCTTTAAGTTGACCGGCAAACGGATCTTCAAGATGAGTCCGATCCACCATCATTTTGAAGAATGTGGCTGGAGTGAATGGCGTATCGATCTAACTTTTTGGGCAATTGGCCTAGTAGCTGCGATCATTGCAGTTATGACGATAATTTAATATCAAAGGAAGTCATTAGACATGAAAAATGTGACAGATTATAAGGATAAAAACGTATTAGTCGTTGGTTTAGGGAAAAGTGGGCTCAATAGTGCCTACCTGTTAAAAGAACTCGGAGCCAATGTGACGGTAAATGATAAGAATATTCCAACCGATAAGCAAGTCTTATCTGAGCTGGAAAATGCTGGTATCAAAGTAATTGTTGGCTCACATCCGCTTGCTTTGTTGGATGAAGCGGAATTGATCGTGAAAAATCCTGGGATCCCCTACACGAATCCTTTGATCGCTGAAGCCCAAAACAGAGGCTTTTTGATCATCACCGAACCTGAATTAGCGTATGAGATCGCTGATGCTGATCTAGTAGGCGTTACTGGGACAAATGGTAAGACGACAACGACGACTTTGATCTCCTTGATGTTAAATCATCTAAAGAATAAAAATAAGGCCTATGCTTGTGGTAATATCGGGATCTCAGCCGTTGAAACAGCCAAAAAAGCAACCGTTGACGATATCTTAGTCATGGAACTCTCCAGTTTCCAACTACTAGGGATCACTAAACTCCATCCTAAGATCGCAGTCTTGACTAATATTTACGAAGCACATACTGATTATCACGGTTCACGTGAAAATTATGTCAAAGCTAAGATGCGCTTATTGAAAAATCAAACAAAAACTGATCACTTTGTAGTCAATTTTGACCAAGCTGAATGGCGTGAGCTTAGCCAACAAGCTAAAGCTAAGGTCGTACCATTTTCACGGACAGCTTTTACTAAAGAAGGCGCCTACGAAGAAAATGGGATCTTATATTTCAAAGATGAAGCGATCATGCCTGCTGATGAGATCAAAGTTCCCGGAACACACAACATTGAGAATGCTTTAGCGGCGATCGCAGTTGCCAAACTCATGGGAGTAGCAACAGCTGATATCGTTGAAGTATTGCAGACTTTTTCGGGAGTCAAACATCGAACGCAATATGTGACAACGTTTAATGAGCGCAAGTTTTATAATGACTCTAAGGCAACCAATATCGAAGCAACTGAAAAAGCACTTGCTGGTTTCAAAACACCAGTTGTCTTGTTAGCTGGTGGGCTAGACCGTGGTTTTACTTTTGAGCGTTTAGTACCATATCTAAAAGAACATGTCAGTGCTTTGGTCGTTTTTGGTGAGACCAAAGAATTATTGAAAGAAGCTGGAAAACAGGCTGGCTTAGACCAGATCGTCGAGGCCAAAGATGCAATCGACGCTGTGCCTAAAGCTTATGCTCTTAGTCGACCAGGTGATACGATCTTATTGTCACCAGCATGTGCAAGTTGGGATCAATGGAAGACATTTGAAGAACGTGGCGATAAATTTATCGAAGCAGTAGAAAATTTAGAAAAAAAGGATGAATAGTATGCGACTATTAGTATCTGGTGGCGGAACGGGTGGCCATATCTACCCAGCGCTAGCACTGATCGAAGCTATCAAACAACAACGACCTGACACAGAGGTTTTATATGTTGGGACAACTAAAGGATTAGAGAGTAAGATCGTTCCAAATGCCGGGATCCCTTTTAAAACGATCGAGATCCAAGGCTTTAAACGTTCACTTTCTCCTGAAAATTTTAAGACAGTATATCTCTTTTTAAAGAGTGCGCATGACTCTAAAAAGATCATCAAGGAATTCAAACCAGATGTTGTGATCGGAACTGGTGGCTATGTTTGTGGAGCAGTGGTGTATGCGGCTGCCAAAATGAAGGTCAAAACGATCATTCACGAGCAAAATAGTGTTGCTGGTGTAACGAATAAGTTTTTGAGTCACTATGTTGATAAGGTTGGGATCTGTTTTGATGATGTGAGAGCTGATTTTCCCGCTAAAAAAGTTGTCTTTACCGGTAATCCGCGGGCACAACAAGTAGCAACGATGAAGCCAACAGGGCGCTTAGCTACAGAATACCAGCTTGATCCAAATAAAAAGACGATCTTGATCTTTGGTGGTTCACGTGGGGCCTTAGGAATCAATAATGCTAGCCTAGAAGCAATAGAATATTTCAAAGATCAGCCATATCAAGTATTATTTGTGACGGGACGTGTTCACTATGATAAGATCATGGAAGATAGCCGTGTTAAGGACTTGCCAAAAAATGTAGTGATCAAGCCTTATATTGCGGATATGCCATCGATCTTACCCGAGATCGCTGCGATCGTGGGTCGTGCTGGGGCAACTAGTTTGGCTGAGATCACTGCGCTAGGGATCCCAACGATCTTGATCCTAGTCCATATGTCACACATGATCATCAAACTAAAAATGCCCAAAGTTTAGTAAATAAAGGGGCAGCTCTAATGATCAAGGAAAGTGAACTTAACGGTAAGGTCTTATTTGAAAATATCCAAGCGATGATGGCTGATCCTAAAAAACAAGCACAAATGGCAGCTAATGCTAAAAAAGCAGGTGTACCGGATGCAGCTGATCGTTTGATCAAGGTGATGAAAGATTTACTAGATTAGTAGTTAGTGAGAGGGGCTGAAGAGGATCAGATTTTGGAAGAAAAAGAAGCCAGTTGTCCCTAACCAGAAACTTCAACCATGGCTCGAAAAACAAGCAAAACGCGGTCAGGATAAGCCAAAACCACCAGCTAAAGATCTGTTCAATGGCAAATTGATCCGATTGACTGAACAGCGCAAAAAGCATTGCGTCAACAAGCGTTATTTCCGCTAGTCTTTTTTTCGATAATGACATTATTGACGCTTTGTTTGATCTTACCGATCAGTCGCGTTAGATCAGTGACAGTCGATTCAAATGATAAGCAGTTACGCGTGGCAGTCATCAAAGCCAGTGGACTTCATTATTATGAATCTTTGTTCAATGTGTGGTTCAATGCTAGCAAGATCGAAAATAAGATCCAGAGCAAAGTAGGCTTAGTTGAGCAAGCGACATTACGCTATGTAGATGTTAATAATATAGTGATCGACGTAAAAGAAGATCCCCAAGTAGGCTATATTTATCGGAATAATAAGTATTATAAGATCGGAACGACTGGACGACCTTTGAGTGAAGGAACTCCTATAGTAAAGGGCAGTTATCCCGTGTTTTATAATTTTAAAGATAAAGCCAAGTTGAAATTAGCAGTCACAAAAATGCAAGAATTGCCTACCGAATTGAAAAAGTCCGTTTCAGAGATCCACTATGATCCATCTAAAGTAAATCCAAATCGGATCAAGCTTTACATGAATGATGGCAATGAGGTCATTGCTGATCTTTCAACGCTGACAAAGAAGATGAAATATTACCCTCAGATCGCGACAAAAATGGAGCAAAAAGGCATCGTTGACCTTGAAGTTGGGGCATTTTCATACCCAAAAATTAAGAATTAGAAATAACTAAAATGTTGTGAACTAAATTTTTTATTTTGGGGGGTTGACAAGTAGCCAATTACTATATTTTTGTGTTAAAATTAACCTATTGAATTTAAATAATAAACAATGAGAACATTATTAAAATCATAAGGGAGGCAAATTGATGGGAAACTCTAGTATCTATGTTGGCATAGACATCGGTACGACTTCGATTAAAGTCATAATAGCTGAGTATCTCAAAGACCAGATCAACATAATCGGTTACGGTAATACACGTTCTGCCGGTCTCAATCGTGGAGTGATCGTTGATATTGACCAAGTTGTTAAGGCGATAAAAGAAGCTGTGAAGCAAGCCGAAGAAAAGGCAAATATTCAAATTTCTGAGGTGAGTGTTGGTGTTCCAGCTAATATGCTCCAAATAGAGCGTTGTAAAGGGATGATCGCCATCGGTAACGAAGACGGTAACTCTAAAGAGATCAGTGATATTGATGTTCGGCGTGTGACCGAAGCTGCTTTGGTCCAAAATTTACCACCTGAACGCGATGTGATCGATATTGTTACAGATGAGTTTATCGTTGATGGCTTTGATGGGATCAAAGACCCACGAGGAATGGTCGGCGTCAGATTAGAGATGCAAGGAGTAATGTACACAGGTCCTAAGACGATCTTACATAATACTCGTAAATGTATCGAACGGGCAGGGTTAAAGGTCAAAGATATGATCGTAGCCCCACTTGCATTATCTCAAGTTGCATTGACTGATGGCGAAAAGGACTTTGGAGCGATCTTGATCGATCTTGGTGGTGGGCAAACAACGGCTGCTGTGATCCACGATCATCAATTGAAGTATACTTATGTTGATCAAGAGGGTGGCGATTATGTGACCCGTGATATTTCGATCGTCTTGAATACTTCGATCGAGAATGCTGAGATCTTAAAACGAAATTATGGCTATGCCGATGAAACATTAGCTTCAAGTGAAGATACTTTCCCAGTAACTGTTGTGGGACAACAAGAGCCAGAGATGATCACTGAAGAATATTTAGCTCAGATCATTGAAGCTCGTTTACAGCAGATCTTTGGTAAACTGAAAGCTGATCTAGATCGGATCAATGCTTTACAGTTACCGGGAGGGATCGTCTTGACTGGTGGCTTAGCTGCCTTGCCAGGTGTCAAAGAATTGGCCCAAAAAGTCTTTGGGGTCAATGTTAAAGTTTTTATTCCTCAAGAGATGAATTTACGATTTCCATCTTTTGCACAGGTCATTGGGATCGTAGAATACGTCACGCAAGAAAATGAGATCGATCAGATCATCAGACGAACGCTCGACGGTCAAGAATTCATCAGTAAACCAAAAGTAAACCAGATCGATGAAGATGAACAACAAGATGTCGAGACTGATTTTGATCCAGTAGCTGATGGGTATGATACACCTAGGGATAAAAAGAAAGAAGATAAACCTAAGAGAATGGATCGATTCAAGGCGATATTTGATAAATTCTTTGACTAAAAGATTAGGAGATGGAGGAATACAGAATGGAATTTGCATTAGACGCAGATCAAATGGAACATGGTGCCACAATTAAAGTTATTGGTGTTGGTGGCGCTGGTGGTAATGCGGTCAACCGTATGATCGCCGATGATGTTAAAGGGGTAGAATTTATCGTTGCGAACACAGATGTGCAGGCATTGAAAAATTCTAACGCAGAAACAAAGATCCAATTAGGACCTAAATTGACTCGGGGATTGGGGCAGGTGCTAACCCTGAGATCGGAAGTAAGGCTGCTCAAGAAAGTGAAGAAGCCTTAGCGGAAGCCTTGAGCGGGGCCGATATGATCTTTGTCACGGCTGGTATGGGCGGTGGCACTGGTACTGGTGCTGCCCCTATCATTGCTAAGATCGCTAAAGAGCAAGGTGCTTTGACGGTCGGGTCGTGACGCGTCCATTTAGTTTTGAAGGTCCAAAGCGTGCTCGTTTTGCTGCTGAAGGTGTGGCAAAGATGAAAGAGCATGTTGATACTTTAGTTATCATTGCTAACAACCGCTTGCTTGAGATCGTTGATAAGAAAACCCCGATGTTGCAAGCTTTCCAAGAAGCTGATAACGTGCTACGTCAAGGTGTGCAAGGGATCTCTGATCTGATCACTTCACCAGGGTACGTGAACTTGGACTTTGCTGACGTTAAGACAGTGATGCAAAATCAAGGGTCTGCTTTGATGGGGATCGGTTCTGCTAACGGCGAAACCCGGACCGAAGAAGCAACTAAGAAAGCTATCTCTTCACCATTGCTCGAAGTTTCGATCGACGGTGCAGAACAAGTCTTGTTAAACATTACTGGTGGCCCAGATCTAAGCTTATTTGAAGCTCAAGCTGCTTCAGATATTGTTTCCCAAGCAGCTACAAGTGATGTCAATATCATCTTTGGGACTTCGATCAACGAATCTTTGGAAGATAACGTAGTCGTGACTGTGATCGCAACTGGATCGATAAAAAGAAAAAAGAAAATAGCGCATCTAAAGTTGTACCACCACGAACGTTCAATACACCAACGCCAAGTGCACCAGAAAACAACGCGGCCACACGATCAGCACAAAATAATGATCCATTAGGTGATTGGGATCTTTCCCGTGAGATCAACGGTACAAGAAAAGCAGCGCAACAACGTGAGACTGAATTTCAAAATGTTGAGAAGAAGGATTTTAACGTCTTTGGTTCCAATTCTTCAGCTGAACAAAGTAGTGACGAAGACGATTTAAATAATCCACCATTCTTTACTCGGCGCCGTCATTAAGACAAGGAGGCTGAAAAATGTCATTTTCAAGCAAACTCAGTAGTTTCTTCAGCGTAGATGATGATTTTGAAAATTACGAAGAAGAGCCACGTGAGGAAAGTTATCCAGGGTCTAAAGCTACCACTGAAAGTCGAGATGAGAGAAACGTAATGGCTTTGCACAATGAACGTCGGCCACTTGAAAAGAAGATCATGCTGTTTGAACCTCGGATCTTTTCTGATGTTAAAGCGATCGCTGGCAAGCTTTTGGCGGGGCAAGCAGCTGTCGTTAATTTTCAAAGGATCGATGATGAGCAAGCACATCGCGTAGTTGATTTTCTTTCAGGCGTAGTTTTTGCAGTCGATGGTGAGATCCAACGCATCGGTGAACAGATCTTTTTATGTACTCCGCATGATTTTGAAGTTGAGGGCAACTTGACTGATACGATGCGTAATGGTGATTATAAGTACAATTAAGGAGAATAATTTGGGAATATTAAGTCT
>PDYJ01002531.1_pt1 | contig 19989 bp, 36 predicted proteins | sample 1430841 | NCBI WGS metagenome assembly PDYJ01 (sample SAMN07237672, study PRJNA390542) | Gut metagenome, whole genome shotgun sequencing project. | isolation source: fecal pellets | host: Mus musculus | place: USA: New York, NY | collected 2016-10 | reverse complement strand
GTGCTTGTTGAGAGCGAAGTTGTTGATAAGACCAACATGGGCAGTGAGGTTCTTGTTGCCACCGTTCTTCCAGCCGTCACGGTTGCCGTTTGAGTCGAAGTCGGGCACATACTGCCAGTTGAGGCCTGCACCACCGTAAACGATAGCGTTGTAAACGCGACCGGGACGATAGCCGCACCACCAGTTGGTGAGGTTCAGCATAGCGTCGAGGTTGATGCCGAACTCGTTACGTTTGTACTTATCGAAATCTTCAAAAGTTCCGTAGTAACCTACACCACCGTCTTTGCTGAGGCCTTTGACCTGAGTGAAGTTGCCACCGGCACGAAGACCAACGATGGGAGAGAACCATTTACCAACCCAGATGCCGGCATTGGGAGAGAAACGGTCAAGGAAGCTACGTTCTGAGTTGTGGTTGCGGAAGTAGTAGTTCATACCACCTTCAACCGATACAAACCAGTTGTTTGAGAAGCTATTGAAGAGATAGCCCTGAGAGGGGTCCTCAACATAGCTGATTTCTTGGTTGCTCTGAGCCATTGCGCTATGACCAACAAAAAGAGCAGCTACCAAGCCAAGGATAGCACTTTTTTTCATAATAATTTAAATTATTGTAAAATAGTTGAAAAATGTTTGGTTTAAGACTGTGTCTATAATAATTAAGGTGTATAGTCATTCCTAAGACGCTGGCATGACATTCGGAGCCACACCTATCTGTGGAAAATTACCGTCAAAGGTATAACTTTTTTTTCAGACTATCTAAATTTTAGCTAATTTTTCTTTAACAATCACTAATTTTCTTACTTTCTGACCAAATTTGCGGGGTCTTATAGGCCGATAAGAGAAGATTAGTGACCAAAAATGCAAAATTCCCGCCGGCACAGCCGCTCAACAAAAATCGCTTCTGCTGCCGATTGATAAAGATGCGGAAGCAGAAGCGATACATTGCAGAGCCCGTCAAAGGTCCTGGTCATAGAGTTTCAGAACAAGTCTGTCACTCCTGAGATCAGGCTTTGATGAAGTTTTCAACGAGTCCTTTGACATGATCGACTGTGAAGCCGAATTTTTCGTCAAGGACTTTATAAGGTGCGGATGCGCCGAAGTGGTCGAGACCGAATACCATGCCGTCAGCTCCGACTACCTCTCGGAGTGTAGAGGGCAGACCGGCAGTCAGACCGAACGCGGGAACTCCGGGGTGATGACTGCCTTGCGGTAGTCGGCATCCTGGAGGAAGAAGAGTCCGATCGAGGCACTGAGACTACGCGTGCTTTTTTGCCTTCTTCGGCAAGACGGGCTGCGACTTCGCAGAGAAGCGACACTTCAGAGCCGTTGGCTACGAGGATCACGTCGGGGTTCTCAGCTTCGACAACCACATATCCGCCACGGCGGCAGCCGGCGTTGGCTTCGGCGAAACGGTCGCCTGATGCGGCGGGCAGGTCGGGGATGTTCTGACGCGAAAGGATGAGGGCCGACGGGGTCTTGAAGTTCTCCATAGCCATTGCCCATGCCACTGAGGTTTCGGCGGCATCTCCCGGACGGAGCACGAGCATCGAGGGCTCGCCGTTGAAGTTGCGGAGCTCTTCCATCAGCCGGATCTGGGCTTCCTGCTCTACGGGTTCGTGGGTCGGGCCGTCTTCGCCTACGCGGAATGCGTCATGGGTCCAGATATATTTCACGGGAAGTTCCATCAGTGCGGCCATGCGGACAGCGGGTTTCATATAGTCGCTGAACACGAAGAATGTGCCACAGGCTCCGATGACTCCGCCATGAAGGGCGATGCCGTTCATTACGGCTGCCATTGTGAGTTCTGAAACGCCGGCGTGGAGGAAGGCGCCTGAGAAGTCTCCGTTGGTGAACGGACGGGTCTTCTTGAGGAAGGCGTCGGTCTTGTCTGAGTTGGCAAGGTCGGCAGAGGAGACAATCATGTTGTTGACCTTCTCGGCAAGCACTCCGAGCACGTCGGCCGATGCCTGGCGCGATGCGATGCCGGGTTTGTGGGGAATGGCTTTCCAGTCGATTTCGGGGAGTTTGTTGTCAAGGAATGTGTGGAGTTCCTTGGCGAGTTCGGGATTGGCGGCCTCCCATGCTGCCTGCTCGGCGCGTTTTGCCTTGACAATTTCGCGGAGTTCACGGCGGCGTTCGTCATAGAGGGCTTTGACATCGTCAAAAATAACCCAGGGATTTTCAGGATCGGCTCCAAGGTTCTTCATAGTGGCTGCATAGTCGGCACCTGATGCGCTCAGAGGCTGACCGTGGGTAGAGCACTGGCCTTCGAAGTTTGAGCCATCGGCCTTGACAACGCCACGACCCATCACGGTGTTTCCGATGATCAGCGTGGGGCGTTCCTTTTCTCCCTGAGCGGCAATGATGGCCTGGGCTATTTCCTGAGGATCGTTGCCGTTGATCTCGATTACGTTCCAGTGCCATGCGCGATATTTTGCAGCTACGTCCTCGCGGTCTACGGCATCGACCATCGTGGAGAGCTGCACGCGGTTGCTGTCATAGAACATTATGAGGTTGTGAAGGCCGAGATAACCGGCAAGACGACCTGCGCCCTGCGAGATCTCTTCCTGAATACCGCCGTCGGAGATAAAGGCATAGGTCTTGTGGCTCATCCATTCGCCGAAGCGGGCGGCCATGAAGCGCTCTGCGATGGCGCAGCCGACAGCCATTGTGTGGCCCTGGCCGAGAGGACCTGATGTGTTTTCAACACCGCGTTCGGGGTGAAGTTCGGGATGACCGGGTGTCGGAGAGCCCCACTGACGGAACTGCTCAAGTTCGGCCAGTGTGTAGTGGCCGAACAGAGCCAGGACACTGTACAGCATAGGCGACATATGACCGGGGTCGAGGAAGAAACGGTCGCGGCCAAGCCACTTCCCGTCGTCGGGATCGGTCACAAGGAACTGCGAGTAAAGAACGTTGACGAAATCAGCGCCACCCATGGCGCCTCCGGGATGACCGGACTTGGCTTTTTCAACCATTGATGCAGCGAGCACACGGATATTGTCGGCTGCATGGTTAATTGCTGATAGATTCATGGGGTTATTTATAAGTATAAAAATAGTTTCAGATTGCATTCGGGGGCGATCACTGCCTCGCCTGAATGACTTGTGAGGTGATGCAAATTTACAAATTAAAAACGAATTCCCCGCCAAAAACGGCAAGGAATTCGACACACAATAGTAACAAATAAAATAGATGTACCCACTTTTCACAAAGAGGATTACTATCTATGCGGTCAATCCGGAGACGGCCCGACAGACAGCTGTCTACAATAAGCCTGATGACACTTATTGCTTCAAAGCCTGCCGCGGATCAATATGATGTCAAAGGCCGCATCACAGCAGAAACGGCCAGATGTTTCAGATCTGGTAAAACGGTAGATTTGCAATAATGAGCATTATAGTAATTTGCATATGTTTCTATGTCGCAGAGATGGTTTGCTATGCCGCTTTGGCATGAGAATATAATCTGTCAGTTGATTCTACAATGCCCAATCGGGCGGAATCATGCACTGAACTGTCTGTTTTATGAAGAATTGCGTTACAAATTTAGGCAATATTGTCGAAATGACAACAAAAACTCTACATTTTTTTTGTGAAAACGCCAATAAAACACCTGTCCGCCATCCTTCCTGCAATCATTTCAGCCGGTCATGATATTGTATGCCGGAGCTTGTCCGAACGCCCTGATCCTCTCTGTCAAATATACAATAAGCCACCCTGAGTCATAGGCTTAGACAAAAAATTTACGCGAAAAGGCAATCAAAACCTATAATTATCCGCAATATGATAAATTTATTAAAAAAGAATGGTTATCTTTGCTGTGTCATGAAACTATCGGTCATACAAACCATATTTCCACCAACACAAATTTCTAAGGCTCGCAAGAAAAACAAATTCTTTTATTACATAATTTTTCTTCTACCAAAAATCAACAAATGGAAACTACCGTAAAGAACAACGGGCGAATAGTGGCTATAGTCGTGATGTTTTTCATCTACGCCATGATCTCGTTCGTTACCAACCTTGCAGCTCCGATCGGTACAATCTGGGGCTATCAGTTTGAAGGAAATTCAGTGCTCGGCATGATGGGCAACATGATGAACTTCGCAGCTTATCTGTTTATGGGCATTCCTGCCGGAAACCTGCTCGTCAAAATCGGCTACAAGAAAACGGCTCTCTGGGCCCTGGCTGTCGGCATCGTCGGCCTTTTCGTCCAGTTCCTATCAAGCAGCGTAGGGACAGACACTGTTGTGACCACCTTTAATTCTACAAATGCTGACGGTGTGGCACACTCTTTCCCCATCACTCTCAACTTCTTCATCTATCTGCTCGGCGCATTCATATGCGGTTTCTGCGTCTGTATGCTCAACACGGTTGTCTGCCCGATGCTCAACCTTCTCGGCGGCGGCGGCAACAAGGGCAACCAGCTGCTGCAGTTCGGCGGTGCGCTCAACTCCTTCTCCGGCACAATGACCCCGTTCTTCGTCGGTATGCTCATCGGCGTTCTCACCGACAAGACCCAGATCGGAGATGTCAATCCGCTTCTTTTCATCGGTATCGGCATCTTTGCGGTGGCTTTCGTGATCCTGTCATTCGTCGCTATACCTGAGCCGAACACTACTTCCGGAAAGAAAGTCAAGTATTCACACTCTCCCTGGAACTTCCGCCACACAGTGCTTGGCGTAATCGGCATTTTCTTCTATGTAGGTATTGAAGTCGGCATCCCCGGCACCCTCAATTTCTATCTTGCCGATCAGACTGCCAACGGCGCCGGCGTGGTAGGCCAGGCATCAACCATCGCAGGTGCGATCGTGGCTATCTACTGGCTGTTCATGCTCGTGGGCCGTACACTTTCAGGTTTCATCAGCGGAGCCGTTTCGTCACGCACACAGCTCATAGCCGTTTCATGCACAGCGATAGTGCTTATCATCCTTGCCATCTTTATCCCCAAGGAAAGCACACTCCCCGTGCCTGAATTCCTCTATGAAGGTGGAGCCGAAGTGCCTGTCAGCGCCTTCCTGCTTATTCTCTGCGGCCTTTGCACTTCCATCATGTGGGGCGGCATCTTCAACCTCGCGGTGGAGGGCCTCGGCAAATATACCGCCCAGGCTTCCGGCATATTCATGATGATGGTGGTAGGCGGCGGCATCATGCCTCTCGTTCAGAACGCCATTGCCAACAGCATCGGCTATATGGCTTCCTACTGGCTGGTGGTAGCAATGCTTGCCTATCTGCTTTTCTACGGCCTTGTAGGCTCGAAGAATGTCAATACAGACATTCCCGTCGATGAAGAAATCGATCCCCGCAATCTGTAATCAGGATTGAGCGGAGCAGACTTCGCTCCACGTGTCCGCGACACGCACATACATTACAGTAAAATCGCATCCGCGCCGAGGGTCTCCGACCTCATTGCGGATGCGATTCTATTTTATTGCTGTCCGGTAAAAAAAGACAAAATCATATATTCTCTACAAATATAATAAGTTACACCTGTTTTACGAAAAAGGGCTTGTCATTTGAGGCGATGTGAAATTGGTAGCATTAAGCATCAAAAAGCCCTTAAAAGACATCTATACGAGTCTGTTTCATGCTGTATGAGATAAAAATAGTCCATTTCCTATCATGTCAAAGTTTTACCGGACAGCAATAATTCTATTTTATGCCCTGTTGCCCGGATGCTTCTTTCTTGAGCCGTCAATTCACAGGCTGGTCCAAGGGACGCCGTGGCGGCGGTGACTGACGGAGAAACTTGCCGGATTTCTTATGGTCTGATTTCTTCCTGCGCCCTACCCTTTTGCCCGGATCTTCTTTATTGTCTTTGCCTGGAAGCGTATCCGGATAAACGGTCTGTTGATCTTTCTGCTGCCCTGCTTCATCTGCTGCTATGATCTCAATATGTGACATATCACTGTTGCGATCTTGACGGCGGTCACAGATCGCAACCGCCGCCCCAAGCAGCAGTAGAATCAAGGTAAGCAGGATGAGGCCTCGCCTCTCGCCGGAGGTAAACATTTTCATTATGCAGGTGCTGTAATTTTTAAGATCCCATAAATAGCTAAGGTTCACAGTCATAAGTTCAAATAGACTCTTTTAAGGGCTGCTGAGAGTCAAATATTGCGGGCCGGAAAATTTTCCGTCAGGAATATCGCAGGGATCGGGCATAAATATAATAAAAAAATTTCACCGGATGCTTCTCTGAGAGGAATCCGGTGAAATTTTTATAAATGAATCTCGTTGTCAGCTAGCTTCAGATCATTCAGCTGCGGGAGCTTCTGCTGCAGGAGTTTCTGCCTGGGCGGGTGCTTCAGCTGCGGGTGCTGCGTTCTTAGCGCCACGGCGAGAACGACGGGTGCGGGTCTGCTTCTTGCCGCCGTTGTCCTTAAGCATGTTTTCGTTGTAGTCTACGAGTTCGATGAAGCAAGTCTTGGCGTTGTCACCGAGACGGTTGCCTGTTTTGAGGATGCGGGTGTAACCACCGGGGCGGTTAGCGATCTTCTGAGCGATTTCGCGGAAGAGTTCAGTCACAGCCTCCTTATTCTGGAGATGAGCGAAAACCAGACGGCGGTTGGGAGTGCTGTCTTCCTTAGCGCGGTTGATCAGGGGCTCAGCATAGACGCGGAGAGCTTTGGCCTTGGCGAGGGTTGTGAAGATGCGTTTGTGCATGATCAGCGAGATCGTCATGTTGGCGAGCAGAGCGTCGCGATGAGCCTTCTTGCGACTGAGGTGATTGAATTTTTTATTGTGTCTCATCGTTATAATTACTCTTTATCAAGTTTATATTTGGAAATATCCATTCCGAAGGAGAGGTTGAGGTTTGCAAGAAGTTCATCGAGTTCGGTGAGTGACTTCTTGCCGAAGTTACGGAATTTCAGGAGGTCGGTCTTGTTGAAGACCACGAGTTCACCAAGGGTTTCAACCTCGGCGCTCTTGAGGCAGTTGAGGGCGCGGACTGAGAGGTCCATATCCACAAGCTTGCTCTTGAGGAGCTGGCGCATGTGGAGTACTTCTTCATCAAATTCTTCTTCACCGTCAGTTTCGTCCGTTTCAAGAGTGATCTTTTCATCGGAGAAGAGCATGAAGTGATAGATGAGAATTTTAGCTGCTTCTTTGAGAGCGTCTTTCGGAAGAATTGATCCGTCGGTGGTGATTTCAAGTGTGAGCTTGTCGTAGTCGGTCTTTTGATCAACGCGGAAGTTCTCCACTGTGTATTTCACATTCTGAATCGGGGTGTAGATCGAGTCGATCGCGAGGACATCAATAGCGTCGTTTGCATTGCGGTTTTCCTCGGCGGGAACCCAACCGCGACCTTTGTTGATTGTGAGGTCGATAGTGAAGCTGGCGCTCGGATCCAAATGACAGATGACAAGATCGGGGTTCAGGACTTCAAATCCTGAGAGGACTTTGCCAATGTCACCGGCTGTGAACTCTTCCTGACCTGACACAGTGATGGAGGCTTTTTCGAAGTCGGTATCTTCAACCTTTTGCTTAAGGTTTACTTTCTTGAGGTTAAGAATGATGTTTGTGACATCTTCCTTGACGCCGGGGATAGTGTCAAACTCGTGTTTCACTCCGTCAACGCGGATCGACGAGATGGCGAAACCTTCGAGGGAGGAGAGAAGGATGCGACGCAGGGCGTTGCCAATGGTTATACCATATCCCGGTTCCAATGGCTTAAACTCAAATTTACCGAAATGATTATCGGCTTCCAACATGAGGACTTTGTCGGGTTTCTGGAATGCTAAAATAGCCATGGATCTTGATTTAATTATTATTTAGAATACAACTCGACGATAAGCTGTTCTTTGATGTTCTCAGGGATGTCTTCACGGGCGGGAACATGGAGGAATTTACCGGCCTTGATGTTCTCATCCCATTCGAGCCAAGGATATTTGCTGTGATTGAATCCGGCGAGTGCGTCGGAAATTACTTCGAGAGACTTTGACTTTTCACGGACACCGATAACATCGCCGGGCTTAACTGCGTAAGATGCGATGTTGACAACTTTGCCGTTGACCACGATGTGGCGGTGGAGCACAAGCTGACGGGCTGCTGCGCGGGTGGGTGCGATGCCGAGACGATAAACTACGTTGTCGAGACGGCCTTCAAGAAGCTGAAGGAGGATCTCACCGGTGATACCTTTAGCGCGTGATGCTTTGTCGAAGAGGTTGTGGAACTGCTTTTCGAGAACGCCGTAGGTGTATTTGGCTTTCTGCTTCTCGCGGAGCTGGACGCCGTACTCAGAAGTTTTTCTTCTTTTGTTGAGTCCGTGCTGGCCCGGAGGATAATTTTTCTTGGCGAGGACTTTATCTTCACCGAAGATGGGTTCGCCAAACTTACGGGCGATTTTGGTGCGGGGACCTGTGTATCTTGCCATTTCTGTTTTTGTTTGATGTTGTTTCCTTTTCAGTGGCTCCGATTCTGCGGCTGATGATGAAAACTGATGAATTCCGGGGTGACAGCCGCGACCACAGAGAGGTGAATAAAAGATGTGGTCTATTTCACTGAAGAGTCATCATGGCTTTCACTCAGCCATCCGGTCTTCTCCGTCCGGTTCGTGGAGGCAGAAGCCCGCAGATCGTCTTTGGATCTGAAAAGGAGTTGGAAAAAATTGAATAATCAAAATTTACCTTGTTGCCGGGTTTCCGGTTTGCGGCGGCTCATTTGATGTTTTGATTCTGAAAGTGAGAGCTGAGCCGGCCACCGGACTCCGGTCGAGCGAGGTCTGGGCGGATATTATACGCGACGACGCTTGGGAGGACGGCATCCGTTGTGGGGCAGCGGAGTTACGTCAACGATTTCAGTAACTTCGATTCCTGCGCCATGCACGGTGCGGATTGCTGATTCACGGCCGTTGCCGGGACCTTTGACATAGGCCTTCACTTTGCGGAGACCGAGGTCATAGGCTACTTTGGCGCAATCCTGAGCGGCCATCTGGGCTGCGTAGGGAGTATTCTTCTTTGAGCCACGGAAACCCATCTTGCCAGCGGATGACCAGGAAATTACCTGACCTTCAGAGTTGGCTAAGCACACAATGATGTTGTTGAAAGACGAGTGAACGTGAAGCTGACCGGCGGCGTCAACCTTGACGTTTCTTTTCTTTGCTGCGACTGTCTTTTTTGCCATTTTCGTTTATTATTTAGTAGCTTTTTTCTTGTTTGCAACAGTTTTCTTGCGACCCTTGCGTGTACGGGCGTTATTTTTGGTACTCTGACCACGCACGGGGAGACCGTTACGATGACGAATGCCACGATAGCATCCGATGTCCATAAGACGTTTGATGTTGAGCTGAATTTCGCTGCGGAGGTCACCTTCAACCTTGTAGTCGGCGCCGATTACTTCACGAACTTTGGCTGCCTGATCGTCGGTCCAGTCCTTGACCTTGATATTCACGTCAACGCCTGCCTTGTCAAGGATTGACTTGGCTGCGCTACGGCCGATACCAAAAATATAGGTCAGGGCGATTTCACCTCTTTTGTTCTGGGGGAGGTCAACTCCCACAATTCTTACTGCCATATAATTACTTGATTACTTGACTAAAATTTTTGCAAAGGTAATACTTTTTCAGCGATCTTAAAATAGGCTTTCAGTCATTTCGAAACACTTATTAGAAATCATTGAGAAATATTAACTAATAGGTTTCTATAATGACTTTCAGTCTATCTTTGTGATCCGGACCGATTAACCTTGGCGCTGCTTGTATTTGGGGTTTTTCTTGTTGATGACGTAAAGACGTCCTTTGCGGCGCACGATTTTGCTGTCTGGAGTGCGCTTTTTGACTGAAGCTCTTACTTTCATTGGTTTATCTGTTGTATTGAAGATGATTATTTCTGGATGTTTTATTTGTAGCGGAATGCGATGCGGCCTTTAGAGAGGTCGTAGGGCGACATTTCCACTTTCACTTTATCGCCGGGAAGGATCTTGATGTAGTGCATGCGCATCTTGCCTGAGATGTGGGCTGTGATTTCGTGCCCGTTTTCAAGTTCGACGCGGAACATTGCGTTTGACAAGGCTTCGACGATGGTTCCGTCAAGTTCGATTGCTGCTTGTTTTGCCATATTTTATTTCGATGATGAAATATCGGTTGGGTTGTTTGTTAAATGAATCTGTCTCCGAGAGCTTCTTCGATGTAGTCGAATGTGGTGAGGATCTGCGGGCCTTCCGGGTCTATGACTATGGTGTGTTCATAGTGGGCGGAGGGTTTGCGGTCTTTTGTGCGGCACTGCCAGCCGTCTTTTTCGATGACGATGTTGCGGCTGCCGAGGTTGATCATGGGTTCGATGCAGATGCACATGCCCTTTTTCAGTACGGGTCCGCAACCACGGCGTCCGTAGTTAGGGACTTCAGGGTCTTCATGCATTTTGCGTCCGATGCCGTGTCCGCACATTTCGCGCACTACACTGTAGCCGTGACGCTCGCAGTAGGTCTGGATTGTATTGGCGATGTCGCCGATGCGTTTTCCTTCCTGGGCTGCCGAGATTCCTTGGTAGAGAGATTCCTTGGTGACTTTGCAGAGTGCGAGCACTTCGGGGGCGATCTCTCCTACGGGGAAAGTGTAGCACATGTCTCCGTGGTATCCGTCGAGTTCGACCACGGTGTCGATGCCGATTATATCTCCGTCGCGGAGTTCGTAGCCGGAGGGGAATCCGTGGACTACTGTCTCGTTGACTTCGATGCAGAGTGTGCCGGGAAACCCTCCGTAACCGAGACATGCGGGCTTGCCTCCATTGTCGCGCATGAATTCGCGGGCAATGTTGTCAAGGTGACGGGTAGTCACGCCCGGAGCCACCCACTTGGCGACTTCGCCAAGTGTGCGGCTCACAAGCGTGGATGCCTGTCGCATTTTTTCGATTTCTTCGGGTGTCTTAAGATAGATCATTTATTGAAGAATGAATCAGCGGTAATCGAGACGGGTATTAATAGGCTGAACCGGTGGTGCGGCCTTTGATCTTGCCGTCCTTCATGAGTCCGTCATAGTGGTGCATCATCAAGTGGCTTTCGATCTGCTGGAGGGTGTCAAGAACGACACCGACAAGGATGAGCAGTGATGTGCCTCCGAAGAATTGCGCGAAGTTCTGGCTGATGCCGAAGAAGCGTGCGAATGCAGGGAGGATGGCCACGATGCCGAGGAAGAGTGAACCGGGAAGAGTGATGCGCGACATGATCGAGTCGAGATATTCTGCGGTTTTCTTTCCGGGCTTCACACCGGGGATGAAGCCGTTGTTGCGCTTCATGTCCTCTGCCATCTGGGTGGGACGCACTGTGATGGCGGTGTAGAAGTAGGTGAATGCCACGATGAGGATGAAGTAGACAAGATTGTACCAGAATCCGTTGATGTCCGAGAAAGCGGCGTAGAATCCCGATGAGCTCTCTGAGCTGCCGAATCCGGCGAGAGTGATGGGGATGAACATGATTGCCTGGGCGAAGATGATGGGCATCACGCCGGCGGCGTTTACTTTCAGGGGATGTACTGGCGGGCACCTCCGTATTGGCGATTGCCGACAATACGCTTGGCGTACTGTACGGGCACCTTGCGTGTTCCCTGCACGAGGAGGACTGCACCTACGGTGACTGCGAAGAGCAGGAGGATTTCAACTACGAACATGATGAGACCGCCCTGGCTGCCGGTGGCACCCGGAAGACGGCTTGTGAATTCGTAGAAGAGCGCTCCCGGAAGACGTGCAATGATACCTACAAGGATGATGAAGGAGATACCATTGCCGATGCCGCGGTCTGTAATGCGCTCACCGAGCCACATGATGAACATGGAGCCGGCTGCAAGGATTACTGTAAGGAATGCCAATGTCCAGAAGCCCATGGTGGCACCGCCTGTGGCGGCGCTCACCTGAACCTGGAGATTTACAAGATATGCAGGACCCTGGAGCAGCAGGATAAGCACAGTCAGATAACGGGTGTACTGGCTGAGCTTCTGGCGGCCGCTCTCGCCTTCGCTCTGGAGCTTCTGGAAGGAAGGGAGTACCATGCCGAGCAGCTGTATCACGATTGATGCAGTGATGTAGGGCATGATGCCGAGAGCGAAGATCGAGGCCTGAGAGAAGGCGCCTCCTGAGAACATGTCAAGGAGTTGCATGAGGCCGCTCTTGTTGGTGAACTTCGACAGGGCGTCGAGATCCTCCGGCGAAATACCGGGAAGGACTACGTAGCAGCCGAGACGATAGACGAGCACCAGCAGGAGGGTGACAAGAATACGCTTTCTCAGTTCCTCAATGGTCCAGATGTTACGAATTGTTTCAATAAATCTCATTTCGAGGAGAAGGGGGATTAAATTTTGGTTACTGAGCCTCCGGCTTCAACGATTGCTTTCTCTGCGGCTGCGGAGAATGCGTTGGCCTCAACAGCGAGTATCCTGGTAAGCTTGCCTGTCGCGAGGATCTTGACTGGCTGCTTGCCGTTGATGAGGCCTGCTGCAACGAGTTCGGCTACGCCGATCTTTTCGATTCCGGCAGTCTCGGCGAGACGTTCGAGATCAACAAGATTGACAGCTTTGTATTCGGTGCGGTTGAGGGGTTTGAAACCGAATTTGGGGAGACGGCGCTGAAGAGGCATCTGACCACCTTCAAAACCTATTTTGCGGCTGTAGCCTGAACGTGATTTGGCACCCTTGTGACCACGGGTAGATGTTCCACCCTTGCCGGAACCGGCGCCACGGCCGATACGGGTTTTCTTCTGGACGGAGCCTACAGCTGGTTTTAAATTGCTTAAATCCATAGTTGTGTTAATGATTTTTAGAAATTAGGCGTTGGTCACTTCTACCAAGTGGCGTACTGCTTTAACCATACCCATCACTGAGGGGTGTCCTCAAGGACTACTGAGTGATGCATTTTTTTCAAGCCGAGGGCGTCGAGAGTGCGCTTCTGCACTGCGGGAGCGTTGATGCGGCTCTTAATCTGGGTGATTTTAATTTTTGCCATCTGATATATGGATGATTAGCCGTTAAACACTTTGTCGATAGAGATACCGCGGTTCTGTGCAACCTGAGCGGGTGAGCGCATTTCGCCGAGGGCGGCGATGGTTGCCTTTACGAGGTTGTGAGGGTTGGAAGAACCCTTTGATTTTGCAAGGACGTCAGTCACGCCTACGCTCTCAAGAACGGCACGCATCGCACCACCGGCTTTTACACCGGTACCGTGGCTTGCGGGTTTGAGGATTACGCGTGAACCGCCGAATTTGGCGATCTGTTCGTGGGGGATTGTTCCGCGATGAACAGGAACCTTGATGAGGTTCTTTTTGGCAGCTTCAACGCCTTTTGCGATTGCGGCCTGAACTTCATTGGCTTTTCCGAGGCCCCAGCCTACGATGCCGTTTTCATTTCCGACAACAACGATGGCTGCGAAAGTGAATGTGCGGCCACCTTTGGTAACCTTGGTGACGCGGTTGATGGCGACGAGACGATCCTTGAGTTCGAGATCGTTGTGGATTTAACTTTATTGTTCTTAGTAGCCATATTCTTTAGAATTTAAGGCCGCCTTTGCGTGCGGCGTCAGCCAATGATTTAACTCTGCCATGGAAAAGGTAGCCGTTGCGGTCGAAAACCACTTCGGTGATACCGGCTGCAAGAGCTTTCTGAGCGATAGCCTCGCCAACCTTGGCTGCGATTTCACACTTGGTGCCCTCTTCGATGCCCTTTGAAGATGAGGCGCAAAAGAGTTGTGCCTGCGAGGTCGTCGATGAGCTGGACATAGATCTGCTTGTTGCTGCGGAAAACCGACATGCGGGGACGAGCGGCGGTGCCGGAAATCTTCCCGCGGATGCGGGCCTTGATTTTAGTTCTGCGTTGTATCTTAGAAACCATTTTTGAATCAATTTAATTATTTAGCACTTGCCGACTTACCCGACTTGCGACGGATAATTTCGCCCACAAACTTGATACCTTTGCCCTTGTAGGGTTCGGGCTTGCGGAGAGAGCGGATTTTGGCGCAAACCTGACCGAGAAGCTGCTTGTCATCGCTTTCGAGGATGATGAGCGGGTTTTTGTTACGCTCGCTCTTGGCCTCTACTTTCACTTCGGGGGGAAGCTTGATATATATGGCGTGTGAGTAGCCGAGCGAGAGCTCAAGCACCTGGCCGGTTGCGGCGGCGCGGTAACCCACACCTACTAATTCCATTTCCTTGCGATAGCCTGTGGAAACGCCGACAACCATGTTGTGGATGAGTGCGCGGTAGAGACCGTGCTGTGCGCGGTGTTCGCGATCGTCAGAAGGACGGGTGACAACGATGTGGCCGTCTTCGACTGCTACCTGGAGGTCGGAATTTACTTTCTGTGAAAGGGTGCCTTTGGGACCTTTTACGGTTACTGTGTTATCCTGGCCGACTGTTACCTGGACACCGGCGGGGATTTCAATGGGAGCTTTACCTATACGTGACATAATTTGTATCCTCCTTATTGATTAGTAAACGTAGCAAAGGACCTCGCCACCGATCTTGAGGTCGCGGGCCTTCTTGTTAGTCATCACACCCTTCGAGGTTGAGAGGATGGCGATGCCGAGTCCGTTCAACACACGAGGCATATCTTTTGTAGCCGGTATAACGGCGGAGACCGGGACGCGAAAACGCGCTCAAGGCTCTTGATTGCGTTGACCTTGTCAACGGGATCGTACTTGAGGGCGATCTTGATTGTGCCCGCGGGATTTTCGCCTTCCTCGAACTTGTAGTTGAGGATGTAGCCTTGTTCGAAGAGAATCTTTGTGATCTCTTTCTTCAAGTTTGAGGCAGGAATCTCGACCACGCGATGGTTGGCCTTGATTGCATTTCTCAATCTTGTCAGATAATCTGCTATAGGATCAGTCATTTTGAAAAATGTTTAAATTGATTGGGATTTTCCCAACAATATTTAATACTCACTGTGATTGGTCGGAGTTTGGTTGAGGGGAGAGAGAGGGAAAGAAGAGGACGACCGCGGGTGCCTGTCGGATGCCGGAGAGGGTCTGGAGTAACTTTTTCGGCTTTGACGATGGGCCTGACCGCTTAGAGGTAACGACTCTCTGGCCGTCGACTCTCTTGATGGGATCTGGACTGGTAAGGGGATTTTTTACCAGGAAGCTTTCTTCACACCGGGGATGAGGCCGGCTGAAGCCATCTCGCGGAACTGGATACGCGAAATGCCAAACTGACGCATGTAGCCTTTGGGACGACCGGTGATCGAGCAACGGTTGTGAAGACGGACTGTAGAGGCGTTCTTGGGAAGAAACTGGAGAGCTTCGTAGTCACCTGCGGCCTTGAGTTTCGGCTTTCTTCTTGGCATATTTTTGCGACGAGCTTTGCGCGTTTTACTTCGCGAGCCTTCATTGATTCTTTTGCCATAGCGGATGCTTAGTTTTTAGCGTTTTTGAAAGGGAGACCGAATTCCTTGAGAAGAGCATAACCTTCTTCGTCAGTGTTGGCTGAAGTAACGAAGGTGATGTTCATACCCATGAGCTTGCTGATCGAGTCGATGTTGATTTCGGGGAAGATGATCTGCTCAGTGATACCGAGGGTGTAGTTGCCACGGCCGTCGAGCTTGCTCTCGATACCCTTGAAGTCGCGGATACGGGGAGGGCCACGCGGATGAGGCGTTCGAGGAATTCATACATTTTCTCACGACGGAGAGTAACCATCACACCGATGGGCATCTTCTTACGGAGTTTGAAGTTAGAGATGTCCTTGCGGGAGAGAGTAGCAACTGCTTTTTGGCCGGTGATGGCTGTGAGCTCGTTGATTGCTGTCTCGATGACTTTCTTGTCCTGAGTAGCTGCGCCAAGGCCCTGATTGATTACAATTTTCTTCAGCTTGGGCACCTGCATCGGAGTGGTGTAGCTGAATTTCTCGGTCAGGGCGGGAACGATGCGTTCCTGGTAGTCTTTTTTAACTGTCTGGGTGCTCATTACTTAATTTCCTCTCCTGATTTTTTAGAGATTCGTACTAATTCACCTTTCTCGTTGCGACGGCAGCTGATGCGGGTCGGCTTGCCAGATTTGGGGTCGATGAGAGAAAGATTGGAGATGTGGACGGGAGCTTCCATCTTGATGAGACCTCCCTGGGGATGCTGTGCGTTGGCTTGGTGGCCTTGGTCACCATGTTGATGCCTTCAACGAGGGCTTTCTGCTTCTGCACGAGCACCTTGAGCACACGACCCTCCTTGCCACGGTCTTCGCCGGCAAGAACATAGACGATGTCGCCTTTTTTGATATGTGATTTGCTCATTACGTTTAATGTTTTTGACGGTTAAGAATGATTAGAGGACTTCGGGTGCGAGTGAGACGATTTTCATCTGGTTGGCAGCGCGGAGTTCGCGGGCTACGGGGCCGAAGATACGGGTTCCGCGGAGTTCGCCGGCGTTGTTGAGGAGCACACAGGCGTTGTCATCAAAACGGATATATGAACCGTCGGGACGGCGGATTTCCTTCTTGGTGCGGACAACCACTGCCTTCGACACTGTGCCTTTCTTAACGTCTGATGAAGGGATGACGCTCTTGACGGAAACGACAATGATGTCACCTACAGAGGCATAACGACGGCCGGTGCCACCCAGTACATGGATGCAGAGCGCTTCTTTTGCGCCACTGTTGTCGGCTACGGTTAACGGCTTTCAGTCTGTATCATAGTTTACTTCACTTTTTCGATGATTTCCACGAGGCGCCAGCGTTTGGTCTTGCTGAGGGGACGAGTTTCCATGAGGCGTACGGTGTCGCCGATGGAACATTCATTCTTCTCGTCCGTGGGCGTGATATTTCTTTGTTTTGTTGACAAATTTGCCATAAATGGGGTGCTTCTCTTTCCATTTCACCATTACAGTGATGGTCTTGTCACCCTTGTTGCTCGAAACAACCCCGATACGTTCTTTTTCTTAAATTTCTCTTTTTCCATTTTATTTAAGGGGGAGTTTTATTTGTTGTTAAGTTCGCGCTGACGCAACTCGGTCTTGACGCGGGCGATAGCCTTGCGAGCATGTGTAATCTTAGCGGGGCTGTCAAGGGGCGAAACTGCATGGTTGATCTTGAGCTGGGCGTAGTCCTTCTCCATCTCAGCCAGGCGGTCACGGAGATCCTGAGTGCTGACTTCTTTGAATGATTCTTTCTTCATGACTTATTACACATTTTGAGTTGGGTCATAGTCGCGACGCACGATGAACTTGGTGGTCACGGGAAGTTTTGAGCTGCGAGGCGGAGAGCTTCCTTAGCGATATCGTAAGATACGCCTTCAACCTCTATGATGATGCGGCCGGGAGTAACGGGGGCAACGAATCCTTCGGGAGCACCCTTACCTTTACCCATGCGGACCTCGGCAGGCTTCTTTGTGATGGGTTTTGTCAGGGAAGATGCGAATCCAGATCTGACCCTGACGCTGCATGTAGCGGGTAACAGCGATACGGGCGGCTTCAATCTGGCGACCGGTGATCCACTTAGACTCTAAGGTCTTGATGCCGAACGAACCGAAGGCCAACTGGTTGCCACGCTGCGCAATGCCTTTCATGCGGCCTTTTTGCGCGCGGCGAAATTTGGTTTTCTTAGGTTGTAACATTGTGTTGTTGAATCAATTGTGGGTTTAACGGTTGTTTTTGGGTTTGCGGAAACCGCCACGACGGGGAGCACCGTTTGAAGAAGAGTTGCGGCTTCCTTCTGAGTTTGTGTACTGGGGAGCGAGGTCACGCTTGCCGTAAACCTCACCACGGCAGATCCAAACCTTCACGCCGATAACACCAACCTTTGTGTGAGCTTCTACGAGAGCGTAGTCAATGTCAGCACGGAGGGTGTGGAGCGGTGTACGGCCTTCCTTGAACATCTCCGAGCGGGCCATTTCAGCTCCGTTGAGACGGCCTGAAATCTGAACCTTGATGCCTTCGGCACCTGCACGCATTGTCGATGCTACAGCCATCTTCACTGCACGACGGTAGGCAATCTTGCCTTCATCTGGCGGGCGATGGTCGAAGCTACGATCTGAGCGTCGAGTTCAGGGGCGTTTTACTTCGTAGATGTTGATCTGGACATCCTTGTCGGTGATCTTCTTGAGCTCTTCCTAGCTTGTCGACTTCAGCGCCGCCCTTACCGATGATAAGACCGGGGCGAGAGTGCAGACAGTGATAGTGATGAGCTTCATGGTGCGCTCGATGACGATGCGCGAAACGCTTGACTTTGCAAGACGGACATTGAGATACTTGCGGAGTTTTAGAGTCCTCAAGCAGAGTATCGCCGTATTTCTTACCGCCATACCAGTTAGAGTCCCATCCACGGATAACTCCCAAGCGATTGCTGATTGGATTTACTTTCTGTCCCATTTGTTAAGCTTTAGCGTTTTTGTTATCAATTGTGTCAACAATCAATGTGACGTGGTTTGCGCGTTTGCGGATACGGTAGCCACGGCCCTGCGGAGCAGTGCGGAGACGCTTGAGCATAGGAGCACAGTTTACATAGATTGTGCTGATATAGAGCTCGCCGGCGTCAGCCTTGCGTTCGTTCTTGGCTTCCCAGTTGGCGATAGCCGAGCGGAGGAGCTTTTCGAGGCGGGCAGCAGCTTCCTTATTAGAAAATTTCAGGATACCGAGTGCACGGTTGACCTCTACCCGCGAACCATGTCAGCGACAAGGCGCATTTTGCGGGGGAGGTGGGGATGTGGGAGCTTTGCGAAAGCTACCGTCTTCTGTTCGGCTTTCCTGAGGTCGGCTGAATTTCTTTTTCTTACACCCATTTTATTGTAATTCTTTTTTTTTTACAAATGAATTAGTTATATCAGGGCCCAAATTATTTCTTGCGGTTACCGGAGTGACCACGGAAGGTACGTGTGGGAGCGAACTCACCGAGCTTGTGGCCGACCATGTTTTCAGTAACGTAGACAGGGATAAATTTGTTACCGTTGTGAACTGCGAAAGTATGACCTACAAATTCGGGGGCGATCATTGATGCACGGCTCCATGTTTGATAACCGACTTCTTACCGCTCTCTTCCATTGCAGCGACCTTCTTTTCGAGCTTCACGCTGATAAACGGGCCTTTTTTTAATGAACGACTCATGATAAGTGTTGCTAATTTAAATCAGATTACTTTTTCTTCTTTCAATGATGTACTTCGAAGAATGTTTCTTCGGGGCACGAGTCTTAAGACCCTTAGCGTAAAGACCCTTGCGAGCGGGGATGACCACCTGAAGCGCGGCCTTCACCACCACCCATCGGGTGATCGACAGGGTTCATAACAACGCCACGGTTGCGGGGACGACGGCCGAGCCAGCGTGAACGGCCGGCTTTACCGGAGCGTTCGAGCGAGTGCTCTGAATTGCCGACAACACCGATAGTGGCGCGACATGCGGCGAGGATCTTGCGGGTTTCACCCGAAGGTAATTTGACGATGGCGTAGGTGCCTTCACGAGATACGAGCTGGGCGAAAGTGCCTGCCGAACGAGCCATGAAAGCGCCTTGGCCGGACGCAACTCAATGTTGTGGATGAGCGTACCTACAGGAATGTTTGCCAGCGGGAGGCAGTTTCCTACTTCCGGCTGAGCCTCGGCCTGAAAGGAGTTCATCACCAACCTTTAAGCCGTTGGGTGCAATGATAAGCTTTAGCACCGTCTTTGTAGTAAAGGAGGGCGATACGGGCCGAACGGTTAGGATCGTACTCGATGCTCTTCACTACTGCGGGAACACCGTCTTTTGTTCTCTTAAAGTCAATGATGCGGTATTTGCGCTTGTGGCCACCACCAAGGTAGCGGGTGGTGAGATGGCCTTCGGAGTTACGTCCTCCGGAGGCCCGCTGTAAGAGATTTTTCCGGTGTAGTAGCAGTGATGGTACCTTTAAATACACCGATAACTTTGTGTCTCTGCCCAGGTGTTGTGGGCTTGAATTTTCTTACTGCCATTTATATTAGATATTGCTATAGAAGTCAATATTCTGTCCTTCTGCAAGGGTAACAAGCGCTTTTTTCCAAGCGGCAGTCTTGCCACGGAGCAGACCGCTCTTGGTCCAGCGAGACTTGTTCTTGCTGCGGACATTGATGGTGTTTACGCGAAC
>PDYJ01003163.1_pt1 | contig 20074 bp, 27 predicted proteins | sample 1430841 | NCBI WGS metagenome assembly PDYJ01 (sample SAMN07237672, study PRJNA390542) | Gut metagenome, whole genome shotgun sequencing project. | isolation source: fecal pellets | host: Mus musculus | place: USA: New York, NY | collected 2016-10 | reverse complement strand
GAGCTTATGCACACACAAAATGCGGCTTAGCAGGAGAGTTTAACGGTTTCCCGTAAGGTATTGTATCACCTTAGCAAGCAGACCATTTGTAATTACATTACAAACAGTGCTTTGTTAGGATTCCCTAAAACCCTTTTGCAATAAAATATGTTGAGTAATATTATTTTTTATGGTAAAATCAATTTATAATAGTTTGAAAAGAAAATGAGAAGAAGGGTACAAGTTGTACCCTCTTTCAAATGTTCATAGAACTAAAAATATATCGGAGAAAATAATATGGCTGATAATATTGAATTGTTTGAAAACAAAGAAATACGAACTGCTTGGGATAATGGAAAAGAAGAATGGTATTTTGCGATTGTTGATGTTTGCGAGGTTTTTGAGTGATACAGATAATCCTCGTCGTTATTGGAGCGACTTAAAACGCAAACTGAAAATGGAAGGCAGTGAACTGTACGAAAAAATCGTACAGTTGAAAATGACTGCAAAAGACGGCAAACAAAGAATGACCGATGTTGCAGATACCGAACAGCTTTTAAACTTATACAATCCATTCCGTCAAAAAAAGCAGAGCCATTCAAATTATGGTTAGCACAGGTCGGCAGAGAAAGAATCGAAGAAACGATTGATCCGGAACTTGCTATTGACCGAGCAGTAGAAACCTATCAGAAAAAAGGTTATGACGAAGAATGGATACATCAGCGTATATTATCAATCCGTGTTCGTAATGAACTGACTGCCGAGTGGCAGAAGCGTGGTGTTCAGCAAGGTGCGGAATATGCAATCCTTACTGATGAAATCACAAAGGCTTGGTCGGGAATGTCAACACGCAAATACAAAAATTTTAAAGGACTTAAGAAAGAAAATTTGCGTGATAATATGAGTACGATGGAAATTGTGCTTAATATGCTTGCGGAGGCAACAACTACGGAATTGACAAAGGCACAGAATCCTCAGGGATTAGCTGAAAATCGTGAGGTTGCAAAAGCCGGAGGAACAGTTGCAGGCAATGCAAGAAAAGATATTGAAAATCGGACAGGTAAATCCGTTATCACTTCAAAAAATGCAGCTCAGCTAAATGAGTTAGTTGTTAAAAACTATTGAAGCTGTAGCAGATGATGATGAAAAATAATAAATGATATTTAACAGCACTTATTAAAATGATACGTGCTGTTATATTTTGCCCGAAAGTCAGGTGATGTATATACAGAAAAAGAAAAGAGATATATTAAGACAATTTCGTTTTAACAAAAAGGAAAATGATATGCTTAAAATGAAATCTGCAAAATGCGGAATAACAGACTCGGCGCTTGTCAGATTATTAGTGCTTGGTTTTCAGCCGAAAGAAAAACCCGATAAAGCGTTTTATGATGTAATGAGGAATCTGTCATCAATGACAAACAGTTTAAATCAGGTTGCAGCCAAAGCAAACTCACTTGATTTTGTTGATGTTCCTTTGCTTATGAATACAATCAATAATATTGAAAAAATGAGATATGAACTGCATCAATATTATATCAAACCCGACAGAGATAATTCTTTATGGCAGTAACGAAACTATGGAAGGTTGAACACAGTCTGAAAAAAGTTCTTGATTACACAAAAAATCCTGAAAAGACACGCAAGCGGAAATACTCGCTTGAAGATATACAGGCTTTGAAAAATGTTCTTGCTTATGCAAAGGATGAAGAAAAGACTGAACAGGAATTTTATGTAAACGGTATAAACTGTGATGCAAAAACAGCTTGTAAGGAATATGTCGATGTCAAAACACAATTTTGCAAGACAGACGGAATACAAGCCTATCACGGATATATGAGTTTCAAAGATACGGACAATGTAAAGCCTGAACTTGCTCATCAAATCGGAATGGAATTTGCAAGACGGGTATGGGGTGACAGATTTCAGATTGTTGTTGCTACGCACCTGAATACAAAATGCCTGCACTGTCATTTTGTTATTAACTCGGTTTCATTTGCTGACGGAAAAATGATGCACGGAAAAGAAAAGGCTTGGTTTTATTTCCGCCATATTGCCGATGAGGTTTGCAGAGAATATAACCTGTCTGTTATTGATAAACCTGACAGAAACAGACCGCCGAATTTTATCGTTATGCAGGACAGAAACAATGATAATCAGCCGACAAGGTATAACCTAATCCGTAATGCCATTGATGAAGCTATTGCTAACAGCACATCTATGGCTGAGTTCAAACACAATCTTTCCAAAATGGGATACAGTTACAAAATCAGTCCTAATCTGAAATACTGGACTGTTGTTCCGAAAGGATATAAACAATCAGTAAGACTTTATCGTTTGGGAGAAGAATATACCAATTTCAGAATTATGGAAAGGCTGAAAGATAACGGAGCTGTTGTCAGACTAAAACCATTTCAGAAAAACATTTCATATCCTGTTCCGAAAGAAATTTATATTCGGTGTAAAAAAGGCAGTCTGTATAACCGCTATCTGTATTACTGCTATAAGTTAGGTTATCTGCCGAAAAAGGAAAAGCCGAAATACAACAATGCAAAACTTCATTATCTTCTGCGTGAAGATTTAATGAAACTTGATAAAATAACAGAAGAAACAAGGCTGCTTGCCAAGTATCAGATTGATACAGACAAGCAGCTTTTTTCTTTTAAGGAATCACTTGAAAAAGAAATCAAAAATCTTATGGCAGACAGAACACATCTCCGAAATAAAATACGAAGAAAGAATATTGATGATGTTACGCTGTCTAAAGCCAAAGATGAGATTTCCGAAATAAGCAGAAGATTGAAAACATTGCGAAAAGAAATTGCTCTTTGTGATGATATTGCCGAAAGGTCAAAGGTTATGGAAAGGAATATTGAACAGATAGAGCGAGATGAAGAAAAATCCAAAAGTAAGGAAGTGAGAAACAATGAACAATGGCGGTGATGCAGCCGAACAGATTGTACGGCTGTCACTTGAAGGCTTTGAGGTTGCCGCAAAAGTTACAGGTGAAATGGCAAAGGATATTGCATTACTCCTTATATCAGTTCTGAAACAGGAACAGAAAACGAAAGGAAAAGCAAGGCTTACAAGTATGATTAAATCCGGTAAGGAATTAAAAGTATTTTCTGTTTCGCAAAAGGATTTAAAAAAATTCACTCAGGAAGCCAAAAAGTATGGTGTTCTTTATACAGTCCTGCGAGATAAATCCAACAAAAATCCTAATGCTGAAATTGATATTATTGCACGAGCAGAGGATGCGTCAAAAATTCAGAGAATTGCAGAACGCTTTGAGCTTGCAACAGTTGACAAGGCTGAAATTGTCAATCAGGCAGAAAAGGATATTGAAAAGCGCAGGTCTGATGATACTGAGCCATCTGCACCGAGTGAAAATACCGATGCAATTCTTGATGCCATATTTGCAGATGATGAAAAATCATCGTCAAATGAAACTGCCGAACACGATACACCTGAAAAGGAAATTCCTGTCGGTGCAGATACAGATTTCATTTATGATGCAATAAGTCAGGAACCTGAACAGGAAAATGAAATAAACCCCTCTTCAGCGAAAACGGAAAAAAGCCCTCCGTCAGAGCTTTACTCAGACAAAGAAGAAATGTCTACTGATAAGGGTACTGTGAATAAATCTGAAAGACCATCCGTTCATGAACAACTTGAAGGATACAAGGCTCAGATGAAAAAACAGAAAGAAACAGAAGGCATTTCCAAAACTGCTGATGAAAAACCAATAGCAGATTTAAAGCCTGCCGTAACCGAACATCAGCAGCCGAAAATCAATGTAAAAAAATCTAAACAAAAGGAGATATAAATTATATGGCATATAAACCGAAAAGAAAAAATTATATGATGTCAAAGTCCGATTATTCAAAGTTCAAAAACGATGAGAAGCATTATGACTACGCACTTGTTGACAAAAGAACAGATGAAATTGTATCAAGTCCAGAAAAGTTGATTGAATATCTTGAATTTCAGTCACGAATGGACAGATATACTGTTGCAAATGCAATGCTAATTATGTCAAGATGTCCTGAGGCTTCACAGCTTAAAGAAAAGGAAGATTGGGAAAAGCTGAACATTTCAGTTAAAAAGGGTGCAGAAAAAATCCATGTTCTTGAGCCGAAAAAGTATTTCAAAGACGGAAAGGCACAGACAAACACGAATGTGAAATATGTATATGACATTTCACAGACAAATGCTCTGCCTGATCCCGAAAAAGCAAAAAGGTATGATGAAAGAGCACTTGTATCTGCACTGCTTGCAACTGCAAAAATTGAAAAGGTTGTTGCAAAGGAACTGCCTGTTTCTGATTCCTGTGCATTTTATGACAGCGAAAACAATACCCTTATTCTCAAAGAAAAAGGCGGCAGCGGTGCTAAACTCTTTCAGGATATTGCAAGAGAATTATCGCTTTCCGAAATTGCTTACAACAGCGATGAATACAACCGCAGCGAATGCGAATCTTCTGCTGAATGTTCAACATATATGCTTTGTAGAAAATACGGTATTGACACACAGGGACTTAATATCCATTCCGTTCCTGACGAATGGGCAAATGATGAAAAGAAAGATGTCCGCTTAAATCTTACAATGGCAAGAGATTCACTCAATACTATTGGCTCAAGAATGTACGCAGAGCTTAATCGAGAGAAAGAGCCGAAACAGCAGGAACAGTCAAGATAATGAGGTGTATCTATGAAAGAAGAAAGATACTATTTTGCATTTGATGACTGCGAACAAGGGATACTCCTCAGAACTCTGAATGACAAGAAAACCGACCTCATACGAAACGGAAAATCAACAGAGGCAGTTGATGAACTTATCGTAAAGGTCGGTACTGCTCCTACAAAGAAATTCAAGGTAGTTGAAAGGTCAAATGCCTATGCAAGATAGGAATAACAAACAGGCAATTACAATATTGTCAGTTCTCGGAATTATTCCTGTAATATGGTTTGCTCTGCTGATTGCACCATCAGTTGGGGGCGGTCTGCCTGAAATACTATCATCAATGGTAGAAATAACCGACAATCCGTTTCATATATCCATTTGTGAGGACAGTTTAAAAACTGTCCTCATTTTGCTTATGGTATACGGAGTTGCAGTCGGTGCATTTTTATCAAGTATGCGTAATTACCGACGGGGCGAAGAACACGGTTCAGCCAAATGGGGCAACAAGTTTAAAGTCAATAAAAAGTATTATCAGAAGCCCGAAAACAATAACAAGATTATGACACAGAATGTCAGCATCGGATTGAATGCCAAACAACACAGACGAAATCTGAACACAATTGTATGCGGCGGATCAGGTGCGGGTAAAACATTTTTCTATGCCAAGCCGAACATTATGCAGTGCAACTGTTCTTTCGTGATTACCGACCCAAAAGGAGATATACTTCGTGACTGCGGTGCAATGCTCAAAGCAGAGGGATACAAAGTTCTTGCACTTGATTTAATCAATATGGAACAGAGTAACTGCTATATAACCCGTTTGTATATCTGAGAAATGATAATGACATTCAAAGGCTTGTTACAAATCTGTTCAAAGCTACTACTCCTAAAGACTCAAAAAGCAATGATCCCTTTTGGGACACGGCGGCACAGATGCTTTTGCTTGCCCTTATATTCTATCTGCATTATGAAGCACCAGAAGAAGAACAGAATTTTGCAATGGTAATGGAAATGCTCAGAGCTGCGGAGATTGAAGATGAAGAAGATCCCTTCAGTCCTCTTGACAGACTTTTCTATGATCTGGAAATGAAAAAGCCCGACCATATTGCACTCAAGTATTATCATTCCTATCATTCGGGTGCAGCCAAGACACTTAAATCCATTCAGATTACACTTGTTGCAAGGCTTGAAAAATTCAACCTTGGAAGTTTATCTTCACTTACTGCCTGTGATGAACTTGATTTAGGCTCTTTAGGTGAACAGAAAGTTGCCTTATTTGCCGTACTGCCCGACAATGATACGAGTTTTAATTTCCTTATATCCATTCTCTACACGCAGTTATTTCAGCAGTTATTTTATTCAGCCGACCATATACACAAAGGTGCATTACCTGTGCCTGTTCATTTCTGTATGGATGAATTTGCAAATATTTCTCTGCCTGATGATTTTGATAAGATATTATCTGTTATGAGGTCAAGAGGGATATCCGTATCAATCATTATTCAAAACTTAGCACAGCTTAAAGCACTCTTTGAGAAGCAATGGGAAAGCATTGTAGGCAACTGTGATGAATTTCTCTATCTCGGAGGTAATGAGCAGAGTACGCACAAATATGTATCCGAACTGCTCGGCAAGGAAACGATTGACACGAACACATACGGCAAGAGCAGAGGTCGAAACGGCAGTTATTCCACCAACTACCAAATCAGTGGTCGGGAACTTATGACACCTGATGAGGTGCGTATGCTTGACAACAGATATGCAATTCTGTTTATACGTGGTGAAAGACCGATACTTGATTTGAAATATGATATTTTCAAACATCCTAAGTTTCATCTTACGGAAGACGGCGGTGCAGAGCCATATTTACACAATGCAGTTGACAAAGACATTGCATCAATTTCTTTTCTTAATATTCTGATTGATGATATTAAGGAAATCAAAACACCTGATTCAGATAACTACGAATTGTTATCTGAAGAAGAATTACAAAAAGAATTTAACATTTAATGGAGGTATGTTCTTATTAATGAAAAAACTGAATAACAAAAACAAAGTATCTTTAAAGAAAGATACAAAAAGATTAAGCAGAATACTGACTGTTTGTTTAACAGCAATATTCTGCTTTTGTTTTACCATTACGGCCTACGCTGCCGGTGATCCCCTGACAGTAGTAAACAATCTTTCAACTTTTATTTTCGGACTTATCCGTGCAATCGGTATTATTATTCTCGGCTGGGGTGTTGTTCAGGTCGGTTTATCCTTTCAGTCACACGATCCCTCTCAGCGTTCAAATGGTTTTCTTACCCTTGCAGGAGGTATTGTTGTTACCTTTGCAAAAGAAATTCTTGATTTGATTGTTGGGTAATAAAAAATAAAGACGGCAGATTATTCTGTCGCCTTATACATATAATTATTCTTTGCTGATAGTTTTTTCTAATGCAGCAATAAGTTGATTATTAAATTTGTCTTGCGGACTTATAGTTATATATAGATATAACGCCACAATAAACAATCCTAATATTAGCAAAGCAATATTATCAAATATACTATCGCTTTTAAGTGAGTTTATAAAAGAACTTAATGAACTACCCATGAAAAATACAATTAGATATTTTAAAGCATCTTTATATCTACTATTATCTAATCCTATTTTTCTGTATTCTATGTATAATGTTTTTTCCTCTTTATCCATTTTTGACATTTTTTCTTTAACAAGTTTATATATTGTATTAAAATGCTTTTCAGAATATTCTTTAAATTCAAGTTTGTTTTCTTTTAAATAATTTTCAACATCTACTTTGTCTATATTCCAAGAATTTTTTAATTGTTTAAAAAACAAATCATTTTTAGTATCCGTTTGGTTACACGAGTATATATTTCTTTTCACGATTACACTTCCTTTTCTTTATGTTATAGTCTTTTATAATTATATTTCATATAGTATTTAAAATCAGTAAAAACGATGATTATTTACAAAAGTTTAACCTTTGGCAATACATAAGTCCTGAATGGCGAGTCGACACCATTCAGGACTTTTCATATATATTGATAAAAACTTTGAAGGGAGCTGATACACATATCAGAAAACAAAAAATACAACATAATTTATGCCGATCCGCCGTGGCAGTATAAGGTGTATTCCAAGAAAGGCTTGGGCAGGTCCGCAGAAAGTCATTACTCAACTATGAGCCTTGAGGATATAGAGTCTTTACCCGTAGGTAATCTTGCTGACAAAGACTGTGCATTGTTTTTGTGGACTACAATACCGCTTTTGAAAGACTGTTTTTCAGTTATAAAATCTTGGGAATTTGAATATAAAACAGTTGCATTTGTGTGGATTAAACTTAACAAGAAATCTGATACACTATTCTGGGGTATGGGACATTGGACAAGAGCTAATGCAGAGTTATGTATTCTTGCCACAAAAGGACATCCTAAACGCAAATCTGCAAGAGTTCATCAGGTTATTATGTCACGAATTGAAGAACACAGCAAAAAGCCTGATGAAGCAAGAAAGCGTATAGTAGAACTTGTAGGAGATTTACCACGCATTGAACTCTTTGCCCGTCAGAAAACAGATAGTTGGGACACTTGGGGCAATGAGGTTGAATGTGATATACTACTTGATAATTACAAAAATAAAAAGGCAATAGAATAATTCTACCGCTAAAATCTTTAGGTTAAGATTAAATATTAATTTTATAAAAAATGTATCATAAATTTTCATTAGGATATTTTTTATCACAAAAGAATTTTAGAATTACTAATAGAAGCTGTTGTTTATGAAGCTTTTTTTTACTCGCAGTTTCATCAAAAAATTTAAGTTCATTCATTGTTAAATCAAATTCATCACAATATTTGTTTAACATTTCATCATTTGCATTTCTTCTGCCAACTTCAATATTAGATAAATGTGATTTGGTTATGCCAAATTTTTTTGCTAATTCTTCTTGACTATAGTCATTAGCTAGTCGAATATATTTTAAAATATTTCCTTGCACATTATTTGTTAGTTCAGAGTCATATCTTAATTTGCCCATATATATTCTCCCATAAGAACATCCCTCACAAGAGGGATGTTTAAATGATTTAAAAATTATTTTTTAATAAAAATATGATAACGATAAATATTGTAGATACGATGATTGAAAATATGTGTTTATTTTCTAATTTTTTTATAAACATAGAAAAGCTGTGACCATTTTCAAGTTCAATAAATATATCTAATAATATTTTCCATATTTTAAAAAGATTTTTCATAATATTCCCCTTATAGAATCATAATTCGATAAAGAAAAAATATGATCTGTAACAAACACATTATATATACTATGCAGTATTCAACTTGCATTATTTAATCAATATTATAATTCTATATATAAATATTTTATAGAAGGTTTAGAAAAGTGTATTTGTTACAGAATTTCTTTATCGTATAATAAATTTTTATAGCACAGCAAACTAAACATTATATAGAATATATAGATAGAATTAGAAAATCACTTTATTTTTTATAATTTCCTCCCATTATCTGAAAAAGGGCATGTCGAAAAGTGGTGTAAAAAATAAGAAAATTAATACTAAAAAAAATAACAATATTTGCATTATGAAAATAATTATAAATCAATAAAAATATATATTTTGATAAAAGTATAATAAAAAAATCAAAAATTACAGATGAATAATCTGTATTAGTATATAATTCAACAATCGTAAAAGAGTGTGTTAATTCTTCTTGACAATTTTGTTTATCAAAACTTTTGGATTTTTCTTTTTCTGATATAGATTTTGTGAATTTTTCAATTATCTCTTCTTTTGAGGAATTATAATATTCTAATTGGATATCAAAATCAAAAGTTACTATATCTAAATAGTCATTTTTATTATTATTTCTATAAATTATATTATCTAAAAATTTATCAATAATAAGAGTAAAATAATCTAATATATTACTTTTTATTTTTAATACTATGTAGTTAATATAGGATTTTTTTACAAAACTATCTCGATCCTTTGCTAAACTACCTATAAACAATGTGAAATCTCTCATTTTTTGCACCTCCTTTTTCAAATTGAATACTTTGTTTTCATGATTATATAATAACAACAATTTGAGAATAAGTCAATAAAAATATTTCTGTTTATTTTGACATTATTCTACTTTTAAATATACATAGTCCTAAGCGGCGAGTCGACACCGCTTGGGGCTTTTTCATATATATAAAAATTAACGAAAGGAGTGATTAAATGTCAGATAACTGGGTAATTCAGAATCTTGAAAATGCCCTGTCAACTTGGAATGAAAAATTAACGGAAATATGGTCTTTATTAACTACAACACCGCAGGAATTTAAAGACGGCGGTATATGGAAAGTAATCGTTGATATTAATGTGCAGTACAGGCAATCGGATTGGCATTGCTTGTGCTGTTTTTTGTTGTGGGTATGGTAAAGACCTGTTCGTCATATACGGATATTAAAAAGCCGGAGCACGCATTGAAATTGTTTGTACGATTTGCTATTGCTAAAGGAATGGTAACTTATGGTATGGAACTTATGCTTGCACTCCTTGAAATCATACAGGGTGTTATTTCAAATATTATGCGTTCAGCAGGCTTCGCATCAGCAGGAACAACGGCTTTACCGAATGAAATGATAACTGCGATTGAAAATTGCGGTTTCTTTGAAAGTATACCGCTATGGGCAGTAACATTAATCGGCAGTCTATTCATAACTGTACTTTCATTCATATTGATTATGACTGTTTACGGAAGATTTTTTAAACTGTATATGTACTCTGCACTTGCGCCGATACCATTATCAACTTTTGCAGGCGAGCCGACACAGAATGTCGGCAGGTCATTTATTAAAAGCTATTGTGCTGTATTATTTGAGGGTGCAGTAATTGTACTTGCTTGTATCATATTTTCATTGTTCGCAAGTTCTCCGCCTGTTGTTGATGCAGATGCATCAGCGGTAACAATGGTATGGAAATATATCGGAGAGCTTGTATTCAATATGCTTGTACTTGTAGGCACAGTAAAAATGTCCGACCGTATTATACGGGAAATGATGGGACTTTAATTTTAAACAGTTTGTAAACACTTTAATAATATATCGATTTTTTCAATATTTGTGCTATATTAGATTTATGAACAGGACTCTGTTCACAAATCTAATTGAAAGGAGATTGCATATGAGTTTTCGAATCCAATTCACTATAAATGATAATGAAAAGGCAAAACTTGAACAAGAATGTATTGAAGAAGGCTGCCCTAATATTTCTGAACTCTGTAAACTAAGAGCGCTAAAGGGTAAAAGCACTTATGCAGAGTTATATAAAGAGATGGTATCTAAAATTGAGAAATTGCCTACAGGAAAAGTATTCTTTTTGCGTGATTTGATAAGCACCCACCAACATTGTTAGGTAGATGGTTATATGATAATGTTGAAAATGGTGTTATTCCTAATGTAGAATATCTTGGTGCTATAGGCTCAGATTCAGCACAATATAAAAAAATTTAAAACAAATTTTTTTCGTCACTTAAAATAAGTGGCGATTTTTTATTTATAAGGAGGAAACTAATGGAAGTAAAAATCAATAAAGAGATTCGTGACTATACCGAATCAGTATATTTCGGGCTGACATTGCGGCAGCTCGTTTTTTCTGTCCTTGCCTGCGTTGTTGCAGTAGGACTGTACTTTTTGTTAAAGCCGTATTTAAGTCTTGAAACTTTATCGTGGCTTTGTATTTTAGGTGCAGTTCCTTTTGCTGCTTTGGGCTTTGTAACCTACAATGGAATGACGGCAGAAAAACTGCTTGTGTGCTGGTTCAGGAGTGAATTTCTCACTCCTATCAAACTGAAATATAAATCAAGAAATACACACTATGAAGCAGTTAAATCAGATATTGATAAAAGAATTAAGGAGGAAATGAAGAATATTGATTAAGACATTAAAAAATGTTTTCAAAAGGGATAAAGAAAAGTTTGTTATCCCGAAATCAGTACAGGACACAATTCCAGTTCAGGTAATATATGAGGATGGAATATTCAAGGTCGGCAGTAATAAGTATTCAAAGACTTTTAAGTTTGCAGATATTAACTATGCCGTTTCAAGTGATGACGATAAAAAGACTGTCTTTCTTGCATATGAGGAACTGCTCAATAGTTTTGACAGTGCAGCCACAACTAAAATCACTATCAACAACCGCAAGTTGAACAAAGAGGAATTTGAAAAGGAAATCCTTTTGGAAATGCAGAATGATGACCTTGATTATCTCAGAAAAGAATACAACAATATGCTGAGAGATAAAGTAACGCAGGCTAATGCTCTTATTCAGGAAAAGTATGTAACAGTATCCATCAATAAAAAGAGTGTTGATGATGCAAGAACATATTTTAACAGAGTAGGTGCAGAACTCGCATCAAGATTTGCAAGGCTAAAAAGCGTATGTGTTCCTGTTGAACTTGATGAAAGATTAAAAATCATCCACGATTTCTATATGCCTGATGATGAATTGCCATTCAGATTTGATTTAAAGGAAGCAATGCAGAAAGGACACGATTTCAAAGATTTCATTTGCCCTGATTCTATGGAATGTGAAAAGGGATATTTCCGTATCGGTGATAAGTATGCAAGAGTATTGTTTCTTCGTGATTATGCATCATATATCAAGGATGATTTCCTTGCTAATCTGACTGCACTTAATAAAAATCTTATGATTTCTATTGATGTAATTCCCGTTCCGACAAACGAAGCAGTAAAGGAAGCAGAAACAAGGCTGCTTGGAGTTGAAACCAATATTACCAACTGGCAGAGAAAGCAGAACGCAAACAATAACTTTTCTGCAACAATTCCCTATGATATGGAACAGCAGAAAAAAGAAATGAAAGAATTTCTTGATGATATTACTACCCGTGACCAGAGAATGATGTTCGGAGTTATAACTATCGTTCATATGGCAGACAGTAAAAAACAGCTTGATGAGGATACAGAGGAAATCTGCAACATTGCGAATTCTTCTATGTGTAAAATGACTGTATTCAAACTCCGTGAGCAGATGTATGATGCACTTAAAACAACTCTTCCCTATGGTGTAAGAAAGATTGATACTCTGCGTACACTTACAACTGAATCACTGGCAGTATTTATTCCTTTCAATGTACAGAATGTTTATCACAGCAAAGGCATTTATTATGGTGTTAATCCGAGAAACAGAAACCTCATTATTGCAGACAGATTTTTACTGCTCAACGGCAATTCCTTTATTCTCGGTGTATCGGGCGGCGGTAAATCCTTTACTGCTAAAATGGAAATCATATGCCGTGCATTGTCTGACCCTGATGCGGATATTATCGTAATTGACCCTGAACGTGAGGACAAAATCATAACCGAAACGCTGAAAGGGCAGCATATTGTAATCTCTGCAAATTCGCACAATCATATTAATGCAATGGATATGAACAGGAACTATGGCGAAGGTGTTGATCCTTTGGTTGATAAAACGCAGTTTATTATGTCATTATGTGAGCAGATTTTAGGAAGTGCCGCTATTACTCCTCAGCATAAGTCTATAGTAGACAGATGCACATATAACATTTACCGCAAATATATCAGCAACAACTATGAGGGAGAGCCGCCCACACTTGTTGATTTATATGATAATCTTCTTGAACAGCCTGAGCCTGAAGCAAGTCAGCTTGCACTTGCAGTTGAATTGTTTGCAAAAGGCTCACTTAATACTTTTGCAAAGCAGACAAATGTTGATATTAACAGCAGATTTATATGCTATGACATACTGGAACTCGGTAAGCAGTTAATGCCTATCGGTATGCTTGTTATTCTTGACAGCATTCTCAACCGAATTACTGCAAACAGAGAAAAAGGCAGAAGGACATATATTTTCATTGATGAAATATATCTGATGTTTGAACATGAATACAGTGCCGAATTTCTTTACAGGCTTTGGAAACGAGCAAGAAAGTACGGTGCGTGTTTAACAGGTATTACACAGAATGTTGAGGATATTCTGCAAAGCCATACTGCACGAACAATGCTTTCTAATTCTGAATTTGTTGTAATGCTCAATCAGGCGGCAACTGACAGAGAAGAACTCGCAAGACTGCTTAATATTTCCGATGCAGAGCTTGACTATATTACAAACGCAGAAGCGGGACACGGACTTATTAAAATCGGCAGTTCACTTGTTCCGTTTGAGAATGATTTTCCGAAGAATACAAAACTATATAAATTGATGTCAACGAAACCGGGCGAAGAAGAAACTGCTGCATAGCCATTATTTTTTGAAAGGATAACTATGAAGAAAGTAATATATTATATAACACTTATGGTGCTGATTGTGACTCTTGCAGTCAGCACCTATTTTATTGCAACAAACCAAATTGAAAATAAAAAGCAGGAAAAGGTCTTTGATGATGCTGTTTCTGTTGTTGAAACAGAAAGCAATAACAGTGATGAAAAGCTAAATAAATATATGAAGCTCAAATCGAAGAACGCTGATTTTATCGGCTGGATAAATATTGATGATACGAATATCAATTATCCTGTTATGCAGAGCAGTACAGAAAACTTTTATCTGAAAAGAAACTTTAACAAGGAATATTCAGATTATGGAACACCATATATAAGCGAAAACTGCGACATTGATAATTCAGACAATCTGATTATCTATGCTCACAATATGAAAAATCATCAGATGTTCGGTGATTTGGAAAAGTACAAATCAAAGGATTTTTACAATAGCCACAAATATATTCAGTTTGATACATTGAGTACACAAGGAACTTATGAAATCGTATTTGTATTCAAAACTACTGATAATGATTTTGATTATCAGAATTATACTGAATTTACCAATGAGGAACAATTCAATACTTTTATGGATAAATGCAAGAGCCTATCTCTTTATAATACTGAAACAAATTCAGTATATGGAGATAGGCTCATTACTTTATCAACCTGTGAATATTCTCAAAACAACGGAAGGCTTGTTGTAATTGCTAAGCAGATTGAGGTGGGCAATTATGAAACCTAAAAAGTATGTTGTATCACTTTCAGGCGGTAAGGATTCTACCGCTATGTTGTTAAAATTGATTGAAGGAAAAAGACCAATAGACTATATCATTTTCTGCGATACAGGACTTGAATTTCCTCAGATGTATGAACATATCAATAAGTTGGAAAAGTATATCGGCAGACCGATTATCAGACTCAAGGCTGAACACGATTTTGAATACTACTTTTTCATATATCACCCTAAACGCAAAAATCCCGAGTTAGAAAAATATGACGGAATGAGCTGGGGCGGTCCGAAAAATCGTTGGTGTACCGCAATGCTTAAAACAAGGGTGTTAGATGCCTATTTCAAGGACCTAAAGAAAGACTTTGAAATTATTGAATATATCGGTATTGCTGCTGATGAGCCGCAAAGAGTGAAAGATGCTTGTTATCCTTTAGTTGAATGGAATATGACCGAAAAGGATTGCCTTGATTATTGTTATCAGAGAGGTTTTGACTGGGGCGGATTATATAACATATTCCATCGTGTATCCTGTTGGTGTTGTCCCTTACAAAGCCTTGATGAACTCAGAAAACTCCGCAAGAATTTCCCTGATTTATGGGAACAGCTTGAATTTTGGGACAGAAATACTTGGCGTACATTTAAACCCGGATACTCCGTTCAAGCATTGAATGTCCGTTTTGATTTAGAAGAAGAATGGCAGACTCAAGGTAAGAATTTGAGAACAAAGAAATTCTACAATACACTAAGAAAAAAATTAGTAAGTTAGTAGGTGAAAGATGAGAGATATTAAAACAAGAGATAAAGTGAATCAGACTGTTAAAACCCTTGAACGTACTGTTATTGCGGCAGACAAATTCAAGACCGCAACAATAAAATCAAAGGAAGCGGCAGAGCACACACAATCAACTGATGAAACATCTCCTGAAGAATATGCAGTAAATAATATATCTGATAAAACTCGTATTATTGCTGATAAAACTGCGGTAAAGTTCAACGAAAAAGGCAGGCAGAGTGTTACTGAAACCAAGCGTAATATTCAGCATTTCAGAGCTGAACAAACTGCTAAATCTACCCGCAAAGCAAAAGTTGATATGAAACCTTTTGAAAGTCCTAATTTGAGTTTTAACAAGAAAGCTGACAAGTATGACATCAAGACAAGAGAAAGCATTAAAAAGGCTACCGCAAAGTCTGTCAGCAAGGATATTAAATGCACTGACAAGACTATCAAAACAGCAAATAATTCTGTTAATAAAGCAGTCAAGTCAACATCGGAAACTGCAAGAAAATCATATGTATCCTCTAAGCAATCTGCAAAGGCAGCAAAGAATAGCGCTGAAACTGCCAAGAAAGGTATTGAGAAATCTGCAAAGACAATGAAAGAAACCGCCAAGCACACAAAGAAAATTATTAAAGGCATTATTCAAGGCGCAAAAGCATTAGTAAATGCCATTATTGCAGGCGGTTGGGTTTCTGTTATTATCATCATAGTATTGTGTCTTGTAGGTGCATTAGCAAGTTCATTTTACGGGATATTCTTTTCAACTGAAACATCTGAAAGCGGTATGAATATTTCAACTGCTATTCAGGAAATCAATTCTGATTATGACAACAGAATTGATGAACTTAAGGCATCCGGCAGTTATGATAGTGTTGAGATTAACGGTAACAAATCAAATTGGAAAGATGTTTTATCAATTTACGCTGTTAAGGTTACTACTGATCCCGACAATCCGATGGAAATTGCAACAGTTGATGAAAAGAAAAAAATCAATACTGTCAAATATCTTTTGGGATATGAACAGCATTGATTCCAAAGCAGAAAAGAGAACTGAAACAAGAGAAATTACCTCAACCGATGACAACGGTAAGGAGGTAATTACAACAGAAGATGTTACAGTTAAAGTTCTGACTATTACAGTCAACAGCAAAACGGCTGATGATATGACAGATGAGTATTCATTCAATAAAAAGCAAAAGAAATATCTTGCAGAGCTTATGAATGACAGTAACGATAAATTATGGGCATCAATTATTTATAGTTTTAAAGGTGATGATGCCGATATTGATATAGGCTTGTTAGATTTCGGAAATGAAACTGCAAATGATATGCAGAGAAAAATCGTTGCAGTTGCTCTTAATTCTGAAAGTTACGGTATATCTGCGAAATCAGGTTACTGTCAAGCGTGGGTAGCCGATGTATATCAGGCGGCAACAGGAAAAAGAGGCCATGCTCACTGTGCCTTATGTGCTGCTGATATGTGGGCAGTATCAAATGATTGGAGTCAAATTCAGGTCGGTGCGACAATCTACGGATACGCAAGCAATCCATATGGTCATGTAGGTATATATATCGGAAATGGTCAGGTTATTCACAACCTATCAGGTACAGTTAAAGTCCAATCCCTTGAAAGTTGGGTAAAAGATTTCAAAGGCTTTGCGTGGGGTCGGGAAAATATGGGCCAAAATAACAATCAATAAAAAATATAGCCGTCATTTAACTGACGGCTATAACTTTAAAAATAATAATTAACTTTTAAATTTACCAATATAATCTCTAGAGTGCGAGTTATATAATAAATTATAGTTTAAACTAATTTAAGATAACAGTTTCATATGCTACATAAGTATTTGTATCCCTCATAGCAACTTCTATTGATGAGGCTGTTGTGTATATTTTCTTTGTATTACTTTTTTGCCATGTTTTACCACCATCAAAACTATATGAAAAATTACCTTCAGGGTAAATTGAAAGTGTATAATATCCATTTCCATGGTTTATAACATCAACATAAAGGATTGCAGGGAAATAATAAGGGGTTGAATTTTCGGAATTAACTGCAATAGGTTTGTCTGAATAGGCAAATGCACTTGTTGGAAAAGCAACTAACAATGCCATAATAACGCATAATATAATACCTGTTTTTTTCTTAGTTTTCATTTTATACACTCCTTAAACTTTAACATCATAAAACTAAATATTCATTTCATTAAGATATTCCTCATAAGTTAACCAACTTTCTTTATGGCCAATATAACCGTCATCGGTATTGTATGAGCTTATACCAAAAATCTTTTCCTCGTTTTTATTGCCGATTTTCACAATAGTTTCGGGATACCACATATAAAAATTGCCATCATAATAAAAACTATCATAGTTATCCATATAATCATGTAATTTGCTATAATAATAAGTATCTGATGTCTTATCAAATGCAATTTTTTCTTCATTTGTGTTTAGATCATAATAGCCAAGTAAAAGATATTGTGAATCACTTTCATTAGTAACCACATACAGAATTTTATTATCATATAATCTAGGTGCAATATTATATCCTATGGGCAATTCACATATAGATGTGCATATATTGTTTTTCAGATTTATCGAATAAATTTCCTCTTTGAGAGTATCGATATTTTTATATCCGCAATAGTATATATCATTGATGATTCCAAGACCATAGATACTTTTATCATTAAGTTCTGTCGATAAATTATCTAATTGCTTTTTGTTCAAGTCATATTTTGCATTACCGAAAATAATACAATCAGCAGATACAAAGAAATTATATAGCAAATCATCTGTTGACAGAATAAGTTTCTCTTTGTTTGTTTTTAAATTAAAGGAATATATTGCACTTTCACCATTTTGATAAGCATAATAATAAATTGTATTTTCAAATACTGTAAATGCGGAAATATTATCTTTTTCAGGTGTCAATATATCAGATTGCTTTATATCATTTACATCTATGGATGCAATACACATAGTGTTATTACTGCTTGATGTGATATAGTACAGCTTGTCTTGGTATATATATGGATTTTGCATTCCGTAAAAATCATCCGAATAGCTATAATCATATAAATCAGTCATCACATCATCTTTTTCCAAAACTATTGATCTGTTTTTTGAAAGCGCAAAACACAAATTTGCATTTTCTGCTGAAAAACAAACATTTCCAATGGCTGCACTATAAGTGTTATTATTATTTTTATTACTTGAGCAAGCACATAATAATTGGATAATTATTATTAAAATTAAAAGTATTTTTAATATCTTTTTCATTTATATACCCACCATATCTTTTATGGCATTTGTAAAATACGTGCCATAAGTTGAATTAGCTAAATAATCCGGATCTGAATCAGCAGGGAATTCAAATAAACAGCTTGTGTAACCTAATGCATTTGCATATTTTGAAACATATCCATTACCATTAGCAAGCGTATAATTGGTTTTATAAGAACATGGTGCTACTGACGTATCACGAGAATCAAAATTAAATCCGTTTTTATAAAATGCTTCACGTATTGGGCTATCATTTTTATCCACTATAATTTGATTATACCAACCATGAATATCTATAAAATATTTTTTTCCAGGTTTATCTTTATAATCTTTTATAAGTTCACTTAGTGCAACGGCTTCTCGTGCCATCATTGCTCTTGGACCTGTATAGTTTCTTTTATCACTTGTATTGTTATATTTACTGTCAAACAATACTTTTCCATCACTAGAAAATCCATAAGGAAAACATCTATTCATATCAATATGACCAATGCCAGAAGTGTCTTTATCCCATGATCCATTTGTATTTTGTTCCATTTTCACAGCATTATGACGACCAATGTCTTTACAATTAGTTCTTGGATTACAATCATCACCATCTAATACACCATCAGGATTGAAAGTTGGAACAACTATAACATACCAATCATTTGATAATAATTTTTTGTAATTATCGCTTAAGGTTGAGATAGTCTTAAATGCCATTTCAACTAATGCCATTCCGTCACCAGCATATATATCTTCATGCCCATGAATTGCAAAATTCAAAAATAAAACATTATCACTTTGAGAATCTCCAATTGTATAATAAATCAAATCTTTTTCAAGGCCACTTTTATAGCTACTTTTATGTTGATCTGCATGTGAAAATGTACGATAATTAATTTTACTATATATCGGTATTACTGCAACAGTTGCTGAAGATTTAGGAACATATCCCTGTTTTTTACCACTAGATGTACTATATTCGATTAAATACCATTCCCTGGTTCCCTTATCTATCATTACCGCATACTCATTTTGACTAACAGAGCCTACACTAGCATATGTTGATGATGGACCAGAATATACAGTTTGCGATGAATTCATTTTTATAGTTTCCCCTGATGTTGCTATACTTGAAATTCCAGTCGAAGAATATAAATCAATTGCAGTTTTAGGTGTATAACCTCTCTTTCTACCAGAAGGAGAATTATATTCAATATAATAGTAATTACCAACCGCACCTAATACAATAATATATTCTTCGCTATAAATACTACCTAATTTCAAATCAGCAGCAGTTGTGTAGTATAT
>PDYJ01000035.1_pt1 | contig 20127 bp, 14 predicted proteins | sample 1430841 | NCBI WGS metagenome assembly PDYJ01 (sample SAMN07237672, study PRJNA390542) | Gut metagenome, whole genome shotgun sequencing project. | isolation source: fecal pellets | host: Mus musculus | place: USA: New York, NY | collected 2016-10 | reverse complement strand
TATAGGTAGGGTCGGCTTTGCTTAGGCCGACGAGCTTCTTGGTGTCTTCCAGATGCTGGAGGTAAAGAGGTACGAGAGATTCCTCTTTGGCGGTAACACCTGTAAAGGCATTCTTCACCATCTCCGCAGTCACATAGCCGTGACGGTTGAGGATGTCGTAGTAGTGTTCCTTCAGAACGACTCTCATATCTTCAAGCCGTTTATTTATTTCAAGGACTTTGGCTGAACGCCCAATGGCTTTACCAGCTTTTACGTCCCATAGTTCCGGCTCTACTGCCAGAGTGGAGTTGATTCTTGCATACTCGCCGTTCACCGCTATACGTACTGTGATAGGGCACTTCCCATCCTTGTTGGTATAGTTGCCACGGATATGATAAAGAATCTTGAATGTGTTCTTTTTTCATTTCTTCCTTGGATTTAGTGTTATCATGAAGACGATTTCACCCGGCTTCGATATGATAACAAGTTTAACTTCTTGTCCGATTGGACGCTTTGAAGTCAAACATCAGACATATCAGCGACTTACGCCATTTTTAACATGTCAGACATTTATACGACACTATGTAAAAGCCTGTCTGTATCAAGGCTTATCACAATATATCGGAAATCTGTGTCGGCAGTTACTTTAACATCCATAGATTCTGCTGTTAAAATGTCGCCTAAAATTCCGAGTTGCGTCTGAGTTAGGTCTTAGGAAGATATTGAACACCAATTTATTACACCGTTATCGGTCACATTTTTTGTCACAATTCTCGTCACAAGAATTCTTGAAACGATTTGGTGACGAATAGTGGTCTGAGGAGGTCTTAACTTGGTCTGGAATCGGTCCTGAATCCGATTGGATAAGACACGAAAAAACCTCGGAACTATCTGATAGTCCGAGGTTTGTCTCGTATTGTCCGAATTAGGTCGGATGCCATAAGTGGAGCTGGAGGGATTCGAACCCTCGTCCAAACGTGGAACTAATATGCTTTCTACATGCTTATTCGCTTGTTGGTTTTTGTGGCGTGGCAGGCAAGCGACAGCCAACCGCACCCTTAGCCTCTGTTGTTTCAGACCGCGCGCGAGGCTCTTGCGATTCCTATTCCGATTTAACTGCACCGCCTTGTCGATTAGTCTCGGGACGACGACAATCGGGCGATGTCTTGTCCCGGCAACTGTTGCCGGGATTAAGCCGATCTACTGTACTTCAATCAGGCAGCAAGAGCGTAGTTGTTTTCGCCATTTAAAACTTGCGATGTCCCAGATTATAGAGCGTAGCCATCATTGCTCTGCATGCTTACATACCACCTCTACACGCTGTCAAAACCGGTCAGCCCCGATTTGCTTGGCGGAACACTCCCCTCCGGGAGTGCAGGCTTGTAAGTGTGTGATTTTCCTCGGCAAAATTACCGCATTTTTTTCGTCCATGCAACCCCTGCCCGCTTTTTTTCGCAAGACGCATCGCAAAACGTATGTAAAACGTCACGCAAAAAGCATGCTCACTCCCTTTTGACACCGCATCCGATGCCGACAGGACTAACGCAATATAAGCGGGCGCCGGAAGCCTAAGCATCCCGCGCCCGCCTAACTATAATGCCATTAAAGAAGTATTCTATTTCGTATAAACCACCCTTATCAGGCAAGCATCGCTCTGGTCAAAGTTTGAACCGTTTGGTTTTCCAATAGCTCCGCTTTCAAAGCCTTCGAAGCCCATCGTGAAGTAGTTTATATCCCACGCCGTATGGCCTTTGGTCCGATCACCGGAAACAGCTCCGGGGCCACCCGGCCGTTCAAGCCAGTAGACAGCACCGTAACGCTTGTAAATATCATAAAACAGAGGCATATACTCCACACCGCCATTATATGGTTTTCCATTAGATTGCGGGGGATAATATGATTGTGTCATAAACGGCTTATGGCGCTGGGCGTATCGCAACACGCCATCCATATTGGCCTCACCGGTGCTCTCGTCCCCGCAGCATCGGTCTTTCCACGACCCGACTTGCGTCGGCCGTGACCCGACTTGCCTATAGGGAAAAAGATATTGTTGCCGGTGTCGCTGTGGAACACAAAGCATCCGCGCATACCTTTTATCGATGCGCCGCCCGTTGCGTCGTCATAGCCAAGCGCATCGGCAACAGCGGTAGCAGTTTCGGTGGCTCCGTCGCCATACAGCACCCCATAGGCTTTCTCAATATTGCTGCCCGTAGTAGATAGCAGCTTTTCGAAGTCCTCATAGCGAGCCACCCGCGCTCCGGCATTGTTGATTCCCCAGTCGTCATTACCTCCGACAATATCCCGCCAAAGCTTAGTTTCTCGTTTCCCTCTCCAGGATATTATATCAAACGAGGCGTTTGTTCCATCTTGTCCGAAACCCACGCGATCGTTGTTGGAAGCAAGGATAGCATTGACATTGTTCCATCTGAAGTACGAACCTTCAAAGAGCGGCGACTCAACAAAATCGGCCGTATACTCCCCCTTCTTATATCCTCCGGTCAACGAATACACATTAAACGACCCCCATGCCGGGTTGTCGTCACTGCGCGCTCCGCCGTCCATAGTGATCGGGGCATAGCCCTGACGCACCATGATCACATGTTCGCATGTGTAGTTGTGATAGCGCACCTTCACCAGCCCGCAATGCACCTCATTTGATGCATACGTTCCTTTGAACTTGATCTTGAAGTCTATCAAGTGCTCCGAGTCGCCCTCGATTCGTTTGCCCCTCTCCGTAGCTCCATCATCACGTCCGATCGGCGTAGTTTCAAGTTCGAAAAAAGCATCGCCTTTTATCACTTCGGCATACCATGGTCCTTCAGACGTGAACGGTACGAAATTTGTTGCATCTTCTTGTGGCAAACGCATCAGCGTCACATGAAAATCCTCTTGATTATTATGGCTGCGCCACACACCCTTTGGATTCACCACACGCCTCACCTGAATTATATCCACCTCTTTGGACAGCTGCGTTCCGTCTTTGAGCTTGGCCGAAAATCTGATTTTGCCGTGTCGTGGATATGAATAGTAGGGATTATTGCCCGAAAAACCTGTTTTCGTCACCAGTTCCTTGGCTCTCGTAAAGAGATGTATGCTGAACAGACTGGAGCCTTCACTCTGCTGCACTGAATACTTATAATCGGGATCAGCGCCATAATCGTCAGGTTTGCCGTCGGGATAATATGTACGTGTTCCACGCTTTTCATCCTTCCAATAATCCTGGTTATACTTGGTGTCGCATGGCACTGAATACGAAGGCTGGTCGTTATACGCCGGATCCTCCACTTTCGTGTCGACCGATTGCCTCAACGAGAGAAACGCGTTCCATGGACCATCATTAAACACCGGAATCTGTGAATAGAAATCTGTCGACGGCGTGGGGAAGTCTTCCGAACCGTCGCCCCACGGCTTCCACGATGTTTCCTGAAGTATATCAGCCTTCAGACCATATTCGGGATCAATGTCGCCCACCACCTTCACGTCCATCTGCATCTCCTTGTTGTAGAGATACGATATATACTGCGGCGAAACCACGTAGATGCCCGGATCCTCGTCAAAGTCAATATGCCAGTCGGCCTCGTTGCCGTTGCCGTGGAATGCAAGCGTCAGCTTGTAGTGGGTGTTGCGACGTGCGTCGTAGTCGGTGTCGATGTCCTGACCGAGCATAAATCTGTAGACGATTTTCCCGACAGTGGTGGTGGTGCGGTTGCGATATATACCGCTCACCTCCACGTATGTGCCATAAGGCTTATGATCCTTCCATCCCGACTGGAGATCGCCCTCCACCGGTTCAGGATACCATATTTTCTCACCGTCGATCGACTGATACTTCTCCTTGCCCTTTCCCTGCATGTTTTCGAAGAAATAGAGCGATTCGGCTGTGTGGGCATGCGTTTTGTCAAGAATCGACTGATCGCTGCCCTCGTCGCCCTTGCCGCCATAACGGTGCTTATTGTTACATACATGATAAAACTGAGCAGGATACAGACTGTTATCATCCTCGGGTAGATCTTCGTTGACTATTCTTACCTCGCCGTCGGCTATCACTCCGTTCTCGGTTTCATAACGTTTCATTCCGTTGCTGTCGCCGGCGTCGCCCGGAGTATTCGGCAGACCCAACGTGCAGTTCTTGGGTATATCCTTTATTCGGATATCCTTAATGTAGATCTCGATATTGTCGTAAAGATCCGAACCGTCGAAAGCCACTGTCACCTTTGAGGCAAGCCTTTTGAGCCAGCTTTTGACGGTCAGATTGGCTTTGTTGAGCACTATCGGGTTTTCGTCAGTGGCGCTCGGCGAACCGCTCGTGCTGAACACTCCGAACATCTGGCTGTTGTTGGCCACCCGTTTGCCATCCCATGCGAAGCGTATAGCTTTCAGTTTGTCGCGGGTAGCTATGTCCTTCGATCGCGTATGCAGATCGGGCACATTGGCCACTGCATAGATATGATAGCGTCCGCGAGGCAGAGTGAGGCTGAACGTAGCCCGCCCGGCCTTGTCATCGCCGAGCGACTGGTCGTCACGGTTATCCTGATTGTCAGTGTTGACGAAGTCATTTAGCTCATCGTGACTGTAGCACTTTATAAGAGCGCCCTGCGTGTCGTAGACGAGCACATGGAGCGTCTGTATGTTCTGTATGAGGTCGCCGGCCGAACGCGACCCCAGATCCACGTCCTCGGCCTGAAAAGTCAGTGATGCCGATATGGTGCAGTCGCCGTCAAAACCGTCGTCCTTATCATAGAGAGCGTCGTCCGAGCAGCTCCACAGCGCCATACCCGCCAGCAGACCTATCAGATAATATATACTGCGTTTCATCATGTTTCAAATTAAGAATTCATTTCTTTGGAAGTCCGAAGCCGGGCTTCAGCTCCACTTCACGATAGGGATGCACCCAAACCTCATATTTCACCTCCATATCGCTCACCGTGGCCTCGATATAGAGATGAGTGTTGCGCGGAAGAGATCCCGACAGTCCGTCGAGCGTCTTGTCAGACACCTGATAGGCTCCGAAGAGCGACAGGTTGACGGCGAAGCCTGCGCCGGCCTTGCTCTCGGGCATGTAGACCGCCGGAAGAGTGCGGCTATCGCCGGCTGCTATCGGATCCATGGCGTAGGGATCCTGACGGTCGGCCGGTGTTGCGCTCGGGGAGAGGACGCTGAATTTGCGCTCAAACGTGCCGGGCGTCTGCGAAGGTATGCTGTAAGCGGTTATCTCGCGCGGCGCTACAGCCGCCTCGCTCTGGCAAAGCTCCTTGGCCGGGCTGTAGACCGTTTCAAAAGGAAACAGATAGCTCTTCGGCGACATATTGGTCAGCCTGTAGCCGGTTAACTCGAGAGGACGCGACGTCTTGTTGGTCACCTTTACCGTCACTTTCACAAGCGCACGCGTCAGGAAGATGTTCACGCTCTGATCGCGGTCCACAAGATTGCCCTGCTCGTCGATCCTCGGATGACGCACCGTCACCTGATGGTGTTCGGACATCGGTATCAGACCCTTGACGTCGGCTGCATGATTGAAGTCGAATGTCAGCTGTTCAAGACGCTCCAGATCATCGCCGGAGAGGTACGCTCCGCTGCCATACACGGCGTTGGAGAGATCTATCGAGCCGAGCACACGGTCGGCAGTCGAGGCGGCATCGCGTGAATATCCCGAATAAAGGCCGTGCTCATTGGCTATGACGTATATGTCTTTCAGATCCGAGTCGCCGTCGCCCGCTCCGGCATAGACATTGATCTCCTTGCTGGCCGTAGCCGCGATCTGTGTCTTGTCGTCGGCGCCGGCCTCTCCGGCCAGATCCAGAACTGATTGAATTCAACCTTCTTACGCGACGCGTCGGCCGGATCGTCGTGCACTATGATGATGCGCAGTGTGCGTATCATCTCGCGTATCGACGCCTCTTGCTCGAATTCTGTAGCGCGCGAACCCTCTCCGGCCACCGGATCGACTGCCGCTATATTGAGCTTGAGCGTGACAGTCGACTCATCGTCGGCCGGACGTCCGGGTTCGTCGCCCGACGAGCATGCCGTCGCCATGACTCCCAGTCCGAGAGCCACAGCCGCCATCGCAGCAAGTCCGTATCGACGTGCCGGGTTAGTTGATATTGTCCTGTCAAAAATCATAGGTCAGCGTTATTGATCCGTACAACCCAGTCGTTGATCACCACCTGGGTATTCACCCAGTGTTTGTTGGCGTCGAGGAAGAAGATCATGTTCCAGTGATGCTCGCGGTCGAGATACTCCTGATCCGACATTTTGTTGAACTTCTCGCTCTTGTAGAGCAGCAGATAGTTGACCAGCGGTATGTTGATGATCTCGCTGCCGTCGTCGGCCTTCTTCACTTTCAGGCGCGGGCTGTTGCCGGTGACAAAGCGTCCGGTCGACATCTCGCTGTAGGCGAGCACAGCCTCGTTGCCGGCCTCGTCTATGCCGGTGGCGACAGTTCCGGTGGCCCAGGGAGCGTATGTCACCCCGCCGGCTGGCACCACACTGTTGTCGTGGGCATGACGGGTATTGTCGTCGGTGATCTCCCACACGAAGTCATTGTCGTCGAGCGGATCGCCGTTGAGCTGCTGCAGCAGTATGCGCAGGGTGTTGGTGTCGCGCATCATCGGCAGCGTAGCCAGAGTGTACTCGTTGTCCTTATCGCTGACAGTCATGTCGAGAGATCCGTAGTATAGATCGTGGAGGTGCGTGCCCACACGCTCCGCCTTCATCTCATGACCCATGGCCGTGTAGTGGTGTCCGGCCTGAGGTGTGGCGGTCGTATAGGCCGCCTCCTCGCAGGCTGTGCCGCCGTAGGCTATCAGATGATAGTCGCCGGCAGGCAGGTCTATCACCATGCGCCAGTTCTCGTCGGCAAGCACTTCGGAGGTTTCAGTGCGCGTGGCCACATAATTGCCGTTGCCGTCGTAGATATAGAGCGTAAGGCAGTCGACCTGCGAGGGAAATGCGTTGGCAAACTCCATGTTGTAGTCGAAAACAAACCTCAGCTCGGCACCCACGCGACACGGTTCGAGGTCGTCGTAGATGGCACTGTCACACGACGTGACCATTGCCGCCGGAGCGGCGATGGCGGCAGAAACAGCCACACCGTTCCATATACGACGTATTGTATCTGTGATTTTCATTGCAAGTTTCTGATAATGGTTGTTAGAATTCTATCGAATTGCGGCGCACAACCCAGGGGAGAGTGGTCACCTGCACGTCGAGATACACGTCGCTCTCCTCGTCGGGAGTTTCGGGATTCTGCGGATCGGGATCGTTCTCCGTGCGGCGCGGATGTCCGATGCGGCGTATGCGGTCAACAGAGATCTTGTAGACATTGTTGCGCACCACGGCAAACTCCATCGGACCCATCACGCCGGGGATATTGTTGTCGTTGTGGCGGTTCCAGTAGTAATAGTAGCAGAAGTAGCCCTTGTGGGGAGTCGTCTGTCCCTGACCGAGATATTCGTCGGTGGCCCACTGGTAGATGGTGATACCGGCGTCGACAGCGGCCTTTTTGAATTCCATGAACTGGGCATAACCCTGCTCGCCCGACTCCTGGCCTCCGCCGGCTGTCTGCCATGCAGTGTAGTAGTCAGCCACCGAACGGGCATAACCCTTGTCGGTGTTGGGACGGAGCACGGCGTTGTTGAGCACGTCGCCGGGAGCTGTGCCCTGCGCTGCGGCGATCACTGCCGTAAACTTGACGTAAAGCACATTGTCAAACAGATACAATATCGGATGGTCGAGCGTGGCTCCCGGAGCGTCGCGATCCACTTTGTTGCCTGCGGCGTCGACATAGTAGTTCTCATTGATCGCGTCGCGGAGATTGGCCGGGGTATTGGGTGTATTGCGCAGCATGCCCTTGAATACGATTCCGGTAGACAACGACACCTTTTGCTGGTTTATGCCGGGTATGGCGTTTTCGGTCACATAGCGCCATATCTTGTACTCGCCGGTGGCGTCACTCATATTGGATCCCTGACTCACGACCTCCGACGGAGTATCGCGATACCACTGGTCACGGGCAGCCAGATCTATCTTCCAGTCTTCACTGTTGTCGCCCGATCCGAAGCAGAAGTTGTAGTATTTCGAATATCCGTTGCCCTTGTCGCCGATACCGGTCATCACTTCGCCGCCATCCTGATGCACGCACTTGAGATCGGCCGCATAATCGACGATATAGTTGCCCGGCAGATCACGGCCGCAGAGCTTGAAGCCCTCGCCCGAAGCGTGGCCGTTGTTGCTGACACGCTGCAGATAGTAGAAATGCTTGCTCATGTTCACGAGATTCATGCGTATGAGCTGCACGTCGAGAGTGTTGCCTCCCTGACCGTAGACACCTACATGATACGTGAAATTATTGCGCGAGCCATCCTTGAAGTCGAAACGTGCCACAGAGCGCTGAAGCTGTACCGGGCCGCCGGTCATATTGACCGACGAGAAGGAGTTGTCGATCTTGTCGCCTTCGGTGTTGGCCTCCGACATCTTGAAGGGGTGATCCTCGTCGGTGAAAGGTAGCCAGTCGTGGATGCTCTTGGGTATGTAGGCCGTTGTTATTGCGGCATTGCTCATAGGCAGACCGGATACGACATCAAGCACAGATGTGTTTTTATTATCGTCTTCGGTGAGGCTGCCATGATCCGACGAGCGCTCCGACACCTCACAGTAGAAGTCGGTCCAGTCCGAGCGACCCACGGCGTCATCGCCCATAGCCTTGAACGAATCGAGCAGATCCTGGGGATAGTTGGCATACACATAGACGTTGACCATGTTGTCCATGAGTATTCCTGTGGTCGGATCAGCTTTCTTCGAGTAATACGCGTTGATATGCGAGGCCGATACAGAAGCGAGTATACCGGCGCTGACACCGTCGGGGTTTGTCGTGATCGAACCGGTGCCCGATGTCGACGTCGTAGAGCCTGTATCTGCCGATATGCCGCCCTGCGATGCAGTGGCGTATGCGATGAAGCCGTTGTCTTTGTCGGCAAACACTATCAGCGCGCGATGGATGCGGTTTTCTTCCGTGCGGCCTATCTCTGTGCCGCCGGTCGAACCATTGTCGGTCGTTGCCGAACGCGAGTCAGCGTCGGAAGGAAGTTTCACTCCCATGCCAAACCATGCATAGCTGTCGGCAGGCATCTCGGTATTGCCGGGATTCACGCCCGGAGTGTCGTCGCTGCACGAAGCCACCATGGCAGCCGTGCAAAGACCGATAAGTGTGTGGTATAATTTCATATTTGCTTGAGTTTTTTCAATGGTTGGTCTATATCTTTGCCTGAGTTTCCCCGGTGGCGTTCCGGCCGGCTGCAGGCCGGCTTTAATGAAACGCCACCACAGGAAACAGGGACATTATCCTGGTAATCCTGACGGATCGTTCCTGCAGTTTTATTCAGCCACCTCCTTAAGCTGCTCCAAAGCAGCCGGAGCGTCGGCCACCTTCATGCGGGCAGCACGCTGGAAGTAGCGGTTGGCGGCATCATAGTCGCCCTCGAGAGCGTGATACACTCCGCGGGCATATGTGGCCTCGGCACCCTCTCCCGCACAGTCGAGATAACGCTTGGCGCCCACCATGTCACCGCGCATCATAGCCGCATTGGCGGCATTGAGGTTGGCTACTTCCGATTCAGGGAACATGCGCACTGCGGTTTCGAACAGTTCGTTGTAGTCGTCCGAGCCGGGTTCTAGCGAGCGCGCTGCCACAAAGAATTCCTGCAGCGACAGATTCTGCGGACGGGTGCGCGACAACGCTATGATCTCGTTGACGTCGCTGAAAGCGCGCACGCGATACTCGATGCGGTAGTCCGAATGACGCAGCGCCGGATACACGTTGGCCAGCAGGAATCGGTAGGCGTCGGGGAAGTCGCGCTGCAGTTTGCTGTTCTTGGCATCAGGTTCCATATCGCTGTCGATAAGGGCTATGATGGCCTGCTTGTCAGCCATGTTGCTCTTAACCATATAGGCTCGCAGACCGCCCCAGTCCTCGGGATCATACGAGGTCTGAATGAAGTCGGGCGAGAAGTGGTAGAGCGTTTCCACGTAGCTCTTAAGCGCCGCCGTACGTCCTTTGGCCAGACGCACGTTGTTGTTCCACGGTCCTTCGGGCGATGCGAAGCCCTTGATCGAAAGAGCCGTGATCTCCACATCCTTGTCGTTGATCACAGTGTCGATCGTGGCGCGTATCCTGGCGAGTTCGCCCTGGTTGCCGCGATAGTCGGGATATATCACTGTCTTGTTGACCGGGAAATCGATAAACGCCTGACCCTTGAGCTCGCGTATCTTCACAGCCTCAGCCGTAGGAGCGATCCAGTTAAACACCGGCTCGAACTTCTTCGGTTCAAGATCAAGACGTCCGAGCGGCACTATCTCACGGCCCAGATCGTCGGAGCAGCATCCCTTGGTTTCGTAACGTACATGCATCTCCGCGCCGCCCATCCATTTCTGATATGGAACCTGGACAGCCAGAGGCAATGACTTCATATTGGCACCCGAACGCACCAGAGTTACTCCCTCGCGCTTTTCAAGATCGTGGCGCAAAGCCTGATAATAACGGTTGCGACCGGCGATCACCGTCGTGCCCAGCTCTATCGAGTCGTTGCCGTTGCGAAGCACGGGAGTCACCCACACTTCACGGTTCGAGCCGTCGACGCGACCCAGTGGCACCTCGCCGTTGAGATACAGTGTGTTTTCGGTGCGTTCAACGCCGACGTTCTTAAGCTTCGTGCCTGACGCCGCCTGCACCGATGCGAACGCCGACACAGCGCCCGCACCCAGAATCATAGAGATCAGTATTTTTTTCATCATCGTAGTCGGTTGGGAGGGTTAGAATACATGTACGAGATTCAAAGCCACCTTGGTCGGGCCGAAATAGTTGTGGCTGCGATCCTTGGCAAGCCTCGTCCCGCACTTGGCGCACGGATACACGTCATATTTAGTGTAGATCCATCCAATACCCAGCTCCGCCTCAAGATTCCAGTGGCGGCCGAGTATCCACGAATAGCCGTAGGCCACGCCAAAACCTCCATACCATCCCTGATAGCGACGATCCTTGAGGTTGCGGAAATCGGTGCCGAGCATCTTGAAATCAAGGTCGACATTACCCACGTTGTACTGGCCTCCAAGCGCGTGGGCGGCGACGAAATGTCCCTGAAGCTCCTGACAGAACCAGTAGCGCAGCTCTGGCTGCACCATCCAGTGCTTCCATTTATGGGAGTTGACAGTCCATGCGTTAAGGTTACCCGACAGATCAAACGACCATTTCGGGGCCAAAGCCACCTCGCCACCCAGATTCACCGTCAAGGCAGCATCATAGAGTATGTTGGTCTTTAATGCCAGATCTCTCGCCTGGATCTCCGACGATCCGGCAAAGAGCATGGCCAGTGCCAGCAGGCTGCTTTTCAAAAGTATTTTCATTTATGCTATCTGTTTGATTTGACTAATAAACACTTATGATAATGATTTAGATTTGATTCAGGATATGGTTACGACGTATCGGCGACCTCTTTTACATGATCGGCCTACCGTGTTCGCTAATGTAACTCATGCATACTGCCGGTGCTTTCCATATTCCCATCCATAAATTTTCCTGCCATCAGTACGCATATACCTTTGGCAAGGCAAAGGTAATGATAATATACCTAAAAATTACCCCCCCCCCGTTAATATTTGTCAACAAACACAACCAATGCATATTCATCCCGCATAACCCATTGACTTTCCACAATATGACCACATAATGTGATGTCAAAATCAATCATAAAAAATCAGGATATTGTACCTTTATCGGCACAATATCCTGAATCAACTTTGATTATATTCCCGATCACATCAGCGACTTCACCGCAGCCTCAAGCTGCCGGTCGTCACCGCTGAGCTGTTGCTCTGGAGTGTTGTATATCAATATATCAGGGTTGAGATCGAGATTTTCGAGATAGCGGCCCTGCATATCCTTGCAGCCCACCTGCGGAATGCCGAACACGATCGTCGGATCAATCTGCGACTCCCACCACACAGCCGTCATCGTACCGGGAACAGGCGCTCCGACAAGCTTTCCGATGCCGAGAGTCTTGTAGACCCATGGGAAGCCATGGGCGTTGGAATAGTTGTCCTCGCACACGAGCACACACGAAGGCTTCAGCCATTTGTTGAACGGATCCGAACCGATATACTGCCCGCGCGGAGCAAACTCGGCATACTGCTTGCCGCTGAGGAGCGTGGCCAGATCGTCGTGAAGCCATCCGCCGCCATTGTGACGCGTGTCGATCACCACGGCGTCACAGTCGCGGTAACGTCCGAGCAGATCAGAGTAGACAGTGCGGAAACTGGGGCTGTCCATCCCTTTTACGTGGATATAACCGATCCGGCCGCCCGAAATCCGTGCCGTAGCCTGACGGTTGCGCTCCACCCACCGGTTGTAGAGCAGGTCATTGAGCTGACCGGAGCCTATAGGCTTCACCACCTGCTCCTCACGTCGTCCCTCGGGAGTCACCACACCGAGAGTCACTTTCTTGCCGCCTTTCCGGCAAGAAGAGGATAATAGTCGGTGCCTGCAGCTATCTTATGGCCGTCGATACTCTCGATGACTACACCCGGACGCACCTTGTTGCCCGACGTCGCAAGCGGACCGCGGGCTATTACTTCAGTCACCTTCAGTCCGTCGCCCTTGTAATCCTCATCGAAGAACGCTCCGAGCGAAGCCGTGGGCTGTGCCGAACCGTAGGCATAATAACGTGCGCCTGTATGCGATCCGTTCAGTTCGCCGAGCATCTCCGACAGCATCTGCGCAAAATCGTAGTTGTTGTCGATATGGTCAAGGAAGCGGCCGTAGGCTTCATGGTATCCTTTCCAGTCCACACCATGGATTTTCGGATCATAGAACTTGTCGTTGACCTGACGCCATGCGTGATTGAATATATACTGACGTTCCATAGCCGGACGATAGTTGAAGTCGGCCTCGAAAGCGATATCCTTGGTCTTGCCGTCGCTGAGATTCACCTCGGTCAGACTGCCGCGGCGAACCACATACACCTTGTTTTTCATCCTTGCCGGGATTCATGAATCCGCCTACACCCTTGGCAAGCTTGCGCACCGTACCCTCCTTGAGATCACGCTCCCAGAGGTCGTATCCATCCTCAAAAGCGGCGCAATAATACAGCTTGTCGCCTTTTTTAGAGAGATGGGCGTCGCCCATGCGCGAAGAGTTGCCGGTCAGACGCGCCACGCGGTCGCGGCGTCCGTCAAGATCAAACTTAAGAGCTTCGACCTTATCAGCTTTCTCGCTGTTTTTATCTGCATCCTTCTTGCCTTTCTTATCTTTCTTGTCGCTCTTGACCGAGTCGTCAGCCTTATCCTTTGAGTCTTTTTCAGCTTCCTCAAGCAGAGCGAGCTCCTCTTTCGAAAGACGGAAGCGATCCCAGGCTTCAGGATCGAAGAACATTATATAGGTGTCGCTTTCCGAACCCCAGCTGCCGTGGCTGCGATAGCCCGCGCGGTCGCTCTCCCATATCATGGCCTTGCCTCCAAGCACCCACTTTGCATTGCCGTCGGTATATCCGCTCTCCGTAAGATTTGTAACCTCGCCGGATCCGTCGGCCTTGACCAGAGCCACATCCTTGTTGTTCCAGCCGCCATGGCCTATGTAGTCGACCAGAAACCAGCGGCTGTCGGGACTCCACCGGTAGGTGACGTCGCCGTCGGAATACGAGTAATTGTATTTCCCGTCAAGCACCGTGCGGATTTTCTTGTCGGCGAGATTGATAACACACAGCTCCGTGCGGTCGCGCAGGAACGCCACCTCCTTGCCGTCGGGCGAATATGCCGGCTGGAACGAAGTGCGGCCGTCGGCCACAAGCGGCTCCTCCTCGATCTCGGTGGCATAGGTGAACAGCTTCTCTTCGGGACGTTTTATCGAGCTTCGATATATGCCCCATGTGTCGCCGCGCTCGGCCGAATACACTATACTGCGGCCGTCGGCGCTGAAACTCAGATCGCGTTCCTGCTGCGGAGTGTCGGTAACGCGCCGGGTAGTGGCATATTCGATCGACGTCACATACACGTCGCCATGGAGGATGAACGCCACCTCCTTGCCCGAAGGCGACACTGCCAGATCGGTAGCGCCGCTGCGACGCACCTGAGCCACGAGCGGCTTCTCATTGTAATCGGCAGCGATAGCCACCTTTACCTTCGAGGGAGCAGCACCCTCCTTGACCGTCCACAGCTCGCCGTCGTAGCTGTAGCAGAGCGTACCGTCAGATGCCACCGACAGCGAACGTACAGGATGCTTCGCATGGTCGGTGATGCGCTTCACCTCCGAAGAGCCCGGAGTGGCCTTGTAAACATTGAACGAACCGCCGTCGCGCTCGCTCAAGAAATAGTACGACCGTCCGTCGGGAGTCCATACAGCATTACGATCCTCACCGGTCGACGATGTGAGTTTTTTGAATCCCGCACGTCCGTTGTGGTCGGCAAGCCATATATCGCGGGTGATCGACGATGTGTGATGCTTGCGCAGGGGATCCTCATAGCCCTTCTTATCGGTATAGAGTATGCTGCCATCCACAGGATTGACCGAAATCTGCTCCATGGCAAGCGAAGTGTACATCTGCGGACGCCCGCCCTTGACACTCACCTTGTAGGTCTGCGGAAAAAGCGACGACGGAAACTGTATGTCGGCCTGAGCCGGCATGACCGCCGCGCTGAACAGCAATGTATCGGGAGTGAGGAAAGCAACAGGAGTCTCAGCCGCAGAATGCGTAGTGAGCTTCACTGGCTGTCCTCCCGTAGCCGGTACGATGAATACATCCATCGAACCGTCGCGATCGCTCGCAAAAGCTATCGACCGTCCGTCGGGACTCCACACCGGAGCTGTATCGTATGCGGGATTGGTCGTGATCTGACGAGCCTGTCCGCCGCCGGCACCGACGGTGAATATATCACCGCGATATGTAAACGCGATAGTCCGGCCATCAGGCGAAATAGCCGGATTGCGCAGCCACAGCGGCGCCTCTGAAGCGCCGGCCGTAGCCGCTGCTGCGATCATTGCGACCGCAAAAAATACTTTTTTCATATTGCTGTGGAAGTTATGATTGATTCTGACTGCAAATATAGACAAAAAAGAGAGATTTTTTATGTAACTTTGCAGCAAAATGGGAAGAATCATAGGCATAGACTTCGGCCGACGCCGCTGCGGAGTGGCGGTAACCGACCCGTTGCGCATCGTTGCGACAGCGCTCCAGACCGTCGACACCGCCGGACTGCCTGCATTCGTCGCCGGCTACTGCGCCCGCGAGCAGGTCGACTTCATCGTAGCCGGACTTCCGCGCGACCTTCGCGGCAACGAGTCGGAATCCATGCGTTTTATCCGTCCGGCCATAGCACGTCTGCGCAAGGCGCTCCCCGCGATGGAGATAGTCATGTGGGACGAGCGCTTCACCTCAGCCATAGCCCACCGGTCAATGATCGATTCGGGAATGAGCCGCACGCAACGCCGCGACAAGTCGCTCGCCGACCGCATGGCCGCAGTGCTCATACTCAACTCCTATCTCGAAAGCCGCCAGTACAGCTCCAGGGAGTAACACTGACGCCCCGCACATTCCCCACATCAGTCACAATCCATAAGCCTTATCAACCACAGCAATGAAACTACCTATATACCTCTACGGACATCCGGTGCTCCGACAGACAGCAGAGCCCGTCAAGGAATCGTCGGAAGAGCTCACAAAACTCATCGACGACATGTATGCAACAATGTACGCCTCCGAAGGCGTCGGACTCGCCGCGCCCCAGATCGGCAAAAGCATCAGACTTGTTGTCATCGACGCCTCACCCGTGGCCGACAGCTTCCCGGAATGCGCCGGACGCAAGATGACACTCATCAACCCTGAAATAGAAATACTTGAAGGCGAACGCATCAACCGATCCGAAGGATGCCTGTCACTACCCGGACTATCGGAAAACGTCGGACGCACCGAACACATACGACTGCGCTGGCTCGACGCCGAAATGAATGCCCACGAGGAGATAATCGACGGTTTTCTGGCGCGCATCGTGCAGCACGAATGCGACCATCTCGAAGGCAAGCTTTACATCGACCACATATCGCCCATACGCAAGCAGCTGATACGCCGCAAGCTAAAGGACATAGCCGAAGGTCGCACCGGATGCGACTATCCTGTGAGACATGCATCCAGCCGCCGGCGATAATCGGCTCAACTCTAAAACCATCAATACCCACACTCTGACCAATATACAATAAATATGGCCGACGACAAAAAGGTAATCTTCTCAATGGTAGGCTTAAGCAAGACCTATCCTCCGCAAAAACAAGTACTTAAAAACATATATCTGTCGTTTTTTCTACGGCGCCAAGATTGGCATCATAGGCCTCAACGGCTCCGGCAAATCATCACTTCTGAAAATCATAGCCGGCATCGACAAAAGCTATCAGGGCGAAGTGGTGTGGGCGCCGGGCTACACCGTGGGCTACCTTGAGCAGGATCCGCAGCTCGACCCGCAGAAAACCGTCATCGAGGTGGTGCGCGAAGGCGTACAGCCCACCATGGATCTCCTTGCCGAATTCGACAAGGTCAATGAGGCATTCGCCGATCCCGAGGTACTCGAAGACCCCGACCGCATGGAAGCACTGATAGCCCGTCAGGCCGAGCTGCAGGACGCACTTGACGCCGCCGACGCATGGAACATCGACTCACGCCTCGAACGCGCCATGGATGCCCTGCAGTGCCCGCCCGACGACCAGCCAGTAGCCACCCTGTCGGGAGGCGAACGGCGCCGCGTGGCGCTCTGCCGGCTGCTGCTCCAGCAGCCCGACGTGCTGCTGCTCGACGAGCCGACCAACCATCTCGACGCCGAGTCGATCGACTGGCTCGAACAGCACCTGCAACAGTATCAGGGCACAGTCATAGCCATCACCCACGACCGCTACTTCCTCGACCACGTGGCAGGCTGGATACTCGAACTCGACCGTGGCGAAGGAATTCCATGGAAGGGCAACTACTCGTCATGGCTCGACCAGAAGACCAAACGCATGGCACAGGAGGAAAAACAGGCCTCGAAACGCCGCAAAACCCTCGAACGCGAACTTGAATGGGTGCGCATGGCTCCGAAAGCGCGTCAGGCCAAAGGCAAGGCGCGCCTGTCGAGCTACGACCGACTTCTCAACGAAGACCAGCGCGAACGTGAGGAACGTCTGGAGATATTCATCCCCAACGGCCCGCGCCTGGGCAACAAAGTGATCGAAGCCACCGGGCTGTCGAAAGCCTTCGGTTCGAAACAGCTGTTCAAGGATCTCGACTTCATGCTCCCGCCCGCAGGCATTGTCGGCGTGATAGGACCCAATGGAGCCGGCAAAACCACGCTTTTCCGCCTCATCATGGGTCAGGAGAAGCCCGACGCCGGAAGCTTCGAAGTGGGCGAAACCGTCAAGATTGCCTACGTCGATCAGACCCATCACGATCTGTTGCCGGAGAAGAGCGTCTACGAAGTCATCTCCCAGGGCACTGAGTCGTTCCGCATGGGTGGCCGCGACGTAAACGCCCGTGCCTACCTGTCGAAATTCAACTTCTCCGGAGCTGATCAGGAAAAGAAGATCGGAGTGCTATCGGGCGGAGAGCGCAACCGCCTTCACCTTGCGATGGCTCTGAAGGAAGAGGGCAATGTGCTGCTGCTCGACGAGCCGACCAACGACATTGACGTCAACACCTTGCGGGCACTTGAAGAGGGACTGGAGGACTTTGCAGGCTGCGCTGTGGTCGTAAGCCACGACCGATGGTTCCTCGACCGCATCTGCACTCACATACTCTCTTTTGAGGGCGACGGCAAAGTCGTGTTCTACGCCGGATCATATTCCGACTATGAGGACTACAAACGCGCACAGAACGGAGGCAAAGAGCCACCGCGACGCCGCTACCGCAAACTGATGGAATAAAGCAATATCAGCAACTCGCAAATACAAGTCCGACGGTCGTCAGCAGAGCATCCACGCCAGCTTTGCGATGACCGTCGGATATGTTTTATCAAGCCTCATAAAATTTACATTTGCAAATATCGCCATCGTTGATTATAGCGTTGATAAACAGCCAAATATCAATACGGAACGCATCAAGTTATTAACATCCATAAAAATTTGGCGTTTGAAATTGTAAATTCACGTCAAAAATACCTAACTTTACGACCCCCAATTCAGTGGTGGAAATATGACCGAAGAAGTGTATCACATACCGGCCTTGTTGCCGCAGACCCTCGAAGCCCTCGCGATACGTCCCGGAGGCATCTATATCGACGTCACCTACGGTGGCGGCGGACATTCCCGCGCCATTGTGGAGCGGCTCGACACCACAGGACATCTCTACGGATTCGACCAGGACTCCGAAGCCGTGGAGAGAGCATTCCGCGACCCACGGTTTACAATCGTACATTCCAATTTCCGCTTCCTGCGAAACTTCATGCGTTACCACGGCGTGGAGCACGTGGACGGCATTCTGGCCGATCTGGGAGTGTCGTTCCACCACTTCGACGACTCGGCACGGGGATTTTCGTTCCGCTGGGACGGCCCGCTCGACATGCGCATGAACCAGCGGTCAAACCTGACAGCAGCCCGCCTCATAGCCGAAAACTCCGAAGAATCACTTGCAAGCATATTCAGCCTCTACGGCGAGCTACGCCAGTCACGCCGCATAGCCGCAGCCATCGTTAAAGCAAGAAGCCGCGAAGAAATCACAACCATCGAACAGCTTCTCGCCGTCGTCAGGCCACTGATAAGTCCCAAAGCCGAAAAGAAAGAACTCGCACAGGTATTTCAGGCTTTGCGCATAGCCGTCAACGGCGAACTCGACGCGCTCAGTTCCTTCCTCGATCAGGCGACAAGCCTCCTGGCTCCGGGCGGACGTCTGGCCATCATCACTTACCATTCGCTTGAAGACCGCATGGTCAAAAACTACATGAAGACCGGCAACATCGAAGGACGGATTGAAAAAGACTTTTTCGGACGCACAGAAGCGCCGCTACGACAGATAACGTCGAAACCCGTGGTGCCAGACGAAGATGAGATCAACCGCAATCCGCGTTCACGCAGCGCCAAACTGCGCACCGCCGTAAAACTTTAACCGCCCGTCTGCAAGCCATGTCAAAGAAATCATCCACGAAACCAAAGCAGAAAGGGTCGATAGCCGGACGCCTGATCTACGGACAGGTGATCTCCAGCGACTTCTTCGCACGCCACTGGCTTAAGGTGTTCGCCATATTCACTGTCATAATGGTCTTTATAACCAACAAATACCACTGTCAGACAAAAATGGAAGAGATCAGGCGGCTCAACACCGAACTTGAGATCGTCAAGACCGAACGAATGCGCGTCAGGTCGGTCTACATGAGCCGCACCCGCGAATCGGAGATGCAGCAGCTCGTGGATTCGCTCGGACTGAATCTGCACGTTCAACAACGTCCACCATACAAACTTCCCTCACGATGAGCCAGCCAAAGAAAAGATCCAACCGCAAACACATGAACCGCCGCTACGCGCTGATCGTGGCGGCAATGCTGGCGTGTGCAGCCGGAATCGTGTGGCACGTGGTCGACAACACTGTCGTATCGGCCGACGCATGGAACGAAAAGGCTCACCGCGAACTGTCGAGATGCGACACGATAGCCCCCGAACGCGGCAATATACTTGCTGCCGACGGAAGCATCCTCGCCACCAACCTGCGATACTACACCGTCAGAATTGATTACCGCAGCGAACGCTTCATGGAGCACCGGCTGCGACAGCAGATCGACACCATAGCCGACTCTCTGGCACGCTACTTCCCGGTGCGCGACGCCAAAGGATGGCGCGCCCATCTGCTCAAGCCTATCGACAACATCAAGGATAAATCCAAACGTCCGAGAGCCTATCGTCTGCTTGACAACATATCGTATGCCGACTACCGCCGGCTACGCACATTCCCGTTCTTCAAAATTCCCAACCGCAACCGCAACGGCCTGTCGGTAGAGTCTAAAATGCGTAGGGTCAACCCCTACGGCGATATGGCGCGCCGAAGCATCGGCGGTGTCGGCGCCACCCGGAAATGCAAGGAGATCCACGGCATTTCAGGGCTTGAAAAAGCGCTTGACAGCATGCTGTTCGGCACCCCCGGCATAGCCAAGAAGGTT
>PDYJ01000057.1_pt1 | contig 20272 bp, 19 predicted proteins | sample 1430841 | NCBI WGS metagenome assembly PDYJ01 (sample SAMN07237672, study PRJNA390542) | Gut metagenome, whole genome shotgun sequencing project. | isolation source: fecal pellets | host: Mus musculus | place: USA: New York, NY | collected 2016-10 | reverse complement strand
CACTGCTTAGGCTTAGTTATCACCTCTGCCGCCGGCTTGGCAATGCTCTTAATCGTTACAGTCTATCCATTGATTATCAGTGTTGGATGCTCTCCGCTAGCGGCTGCCGCTGTCGTTTGCGAGCGTACTGTGCGTGGGCTATGCTCCGGCTTCCGGTGTTGCCGTGATGGCTGCCGAATTGGTTCACCTTGACCCCGGTTCAATACTTAGTCTCCTATCAGCTCACAATGGCCGCTCCTGTTGTACTCGTAATGGCCCTCACTCATGTTATCGTTCAGCGTTATTACGATAAGAAAGACGGTGACAAAGGCGTTGTAGCAGATCTTGCTGAATTGGAAGCCAAGAGAAAAGAAATCGAAAAGACTCCTCTTATTTACGCTTTCATGCCGATTCTCCCGCTTGTTCTTCTTTTGATCTTCAACAAGATGGTCTACAAGACAATCACAATGAACGTTGCCACAGCTATGTTCTTGTCTTGGTTCGTCTGCTTCTTGATTGACCTTGTTTACAGAAGAGACGCTAAGAAGTCTTTCGACCTCTCCTTTGCAATGTTCAAAGGAATGGGCCTCTATCCTGACAAGTACTGTCGGTCTTATCTTCGTTGCAGCCTTCTTCGCTAAAGGCTTACAGAATGTCGGTTTGATTACATACCTCATCGACGTTGCTAAGAACTGCGGTTTAGGCGTAACAGGTACAGGTGTGGTTCTTTCTGCCATCATCGGTTTAGTTACTGTCTTGACAGGCTCGGGCGTTGCCGCTTTCACAAGCTTAGCACACGTTATTCCGAGCGTTGCAGAACACCTCAACTCCGACGGTATCGCCATCATGCTCATGATGCACACAGCTTCCGAAATGCTCCGTGCTATTTCTCCGGTTGCCGGCGTCATCATTATCGTGGCAGGTTTCGCACAAGTAAATCCGCTCCAAGTTGTAAGACGTACGTGGATTCCTTGCGTAGTCGGTTATATCACTATGCTGATTGTCGTCAGCCTGCTGTTCGGTTAATCTAGCTTTCCTATAAGCTGCAGCCGCTGAATTCTTTCATAGAGTTCAGCGGCTGTTTTCTTTTCCTTTGCACACACTCACTTCGAAGAAGGAAATCCTTTAAGTAATATTCTTTGAAAGAATCAAAGTCGCAGTCAATAAAAGTACCGCCTTTGTATTTGGTAACATTTCTGCTGTCAATCTTACTTCGTTCCTGTAATTGCAAGTTTTAATGGTCAGACTCTTCCGCTTCCATTCTTCTGTAAGAGAAATACTGGGATAGTCAGTATCCAACCAGAATCAGCCATATTATCAACAAGCAAAACTGGCGGCCTATGATTCAAAAGTTATACATATACGAAAGATATCCGACAAACCTAAGATTTTTACCATAACGAGTGTTGTCTTGTCTCCAAAGAAAAACCAACCTCCTCGAGTTTTCACAAAGGAGGTTCGTGCTTAATGCCTAATTTGCTGTTAAGCAGTTCAAATTCGAAATTAGTATTTCAATACTTCATCAATAAAATTTTTGATTGCGGCTCGTGCAACAGGCAAATTAAAGAGCGTATGTGGCGCTGTCGGCAACAAAAGGATCCTTGCATTAGGATTGTTCTCTAAAGCTTTTCCTGCGTGTCCTTGAGCGCTAGGATTGTTCAAATAAGAGTTCTTTTGACTGAAGAACTTATCTGCTGCGCTCATGATGTTCAAAAACCGGCATATAGTCAGGAATATTTGTGCCGTGTGCTTTTAACGTGATAATTGTCTTCGCATGACCAAGAGAAAATCATTCTGGCGTCTTCAGGATATTCTTCGCGTGTTTCATAACGCGCAACGCAGACGCCGCCTTCGCTTGTACCAGCAATAAATACGCGACCGTCGTTAAACGACAGATCAAAAATATGAGCCATAGCATATTCAAGCTCTTGGAGTCTCATGGCATGGATATCTTCATAGTCTTCCGGAGGAATGGGAGAAGAATAAGTAATGCGGTCTGCGAGCTGCATCGAGTCAGGCACAACCATTGCAACGCCTAGAGAGTCAGCAAGCCAGTTGCCTAAGAGTCTTGTTTGTTCATTTACGCCGGAGCTGCCGTGCATGAAGAGAACGACAGGATACAAGCCTTCGATAGGAGGAAGTGTGGATAATTCGCTGACAATCGGTGCACCGCCTGGATTAGGAATAACACAGTAAGCATGATCGAATGTAGCTTTGAGAGAGTCATCAGTGTGCTTACGGACGGAGCCTTTGATAGAACCGGTATATTCAATAGTCATAACAAGCCTCGGGAATAAAATTACAAGAGGATTGTAGACCGAATCCGATACAAAGAAGAATGATTATTTAAGATTACTGGCGACGCTACGGGGATTCGAACCCCGGTACCGACCGTGAAAGGGTCGTGTCCTAGGCCTCTAGACGATAGCGTCAAGGACGGTTTCGACGAATCTTTATCAGTCCGTCAGGCACGTCAAGTTTGAAGTACCTTAAGTAATTTGGCGACGCTACGGGGATTCGAACCCCGGTACCGACCGTGAAAGGTCGTGTCCTAGGCCTCTAGACGATAGCGTCAAGGACTTTCATTGGTGGAGGTAAGCGGGATCGAACCGCTGACCTCTTGCATGCCATGCAAGCGCTCTCCCAGCTGAGCTATACCCCCAATCGACAGCTATTCCGAAGAATCTCTATCATAACAAATTTTGGCGACGCTACGGGGATTCGAACCCCGGTACCGACCGTGAAAGGGTCGTGTCCTAGGCCTCTAGACGATAGCGTCAAGGACTTTCATTGGTGGAGGTAAGCGGGATCGAACCGCTGACCTCTTGCATGCCATGCAAGCGCTCTCCCAGCTGAGCTATACCCCCAAACAACGAGGAGCGAATTTTATGGGAAATTTTCCTCCTCGTCAAGGCAATTGCTAAAAAATCAGCAATTAAAATGTAACAAAATTATTTTGTGTGGTTGATCCAGTTGGTCAAACCTTCTTCTAATTTACCTCTAACTCGTTCTTTTCCAAAGAGTTCTAAGGTCGCATCAATAGACGGAGTATGTTTTTTCTCCCGTTACTAAAACTCTCAGAGGAATTGCTATGTGAGGCATCTTAATTTTTAATTCTTTCATGATTGAACGAATTAAAGTATTGATGTCTTCTCTCTTCCATTCCATATCTTTGCTGCGTTCTAAGAACAACCGGCAAGCTTCCTGGCTGGTCGCTGCATCTTTAATGCATTCGTCAAGAACGGCTAAATCAATTGGATTATCTCGGTAGAAGAGCATGGCGCCTTCAGCCAGTTCGACTAAAGTGGCTTCACGTTCCTTGAGCAATGCAACAATGCCAACTAAATCCAGGTTTCTGCTTAAATCAGCACCCTTAGCTTTTTAAACGAGGTTCGATAAGCTTTGCTAAACGTTCGTCATCGGCTTCTTTGATGTATTCATGGTTGAGCCAGCGCAGCTTATCCATGTTGAACTGAGCGGCGGAGCGACTGCAGTCTTCAAGCTTGAACCATTCTGCAAGCTGCTCACGGCTGAATTTTTCAGCATCTCCGTGGGCCCAGCCCAAACGTGCCAAGTAATTAAAAATAGCTTCCGGTAAGAAACCCAATTCTTCATAAGCCAACACACTTACCGTACCGTGACGCTTAGAAAGCTTCTGGCCGTCTTCTCCGTGAATTAAAGGCAAGTGAGCAAATGTCGGAATCTCTCCGCCGATAGCCTTGTAAAGGTTAATCTGACGAGGAGTATTATTAATGTGGTCAGCACCGCGGATAACATGGCTGATTTCCATATCCATATCGTCAACAACGACTGCGAAGTTGTAGGTTGGGATGCCGTCGCCGCGCATAATAACGAGGTCGTCCAACTCGGAGTTATTGATAGCGATTGGACCGTACACGCCGTCATTCCATGTGACGGTGCCGTCATCCGGATTTCTAAAGCGGATGACGGGAGTTACGCCCTCAGGAATTGGCTTGCCGGCACAGTTTTCAGGACGCCAGCGACCGTCATAGCGAGGCTTCTCACCTCTGGCCTTTTGGTCTTCTCTCATCTGTTCCAGTTCTTCTTTTGTGGCATAGCATTTGTATGCCAACCCTTTTTCCATGAGCTGATCGACAACTTCTTTATAACGGCTAAGACGGTTCATCTGATAAGTCACATGGCCGGCGTTGTCATAATTCAGATTGAGCCATTTCATCGCATCAAGAATGACCTGTGTAGCCTCCGGAGTGGAACGCTCTTGGTCAGTATCCTCGATTCTTAAAAGGAATTCACCGCCGAAATGGCGGGCAACGGCCCAACAATAAATGGCTGTACGTGCTGTACCCAAGTGCATCATCCCGGTAGGGCTCGGTGCAATTCTTGTACGAACTTTTTTAAACATAATTTTCCCAAGTTATTTTTATGTAAAAGAAAGGGCTTAGCCTTTCGGTCAAGCCCATTATTTTAGATCCTAAAACTTTGATTGTCAGACATACTGCCAGAGGATGAGGAGAACGAACTGGCCTGACAAAATTCTGAGGAACATCGCCAAAGGATAAACAGTGGAATACGCGATGACGGAACTGTTTTTCTCAGACAAAGTTCCTGCATAGGCCAGAGTGGGTGGATCAGTTGTCGCCCCGGCCATCATACCGATCATGGCGTGGTAGTTCATCTTATACTTCTTACGAGCAATGGTACCGACGATTAGCAGCGGAATAATAGTGATAAACAAGCCCAGGAATGCATATAGGACGCCTTCCCCGTTACCCAACGCTTCGACGAAAGGTTTGCCGGCATTTAATCCAACACTAGCAAGGAATAATGCAATACCCAGCTCTCTAAGCATAAGATTTGCAGACTCGGTCGTATACGTAATCAGACGCAGGTTCGGCCCATAATAAGCTAGCAAAATAGCAATAATAAGAGGGCCTCCTGCCAAACCTAGCTTTAATGGCACAGGCAAGCCAGGAATAGCTATAGGAAGACTTCCGAAAATGATCCCCACAACAATACCTAAGAAAATGGACACGAGATTCGGGTGATAAAGTTTCTTTTCTTGATTGCCCAGAGTTTCAGCCAAGCGTGCCACTGCTCTTTCTGGACCGACGCAGTAGACGCGGTCTCCGAGCTGCAAATGCAAATTGTTGTAAGGGAAAAGAGTTAAACCGGCACGGAAAATTCTTGTGATATTGACGCCGTCATACTTGCTCAAATGCAAATCGTGAACGGTTAACCCGTTTACTTTCGGTTTTGTGATGCGGATGGTTCTCGAAGTAATCGGAGAAGATTCCAATACCAAATCGATTTCCTTATCTTCCTTACCGCAAAAAGCTACTACCGGCTCTTTATTTTCTTCGGCACTGACAATTCTTAAGACGTCTCCCGTGTGCAGTACGGTCTCGGCTGAAGGAGAGGTGATAACACCGTTATGAAGGACACGGGAACAGATAAATGGTCGGCCTACGAAGTCTCTGACTTGATGAATCGTACGTCCCTCTAAGGCCGGATTGGTAATCCTGGCATGGAAGAAGATTGGTGCTTCGTTATTGGCCTTCTGGGCTTCTTCCCATTGTCTGTCTTCTTCCTTCAGGTCGATCCTAAATACAATTCTTAATACGATAGCAGTGGCAATAATGGCTACAACGGCAAGCGGGTAGGCACAGGCATACGCAACCGCAATATCTTCTCCCGTGTATTCCATCATCTTCAGTGCCTCTTGAGTAGCACCAAGACCAGGAGTATTTGTTACGGCTCCGAAATAGACGCCGAGCATAGTCGCCAACGAGACCTTTGCTTTGAACATAAAGAAAAGGACGATGGTGACCACCAAGCTGAGAATAACCGTAAGCAAAGTCAGTAAATTTAATCGCAGTCCTCCGCTTTTAAACGATGAGAAAAAGGACGGTCCGACCTGCAGCCCAATAAAAAACACAAATAAAATAAGCCCGAAATCTCGGACGAATGACAATACCGTCGGATTGACAGTAAAGCCTACATATCCGCAAGCCAGTCCTACAAAGAGAATAAAGGTCACGCCCAGCGAGATACCGAAAATTTTAATTTGTCCTAACAACATCCCAACGCTGATCACCAAGGCATATACCATGAGGATGTGAGCAATTGAGTTAGTGTCAGTCCAAAGATTGACAAGCCAGTCCATTGTTTTAAGAAAGTCTAAAGATTTGAGGTATGAAATATTTTCTAACAGTTAATTCCACATTGTGAACCGAACTTCCATAAAAAGAAAGAACTCAAAGACTCGCAAGAAATCATTGATCCCACTATAACTAGTTGGTTTATTTGAAGAAATAAAATTCTAAAAAAGAAATATTAAGTAAAAGTATCGATAGTAATTAACCTGACAAGCATTACAGAAAATTGCTTGCCAGGATGTTTTTAGTTGCCCGCGACCCACCCTCGCACAAAGGTCCTTGTCAAAACATGGTAGTAATGTATAAGCGGTGATTTATAACTTAACACCCGTACAGAGAGAAAAGTTGTGAAAAATGGTTCCCTTCCTCTGAGGTCCCCCGAGCCGTTTGGACTCGGAGGTACGTGAAATTTGTTTTCGCCCAAGTGACTTTTGCACTACACACAAACCAGATATTAAATTAATTCTGTATTCCAGTTGGTATATTGGATTTTTGCATCCAGCATCCGTGCTTCATAAGAAAGCTTATCAACGATCTTTTGATAAGGTTTCACATCCACAGTAGCGGTTATCATGATCTCATTACGAGAGTATCGCTCAATCTTGTTGGAAGCTTTTTGCAGAAACTCACGCATGATAGAGATTCTCTTAACCATGAAATCACGTTTTGTGATCATCTCTGACAATGTTTTCCCGTCAACAATAACCACTCCGTTGGTTTTGTTGATGCGATCAACCAAAGTCGTCAGTTCATCGATTGTAGTCTCGACATCTTTGATCAAAACCTTAGGATCTTCTGAAGGAACGTCACCTTCCTGCACTAGAGCATTGGCCTGCAAACGTTGATTGAGTCTGCTCAGCCGGCTTTGTAATTCTTTTCTTTCTATCAATGCTTCTGCTAGTTTCATTTTTTTATCCCATTTGATAGGCCAGTTTTTTGGCATACGCAAAGTTTACAGCAGTTAGGAAAAAGAGGTTAAGTTCGAAAACTTACCGTTTCAACGGCTATATTGTGAGCAACGACCTATCTCGATGTAACCAAAGGTTACAAGTTATTGCAATTCTTGAGAAACGTATCATCCATGAAACATAAGTGACAACAATTAAGCAGTAATACTTATAATAGGTACTTCAGTTGGCTTAGGCCTTCTTTTTTTGTTTCAAAAAGGTATATGTATGACACCAACCGCATGGATTGCCATTGCTGTAATCTTGGTCACGGTTTATTGCTTAATTAAGCGTTATGAAACGCGCTTAGTGCTTTTTACCGCCGGCCTCTTCCTCTGCTGTATCGCCATGAGTCCAATGGCTGCACTTGACCAGTTTGCTAAGAGCATGGCCAACGCATCCTTAATTATGGCGATTTGTTCGTCTATGGGCTTTGCTTATGTTGTGACGACTACCGGATGCGACAAGAACCTCGTTAAGTTCCTCGCAGCTCCACTTCACAAGCTCGGTATTCTCCTTATTCCGACAACTACCATCATCACCGCCTTCATTAATGTAGCTATTCCTTCTGCTTCCGGATGTGCTGCCGCTGTAGGTGCAACTTTCATTCCTGTCATGATTCGTGCAGGCATTCGTCCGTCGGCTGCCGGCGCCGCCGTCCTTATGGGCACTTTCGGTTCCAACATTTCTCCGGGAACCAGCCATAACAGTGTTGTTGCCAAAATTGCCAATATGGACATGATGGATCTCATCAGCCTTCACACTCCTTACTCTATCGGCATGGTACTTATCGGTGCAGTTGGTTTAACCATTGTCTGCTTGATCCTCCGCGACAATAAACCCTCTCAAAAAGAATTGGACGACTACTACACTACTGCCGATAAATCTCAGGAACTTCAGCATATCAATCCGCTTAAAGCGATTGCTCCGCTAGTTCCGTTAGTTATTCTTCTTCTCGGCAATTCCTATGTCCCGTTCATCAAAATGGGCGTAGCACAGGCCATGGTCATCGGTGCAATCTTTGCCCTGATTGTCTCATGGGTCAACCCGCAGCAGTTCACTAAAGACTTTTTTAAAGGAATGGGTGAAGGCTACGGTTCCGTCATGGGCATCATCATTACCGCCGGAGTCTTCGCCGCCGGTCTTAAAGCTACAGGCTTGATTGATGCTTTCGTCGAAGTGTTGAAGAGCTCAAACGAAATCGCTCGCTGGGGCGGTTCTTTCGGGCCTTTCCTCATGGCTGCGATTACAGGCTCCGGTGATGCTGCTACTTTTGCCTTTAATGAAGCCGTTACACCTCATGCCGCATCCTTCGGTATGCAGATTCCTAACCTCGGTGCCATGGCGTTAATCTCTGGTCAGATGGGCCGCACAATGTCTCCGATTGCAGGCGTTGTAATTGTGCTGTCCGGTTTAGCAATGGTTCCTCCAATGCAGTTAGTAAAACGTACCTGCATTCCATTGATTATCGGCGTCATTGTTCTGGCGCTGACCATCGTCTAGCAGAGCACTAAAACCTTGCAAAATGCCTCGCAAAATGCGGGGCATTTTTCGGCGTGGAATTATATGACACGTCTTCTCCGGAAACGTCAGACTTCCGTCTTAAACCTTAGTTCTCCTCTTTGTATTCAAGAAATTCCTTCCGGCCTTTAGTTGGAGTGCTCCTCCACCACACGAGCTGTGAAATATACCGACAGCAAATAGAAGACTAGATTCGTTTATTGAATTGAAAAATATTTTTATCAGACCGACGCGCCTAACACGCGTTATGGGAAAATACAGTACACTTTGTCTCTTTTCGTTTAGAAGAAAAAGTTTGGTGTAGGAATAAAGAACGGCTGAGTGTTGCCTATACGACCCGCTGGAACGATCTGCCGAAAATCGGAGCTTTGTGCAAAGAGCTCATTCCGTCTTGACGGTACTCAAAATTTTCGCTCTTTCGCCGAGAAACTTCCGTCCAAAAGGATGGGGAGATACCACTTAGAAAAGATTATTCATCTGGTAAAGAATGAAGCCGAACGCTGTGTGACAACCGTAGTCACAGACTTTTTATGAATTTCCGAGAAATTGTTTCAAATGTTCCTCAATTGCCTGAGGATTATCAAAATATTCCTCGAAAATCTTCATAATTGCAGTTCCTTTCTCTTCTCTGCTGGGCGCACAAACAAGTCTTCGGAGTTAAAGAAAGTGGATAAATCTTGTCCGCGGATAAGAATGCTAATTACTTTCACAGCCGCATTTGCCATTGAATTTGTAGGACAGTTCCTATTATTTAGAATTTTAAGTTTCGGAAAAAATGACAGAAGGTTCAAGAGGAAGTTTGGTGCGCGGTGTTGGTTTCGAACCAGCGACCCCTGCCGTGTGAAGGCAGTGCTCTACCCCTGAGCTAACCGCGCGAAGAAGTCAGGATTGTACACTAGAGAATTGGAATTTGGCGAGTATTATTTTCTCGCTTTTTTCAAAACCTCTTCGACACCTCGGTTAGCAAGCATATCTGCCATCTCATTGCCCTCAATGCCTGCATGACCTTTGACCCATTTCCACTCGATTTCATGTTCGTGGGTTTCCCTCTCTAATTCTTTCCAGAGTTCCGCATTTTTTACCGGTTCTCCCGCTTTTGTTCTCCAGTTGTTCTTTTTCCATCCGTGAATCCACATGGTGATTCCTTTCTGAACATACTGAGAATCGGTATGAAGAATGACTTTGCACGGCCTTTTCAAAAGCCTTAAAGCTTCCGTCGGGGCGGTTAATTCCATTTGGTTGTTGGTGCAGCTGATGTTGCCGCCGCAAAGCTCTTTTGTAAAGACTCGAGTCTTTCCTTGCCACTTCAAAAAAGCGCCCCAGCCTCCCGGACCAGGATTCCCTTTGCTGGCACCGTCAGTCCAAATTTCAACCAGATCTTTTTCTTGTTCCATATTATTCCTTTACCGCCTGTTTGTTGCTTTTGACGCCGGCTTTAGCTCCCGCAAAAAAATAATTCTTCTTTAATACTTTTCCGACAAAAACACCGCGGTTAACCGTCTTCACTGCACTCAGAGCAAATAAAGAACCGCACTGCGGCCACCACCGGTCGCCTGCTTTTTCTATCCAAGCCGAGTGTCGGACGCATTTATTCGTTTTATACCATCCGTATCTTCCGAATGCTCCTCGGTCTACATTGAAAGACAAAAGCTGCAGCCAGTCTCTGATCTGAGGAACCGTCATAAAGTTACGCGCAGGCAAGAACTGGGGAAGACCGAATTTCTGCATACCGACTCTTAGTCCCCAAAGACTGGCTAAATTAAAGCCCGTCAAAATCACTCTTCCGCCCGGAATTAAAACACGAGCGGTTTCTCTGAGCACACTGTGAGGATCTTCGGCTAGTTCCAATGTATGGGGTAGCAAAACAAGATCAATAGACTCAGATTCAAACGGCAATGTTTCGGGTTGTAACCTCACTCTTGCCGAGGCTTCATCAGGAACATGAGTTAGATTTCTCATCTCTCTGTCCCCTGCTATCTTCAAGGCAATCCTGTTGTTGCGCAGGAAGTCGATGCTGGAAGCGCCGAGCTGCAGGGCATTGTACCCAAAACAGTCGGAGACCAATTTGTCAAATTCGTTCTGTTCCCAGGCCAAGCAATACTGGCCAAGGGATGTCCGATAAAAACTATCTAAATCGTATATCGCATCCATACCTGCTGGTCTGACTAGTCGGTTATTCAAAAACTTTGCGTAATTTCCATTAAAGTATTCGCTATTCTAATGTGAGTCGATTTAAATAAGAATGTTCTCCCGGTTTAAGCTAACCCTTCTTGCGTTGTCCTTTATGACGGCCGCCGTCTGTCATGCCCAAGAGCCGAAGGCGCCTGACGTTATAGAGACCGCCGCGGCCCAAGATGACGATTTTTATACGGTATGGAGCCGCATCCGCGACGGGTTCAAGATACCCAACATGGACAACCCTGTCGTTAAAGAAAATCTCCAGAAATACTTGAAGCGGCCAGACTACATTCATCGAATGGCAAACCGCTCTTCTCAGTACCTGTACCACATCATCGAAGAAGTCGATGCCAGAGGAATGCCGACTGAAATCGCATTGCTTCCCTTTGTGGAAAGCGCTTTCGTCTCCAATGCAAAATCCCGAGCAAAGGCAGCCGGACTTTGGCAGTTTATGCCGGCCACCGGACGCCACTACGACTTAGACCAGTCTTTGTGGAAGGACGAACGTTATGACGTTCTTGAAAGCACGAGCGCAGCACTGACTTACTTGCAAAGATTATATGACGAGTTCGGTGATTGGCAGCTGGCGTTAGCCGCCTACAACTGGGGCGAGGGCAATATTCGTCGTCAGATTAAAAAGAACCAGGCAGCTGGAAAGCCAACTGACTATATGTCATTGAAAATGCCCGCAGAAACCAGAAACTACTATCCGAAACTGCAGGCAATTAAGGAAATCGTGATGAATCCCGAAAAATACGGGATTAAGCTGCCGGTCATCTATAACGAACCTTCTTTCATTCAGATCTTCAAAGAGCAGGATATCGACGTTAAAAGGGCCGCTCATCTGGCAGGAATGAAAGAACAGGAGTTCACGGAACTAAATCCTTCTTTCAACCGTCCCGTCATCGTGGCTTCTCACCACCATTCTATGCTGGTGCCTTCAGACAAGATCGATACTTTCGTTGAAAACTTGGTAGCCTTCCGTACTTCCGGCAAACCGCTTTCCAGTTGGACCACTTACCGTGTAGGCCCGAACGAGAGCTTAGCTGCGATTGCTCAGAAAGCTCATATGACTGAAGCCGAGCTGCGTGAAGCTAACCAGATTCCTGCAGGACGCCGCGTTAAGCCCGGTTCTCTCCTTTTGGTCAGCCGTGCTATCGGCATTGGTGATGCCGAAGACATCTCTTCTGACACCATCGGTGCAACTTTTAGTTTGGCACAGGACTACCGAAGAGTCTCCTACCGTGTCCGTAAAGGCGATACTTTGGCCCGCGTTGCTAAACGTCTTGGCGTAAGTCCGACAGCGATCGTTAAGAGCAATAAACTGAAATCAAGAAGATTAAGGGTTGGTCAAACTTTGGTTGTCAATGTACCGATCAGAAATCGTCAAATGGCTGAACACCAACCGTCAAAGCCGGTTGAATCCGCATCTTCAACTTCAAACATTTCTCGTTTTTATGTTGTCCGCAGAGGCGATACCCTCTATAGTATTGCCTCAAGGTTCGGAGTACCGGTTTCTGCCGTAAAAGCTGCGAATAACCTTACAAGTAATAATCTTTCTGTAGGCACCCGCCTTGCCATCAACCAAGAAGGTACCCCGACGAAACGAAATGTTGTTCTGGAAAAACTTCCTCCTTCTGTGAAGAAGACTGTTGTTCAACGGCCTTTAAGCAACCAGACTTACCATAGGGTAAGAAAAGGAGATACGCTGTTTTCCATCGCAAGCTCGGCCAATATCTCGGTCAACAGGCTGAAAGCCTTAAACAACTTGCATTCCAACAATTTAACCATTGGACAAAAATTAAGACTTAAGTAGACTGCGCTAATAACTATTCATGCCAAAACTGCAAAACTCGCTTAATATCTAACAATTGGTTTTTTTTATCTTTTCCGATTATGACTTTATTAAAAGACAAAAAGATTCTTCTTACCGGCGTCCTCTCAAACCGTTCTATTGCCTACGGTATTGCTAAGGCTTGCCATAGAGAAGGTGCCCAATTAGCTTTCACTTATCAGAATGAAAGATTTTTAGACAGAATCACAGAATTTGCCAAAGAATTTGACAGCGACATCGTGATTCCGCTTGATGTGGCAGAAGACAGCCAATTGGAGCAGATGGCAGGAGCGCTCAAAGAAAAATGGGGTTACATTGACGGTGCCGTTCACTCTATCGGTTTTGCACCGCGCGAAGCTATTCAAGGCGATTTCTTAGACGGTTTATCCAGAGAATCTTTCAAAATTGCTTTAGATATCTCTGCTTATTCTTTCCCGGCGATGGCTAAGGTCTTATTGCCGTTGATGGAAGGCCGCTCTTCCTCCCTGCTCGCTTTAACTTATATCGGCAGTGAAAGAGTGGTTCCTAACTACAACACCATGGGCGTGGCCAAAGCAGCTCTTGAAGCCTCTACCCGTTATTTGGCCGCTTCTTTGGGACCAAAAGGCATTCGTGCCAACGCAATCTCTTCCGGCCCGATTAAAACATTAGCTGCCAGCGGAATTAAAGATTTCGGCAAGCTTCTCAAAGAAATGGAACACATTTCCCCGCTTAGGAGAACCGTCACTATCGATGAGGTTGGCAATGCAGCTGCATTCCTCCTCTCTGACTATGCTTCCGGCATTACCGGCGATGTCCTCTACGTAGACGCCGGCTTCCATGCCATCGGCGTTGCGGTTGCTGGAGAATAATATGAAACATTTTTGGTCATTTATCGGTGCTTTAATGCTGGCTTCTGGAGTCGCTCTCGGAGCTTACGGGGCACACGGGTTACATAATGTGGTCACGGTGCAGCGGTCCATCGATGCATTTGAATATGCCGTGCTTTATCAATTAATCAGCGGCCTTGGCTTTTTTGCCATTGCTTGGGGCCTTAATCACTTCAGAGAAGGCCTCGTTAACCTGGCCGGGCTTTGCCTTTTGATTGGTTCTTTAGGCTTTTCCGTCAGCCTTTATCTTCTCGTCCTGATTGAATGGCGTCCGTTCCCGCTGATTACGCCTATCAGCGGCGGATTCATGATTGCGGCATGGGTAATTTTTGCTCTTGCCTCTCTGACTAGCCACCCAAGAAGAAGTATTTTTTAGTTAGGCACTAAATGTCTGCTCTGCTGCCTCCCTCCATTATTTACGTTGCTGACTATAAGGTCCCGATACCGGAAGATATCTCTCATAAGTATTTGACCCTTGATGTTGTTGAATATTCAGAGTTGCTTCCGGAAGAGGAGTCAAAGGCGTTCTTATGGAGCAGACTTATTCTTCAGTCTGTTACCCAACAATTTCAGCCCTCAATGGGCAGAACTCTGAAGGTTGTTGAGAATTACACGAATTCTCTAACCCTTGAAGGCGGTTTTTACAACTACTGTTCCATCGACATCAGAGAAAAATATGTAGCTCTTGCCCTGTCGATTCTTCCAATCAATATTTGCCTAACTTTGTTTAAAGATACGCATTTCTGGGAAGAACTCAGCACAGTCCGTTTTCCGCCGTTTTTTCTTAATTGGATTGAAAGGCAGCCTGATCCTCGTCTCGCTTTCAGCCAATTGTGGGCGGCAAAAATTTGTCTATTTAAGAGAAATGATCCTACGATCCGATTGACGATTAGTCCGGAAGACACTCTCATGGTTGAAGGCTCTTGCGCTTCCCTCCATGAATCCCTCTCTTTTTGGCAAGTGGATAACTGGCTTGCCACTGTTCAGGGTCCGGCTCTAAACTCTGTACTGACTGAGATTAGAACTCCTGAAAAGACGATTGGATTACTGAAAGGCACATACGTTGAAGCAAGTATTGAATAGCGGTTCCACAGAAGAACAAGTCACAGAATTTAAAAAAGTTGCTATTTTCAGCCGCAGAGGAAAGGTTCTTGTTGAACCAATGAAAAAATTGGCTGAAATCTTTACAAAAACCGGAAGAGAAGTTCTTCTGGAACATGAGGCTGCCGAAGTTTTAGGATTTGAAAAAGGCTACACGCTCCCGGAAATCGGAAAACTTGCAGATTTAGCCGTAATCTTAGGCGGAGACGGTACTATGCTCGGCATCTGCAGAAAGCTCGTCTCTTACCGAGTTCCGGTCATCGGCATCAATGCAGGGCACTTGGGTTTCATTACTGACATCTGCTTTGACAACATGGAGTCAGAAATCAAGGAAGTTCTGGACGGTCATTACTTCATTGACTCTCGTATTTTTTTGAAAGCCGATCAGGTTCGCAACGGCGAGACTATTTATTCCGGAATAGCTTTAAATGAAATCTGCGTCAGCCGTGGAATTTCCGGCGGTATGATTGATTTTTCCGTTGCTGTCAACAAACTGCAATTAAGTGCACAGCGTGCTGACGGCATAATCTTCTCAACACCAACAGGCTCTACGGCTTATGCATTGAGCGTCGGAGGGCCTCTGATTGCCCCTACCGTACCCTGCATTCTGATGATTTCGGTTGCCCCGCATACTTTGAGCAACCGCCCTTTGATTCTTGCTCAAGAATCTTTAATTGAGCTGGATATTCTTGACATCCGAGATGCCGGTCTTTACTACGATATGCAGGACTTCACCGAGGTTAAAGTCGGAGATAAAATCGTCATCAAACCTTACGAACATCCGCTCCATATTTTGCATCCCAGATCTCATAATTTCTTCGATACAATTAACAGAAAATTACACTGGAATTTGATGCCGACCACACGCACGCCGTCATGATTACCTCTCTGAATATAAGAAATTTTGTAATTGTCGAACATTTAGAACTTGAACTTCCCATGGGGTTCACTGCCTTAACAGGGCAAACAGGAGCTGGAAAATCTATTTTGATAGATGCATTACAGCTCCTTTTCGGTGCTCGTTCGGACACCGAGTTCATTCGTCAGGGATGTGATAAAAGTGATCTTTCGGCCTCTTTCTCCGTTTCACCGGAAATCAAAGAATGGTTGGATGACAGAGAACTCGATAACGGTGAAGAAGAATTAATTATTCGCCGGACTTTGGATATTTCCGGCAAAAGCAGAGCATGGATTAACGGTTATCCTTCTACGCTGGCTCAGCTCAAAGATTTGAGTAGCCTGCTTGTACTTATCCATGGTCAGCATGCTCACCAATCACTGCTAAGACGCGGCGCTCAGCTTCAAATGCTTGACGGCTACTGCAAGCTCGGTCCCAAACTCATCAAGATAAGACGTGCTTGGGATGAACTTTCTACTGCCCAAGCAAAGTTAAGAAAAGCCAAAGAAGAAGCTTCTTTGAATGCGGAACGACTGGAAAGAATCCGCTGGTTCTTGGAAGACATGAAAGACTTGGCCCTTCCAAAAATGAATGGGCCTCGATTAATGAAGAACACACACGTCTGTCGAGGGCAACAGATATTTTGGAAGCTTGTCAGAGCAGCCGAGGACTGTTGACTGAAGAAGACTCCAGCGTCCTCAGTATGATTGACACGGCCTTAGACAGGCTCGGTGAGGTTATCGACACTGATCAAAAACTGGAAAAGATTTACAACGCTCTGACAGATGCCCGAGAAATTATTGATTCTGCGTCAGACGATATTGAACATTATCTTTCCCGCACAGACTTTGACGAATCCAGATTTGCAGAATTAGATACACGTCTTTCCGACTACATCAGGATGGCATCTAAGTACCATCTGGAACCGGAACAACTTTACAACGAATACCTGTCAGCTAAAAAGAAAGCTCACGAATTCGAAGAACTTGGTGATTTAACAGCTCTGGAACAAAAGGTTAAAGAAGCCAAAGAAATCTATGATGCCTTGGCTGCAGAACTTTCAAAATACCGTAAAAAAGGTGCGCAAAGCATGGAAAGACAGATTACAAAAGCCATGCAAACACTGGCAATGGAAGGCGGAAAATTCGAAATTTCAGTACAGAACACAGAACATCCTGGTCCTAACGGAACTGACTCCGTTGAATTTTTAGTAGCCGGCCATGCGGGCGTGGCTCCGCGTCCTTTAATTAAAGTTGCCTCCGGCGGTGAACTTGCTCGCATCAGCTTAGCGATTGCCGTTACCGACTCCAGTACGGCAACCGTTGATACTTTGATTTTTGACGAAGTTGATACCGGCATAGGCGGGGCTGTCGCAGAAACCGTTGGCAGACTGCTGAAGACTCTGGGTTCTCATCAACAAGTATTGTGCGTAACGCATCTTTCGCAAGTTGCGGGATGCGCAGAGAATCATTCAGGATTGAAAAAGTTCAATCTGATAAGGACAAAGCACCCTCTTCTCGAATTACTTTGCTGACTCCGGAAGAAAGAGTCGAAGAAATATCCAGAATGATGGGCGGCTTGAAGATTACGGAAGTGACTCGCGAGCATGCGAAGGAAATGCTCCATCAAGGATAATTGACTGATTCTTCTGCTCTTTTGCAGTAAAAAGAATTGATGGATGCCGGTTTGAAGATTCTTCAGACGGCATCTTTCTTTTTTGGCATTTCCTGTTCTCGTCATTTCCAAGCGAAGAAAAGACAAAACCCAGAATCAAACAATTCTTAGACTATCCAATTCTACTTTCGACATATCTGATATTTGGTCGAAAGCAATATATTTCTCGGTGTCGAATTTTCCTTCCTAATTTTCTCGAGAAGCGGTAGGATGAGCGTGTGAATGGAGGATTGAAAATAGGGATCCTTCGCTCATTGGAAATCAAAGAATTTCCATCAAATCACTTCAATCTCAAGGAGGAACTATGTTTTCAAAGTCTTTACTATCAGTTGCGATCGCATCAGCAGCTATTGCCTTCGGTGCTAATGCTCTCGCCTGCTCTACTATCATCGTCGGAAAAGACGTTAGTAAAACCGGCACCGTGATTATCGGACATAACGAAGACAACGGCGGACGAATCATTGCTCAGCAGCATTGGGTGCCGGCTCAAACACACAAAGCCGGCGAGATGATTAAGTTCGAAAAATCTGCCGCTGAAATTCCTCAGGCAGAAAAAACGCTCGGCTTCTATTGGACTCAAACCTTTTCACCGACAGGAGCTTCTTTCTCGGACGGCTTTGTCAATGAAAAAGGCGTAACTATCGTTTCCAACGCTTGTTCTCAAATCTTCCCGGAAAACAAAGAAAAAGTTAAAGACGGCGGTGTCGGCTACGGCATTCGAAGAATTATGGCTGAAAGAGCGACAACAGCCAGAGAAGCTATCAAGATTGCCACTGATCTGCTCGACAAATACGGCTACTTTTCCAATGGACGTACTTACACCATTGCGGATCCTAAAGAAGTGTGGCAATTGGCTATCCACCAAGGCAACAAATGGGTTGCCCGCAAAGTCAAAGACAATGAAGTCGTCTATATTCCGAACAATTTCATGATGAACAAAGTCGACGTCACGGACAAAGACGGCGTTATGGTGTCTCCGGGCTTAGTGGAAAAAGCCATCAAAGACGGCAAATACAAACCAGCGGTAGAAGGTCAATGGACAGACTTCAATTTCCGTGAGGCCTACCAGCCTGCCAAGCTGAGAGAAGCTCAATACAATTTCTCCAGAAACCAGATTGCTTGGAAGAAAATCACAGGAAAGACCTTCAACTCCGCCGATGAGTTCCCCTATAGTGTAGTACCGAACAAGAAGTTCGGCGTTGAAGACGTGAAGAAAATTCTTCGTGCCGACTCCAAAGAAGACGGAAAAGCCGGAGAGTGGTACCACGAAAAAGGCTTCGGCATTTCCAGACCGACAACTCACGAATCCGTCGTATATGTGATGGACTCCAACCCGCTTTTCATCCAAGCATACAAAACGTTGGCCAGACCAAGCGAAACACCGTATGTTCCGCTTTATCCAGTAGCAAAACCGGCTCAGGCGACAGCCTTCTTGACCTGGATGAAGCGACAAAACAGCATTTCAATGCCAAACCGGAAAGCTTCAACTACAATCCGGATTGGCCTGTCTGGTCCTTCATCAATACTTCCAATGCCATCGAATACATTCATCAGGCATATGAAAAGAATATGAAGCAGGTCCGTTCTTTAGAAAAAGAACTCGGCAAAACAGTTGCAAAAGAATTAGAGACAGCAAAAGAGTTGGCCAAGATTTCTCCTCAAAAGGCACAGGAATGGCTTCATTCCAAGAATGTTGAAAAATTTGACAAAGCTCAGGAAGCCATGCAGAAGCTTTCGAAAAACTTTCTCCTCATGAAGTCTTAGTGCTTGCGGATTCAATCAATTCAAAAGGCGACGAAAACGTAACTATTGCGTTGCTTGGCGACAAGAAGCTCAAGGTTAAAGAGGTTAATCTTGCCAAGACTGTTGCAGGTCCGGGACGTTCTTCCGTTGGCGGCAAAGTCAGCTTAACTTCTCTGGCAAAGCCGTCTTCTTCTGAAGTCAAAGATGTTAACGGTGACGGCGTTGAAGATATCGTCTTTACTTTCACAGCTAAAGATGTAGCCAAAGACATGCTTCCAGGCGCTATTTATGATGTTTGGCTTTATTCCGAAGCCAAAAACAACCTATTGCAGGTTTTGGCACTGCTTTAATTAAGTAAGCTTTGGAATCAGCGGCTCATTGTTAAATTAACAATGAGTCGCTTTCAAATTATTTGTCTTAATACCATGTATCAATCAAAAACATTACGCAGAGACTTTAATGAAAAAGCCCCTACCTAAAAAAAGATAGAGCACTAATCGGTTTGCTAGGCTATCCTAAACCACCTCTCTTTTTAACCTCTAATATAGTCTAGGACCAATAAAGTTCGGGTTAGAAAAATTCTCGCTTCTTCCCGCTCCTCTAATCTTTCTGCAAATCAAAGAATGTCTTTTGCTTTTTACTTAGCTTCTTTTTTCTGGCAGTCTGCACATAGTCCGTAGAGAGCCATGGAATGATGGACTAAACTGAAACCGTGTTTCTTGCTAATCTCTTTTTGCTTTTCTTCAATCTCTGGATCCACAAACTCTTCGACTTTGCCGCAGCTGACGCAAATCAAATGATCGTGGTGATGATTGTCGTTAAGCTCAAATAAAGCGTTGTCTTTATCAAAGGTACGGCGTACAAGAATACCTGCAGCTTCGAACTGTGCTAGTACGCGGTATACCGTTGCTAAACCAACATCTTCACCTTCTTGAACGAGAGTACGGTAAACCTCCTCGCACTCATATGACGTTTCTTACCGGAGTCTGCATTCTTAATAAAAAGATCTAAAATTTTTAATCTTGGCCCGGTCGCCTTCAATCCTAGATCTTTAAGATCAAAGGGATTTGCCGGATTGAATGTTTTCTTTATCATTTAGCCTTTCCATTTCTATCCTTAGTTAGCTATCATACAGCCTGTTACTATATTGTCCATTAAATTCAACTCATGAAACGATTTTTTGCAGTTGCGGCTATCTCATCCGTATGTTTAATTAGCGGTTGCTCTACTGACAGCCTTCCGGTTATTTGAAACCATACCGCCCTGACGTTCATCAGGGAAACGTGGTGACTAGCGAAATGCTCGAGTCTCTTCATGAGGGTATGACTAAAAATCAGGTAATCTTTCTTCTTGGAACACCAACCCTGATCAGCTCTTTCCACAAAAATGAA
>PDYJ01000999.1_pt1 | contig 20274 bp, 30 predicted proteins | sample 1430841 | NCBI WGS metagenome assembly PDYJ01 (sample SAMN07237672, study PRJNA390542) | Gut metagenome, whole genome shotgun sequencing project. | isolation source: fecal pellets | host: Mus musculus | place: USA: New York, NY | collected 2016-10 | reverse complement strand
CGCGACAACAAAGGCGTGGTGGTAGCTCGCCACCTCAAAGACGTAGCCGGAACAGTATGCAGCTCAAACAGACGTTACACAGGTTCAACGGCTGAATTTATTGTTGAACCCACTGTTATACAGCTACCGCACGGTTTCGCCCGTGGGAACGTCCTCGATATTGCCCCGGCTGTCACCGCCTCGGCTTATACCGATAACAATTTGATTTGCGTCGGCTACCTCATACGTAAATTCACACCGCGCGAACTGTTCCGCCTCATGGACTTGCCGGACATCTATATCGACGCGATTCAAGCCGCCGGATTATCAACGACCCAACAACGCAAACTCGCCGGCAATTCTATCGTTGTCGAACTCCTTTACCGCATTTTCAAAAACCTATTTATCCAATGACAACCGATATACTTTAAAGAGCGTCAGGCGTGGACGCTTGCGCAAAAAGTCGACCACGCTCTCGCTACTATCGACGTGTTTATTTCCCGTATGGGCGGTATTGACAAAGTGTATTGCTCATTTTCCGGCGGTAAGGATAGCACGGTTTTATTACACCTTTGCCGAGTTCTTTATCCTGACATTCTGGCGGTGTTTTGCTCTACGGCAACGAATACCCCGAAATAATACAATTCGTCAGAGAACAAGCGAAGAAGGCGCAAATATACAAGTCATAAGGCCGGAGATTACACCGCGCCAAGTCTGGGCGAAATACGGCTTTCCTCTTGTCGGAAAGAAACCGCACAAAAGGTTCACAAAGTAAGATTCAACCCGAACACCGTAACCGCGTCTATCATTATGGGAACCGGCTTTTTCTGTCTGGCTAAGAAATGGCGATACCTATTAACAGAACCTTACGAAACATCATCGCAGTGTTGCGATATACTGAAGAAACGCCCGTTTCATAAGTTCGAGAAGATAACCGGACGTCGCCCAATTATTGGAGTAATGGCGGACGAAAGCGACCTACGAAAAGGCCAATATATCAAGGCTGGCGGTTGTAATGTGTTCGGAGAGAAAGCTGCTTCCCGACCGTTGTCAATATGGACGGAGGCAGACGTGTGGCAATATATCGAGGAGCAGCGGCTGGATATTGCCGAAATATACCACAAAGGCGCAGCGCGCACCGGCTGCATGGGTTGCGGATTCGGCGCACAGTTCGCAGACGACCGCCGGTTCTCTATTCTCCTCGATAATCACCCGAAGGCTTACGATATGGTAATGAACTACACGAACAACGGCGTAACCTTCCGCGAGGCTCTACGCAAAGCCCTCGCAGTAAATGGGCGATACTTGCCTGACGAGGAGCCGAAGAATCTATTTACCTCGCCGTCATGCTGATGAACGCGCACCACACGCATAAGGTATTTTATTTCGAGCCGGGAGCCGGGTCAACTCGTAACAAACGAGGCGGCCCGGCTCCTTCTTTTTACCTCCGGCCTCGTCCGGCTCCTTCCTTGCCTCCCCAATACCCCCTCCCTATTTTATTATAAATCTTTGTTACCTTGTAACAGAATATTTGCAAAGAGTGTAACAAAGTAAAAATCAATAGAAAATAAAGAGGGGAAGGCCGTAACAAAAGCGGTAACAAAGGCTATAACAAAAAAAATTTCGGTTTGTTACGGCTGTCAGTAGGGGGAAAGTGTGACAAAATGGCGAGGGCTGTCACAAATTGCGGTTTCGGTTTGTTTCGGTCTTACTTTGTTGACTTTCAAAAGGTTGGTAACGAATAACATTGTAACAAAAATTTCCGATGATTTTTGAACTTGTAGGGTAAATAAATCAACACCAACGGAATATATTACCCGCATGTCGTGAAATTATTGTATCTTTGCGCTGTAATAATCCAATCCCTCCCCACATGATTACCGTTAAAATATCCGTTGAACAACACGTGGCCGAGTATATCCGAGGGAAATACTACGACCACGAAGCCGGAGCCGTCCGATTTCCGTCGGCTCTCGATATTTACATATTGATTTTCGACCTACTTAAGAAACGCCCCACGGGTTGCCCGGTAGATTCCGGCAATCTTGAATTTGCCTTACCTGAACGGCGCGAGGGTAAAGACCCGGAATATTACAACTACCTATCCGAGAGAGCGCAGAAGGTTCTCGGTGATAAATTGCGTCTGATGATGTGGGCCGAGCTGCACGACTTTATGGACGAGAACAAACATATAAACGGGGTTCAGTTCAAAGATTCCGTTTTCCTGTTCATGTCGAAATATGGAATCGAGGAATCACCGAGGATGCTCTGTTGAAAAAACTACCAGAGGTGGCGCGATAAGTTGCGCCGTAAGAAAAAACGCGGATATAATCGAAAATAAGTTCATTTTTATAGGGTATTATTTCCCCGACATCATGCTCCGTTTTGTCCTTTTTTTGCGGTATTTTTGTCGGAAAAGTGTCGGAAAAATGCCGAGTGACTGATTTACAACATTTTACAACTCCAAAATATGACCCGTTCCACTGTTTCAAGTTGCCACAGCCTTAAAATTATTCCGCTTTCGCGTGTATCGAGGTTCGCCCGGATAAAATCGCGTGTCGTTATGCTTATTCTCGGAAGTGAGGACGACGCGGTGGCGGTGCCGGGCAGCGTCAAGGTATCGACGACCTCCGATAACGGTATAATAAAGAAAAAAAATCACCTTTGAGCGTTCCGATGTTTCGGACAGCACCGCCGACGCTCTCGAAGGTTACAAGGTTTCGCGGCTGATAGCTACCTACGTCGATGAATCCGGCAAACGGAGGGTGGCCGGTTCTCCTGATTGGCCGCTCTCGCTTGATTACAGTATCGGCGACGGAGTTTTCTCCGTCACCCTTCAAGGCGAGGACACCGCGCCCGATGCTTTCCTTATGGATTAAAGTCCTTCCGCGCCCGCGCGATATGTAGTTATTTTGCTGCAAAAATAGCTACATGAATAAGCTACAACGATTTTTCTCCGATAACTGGACTATCCAGCGGCACGACCTCGAAAACACCGTGTCGCTCCTTTTGCCGTGCATACTCAACGGCAATATAGAAGCAGCAGTGGCGCAGCTCTCAAAAGCGAAATGCACCGTCAAGGCTACCGCCGCGCCTTATATGGCTAAATGGTACGAACTCGACGACATCACCCTCCCCGTTGATTCTATCGCAGTGATAACGCTGACCGGTACCCTCTATTCGTGGGAATCGGAATGGGTAATAAAGCAGATAGAGGCGGCGGAACTGAATCCGAATATTTGCGGCGTGGTGTTCGTTATCGACGGCCCCGGTGGTATGGTGTCGCACCTCGACATGGCAAGCCGCAGCCGTAGAGAATTGCACCAAACCCACCGCCACAGTAGTAACCGGCATCATGGCCTCCGCTCATTTCTGTTAGGAACTGCAAGCGACCGCACTTTTATAGCCTCGCCACTTTGCGAGGTTGGTAGTGTGGGTATCGTCTGCACTCATACCAGTTTCAAAGAATTTTTCAGGCAGAACGGAATCGACTACCGCGAAATTTACCCGGACACCGCCGACCTTAAAAATAAGGAATACCGCGCCATTGTTGACAACAACGATGAAACCCTCATAAAGCAGAAGGCCGAAAAGATTCACAAGGTATTTGCCGAAACCGTGGCGCGTAACCTCGGAATCACCTACGACCCTGAACTCCCTCTTTTCCGTGGCGAAATGTTCGCCGCCGACGAAGCAGTCGCCGCCGGATATATCGACCAGTTCGGAGGATTGAAAGACGCGGTTACATGGGTACTTGCACAGGCAACGAGCCGGAAGGCAGAACAATTATACAAATAATTTTAACAACCAAACAGTTACAAACATGAATTTGCGAATTTAATCCCCGCGATTCTCGGTATTCTCGGCCTTACCTCCTTCAGTAAGGTGGACGGCAAGGAGTGCCTTTCGGACGAGGAACGCGCAGCGTTGAAGGGCTACGGTTTTACCGACCGTTTCCTCGACGACTTTAACGCCTACCTTCAGAATCCACCCACAGCCGCAACCGGCTCAACTCCCAATCAGCAGATGGCAGCCGTCGCCGCTGTTCTCGGTCAGACTACCGAGCAGCTTCAGGCTAAAACCGCAGAACTCGACGCGCTCAAACAGAGCGTCGCCACCGACAAAGCAGCCCACACCGCAGCCATTCAAGCGAAGGAGGCGGAAATCGCCGCTCTGAACGCCAAGATTCAGACACTTTCAGCTCTCCCCGAAACCGACCCCGGCAAGGGTGCCGGTTCAGCCACCGCCACCGCTCCGGCCTTCAATCTCGCCGATGAACAGCAGCTCGGCGGCCTCTCCGGCTCCTTCTTCAGCCTCGAACGCCCCTACAACCAGCGCGCCCGCGCCGCCCTTCTCGCCAACGAAGGCAAGATGCTGGCCGTCGCCGCTCCCTCGTCGGTCGATTACAAGGGCCTTCAGGACGACCTCGGAGCGTTCTACCGCACAAGCTGGAGCGAACGCCTTCAGTCGTTCCTCGTCGAACTCCCGACAATTACCAAGCTGTTCCCCACCGAAGCCGGACACCAGGACCTCGAAACCCTCGTTAATCTGTTCCTCGGTGAGTTCTCACAAGCCGACACCTCCGATAAGAGCGAGTTCGACAAGGTTACAAAAGGCACTTACGAGTTCGGACACGAAACGCTCCGTATGTACGGCGTTATGTTCGTCCACAAGTTCCAGAGCCTGAAGCAGCTCGAAAAGAGTTGGATTGGCTACCTCAATCGCGAAGGCTCGAACCCCGTAAAACTTTCGTTTATCGAGTACCTCCTCGTTGAAACCGCGAAGGCCCTCCACAACGAACGCGAACTCGCTATGTCAACGGTGTGCGCAAAGAACCCGACCCCGACAAGCCCGGCCGAGCTATGGACGCGGCCGACGGCCTCTACGAATTTTTACGCAAGCGCGTGGACGGTCATGTCGATTTCACTCCCAACGGCGGCACAACCGGCAAAACTGTTTACCAGATTAAGCCTTTTGCGCTCCCCCGTATCACCCCCGGCAATATCGGCGAAGTGTTCTACCAAGGTACGAGCATGATTCCCTCCGTGTTCCGCGACACCGGCAAAATCGTGCTTTATATCCCCTCGTTCATGCTCCCGTGGTATCACAAGTACAACGAAACCCACTACGGCCAGAATCAGGACTACAAAGCCGGTATCAACTACGTTAAGGAGTTCCCCGGCGTAAAAATCGAAACGATTCCCAACGCCGACAACCACCATCGTATCTTCTGGACTATCGACGGCAATATTCAGACCTTCTGCCAGATTTCCGGCGAAATGCTCCGTTTCCACCTCGAACAGCAGGACTGGACCGTTAAGGTGTGGAGCAACTGGAAAGAATCAATTCAGGCCACTGCCGTAGGTTACAAGTACATCAACCGCGCCGACATGGACGGTTCTCGTCAGCTCATCTGGTGCAACGACTACGACCTCCCCGAAACCTACTACGTCGAAGGCGACAAGGATAAAAATCCCGACGCGCTCCGCCACTCGTCTATCGTCACCGTCGCAAACTCGACCGCTTTCGAGATTACCGACATCACCAACGCCGAGGTCGGCAAGGTTATCGCCCTCAAATGTGGCGCGGACGGTGAAAACGGCGTGACAATCAAGAAGGCCGGTAAATTCGAGCTGCTGACCGAGGCATGGACACCGAAGAAAGGCGACGTTCTCCGCGTGATGAAACGCGCCGACGGCAAGTTCATCGAGGTAAGCCGCGCAACTGCTGCCGCCGATTCCTACCAGTTCCCCACCGATGAAACAACTCCCAGCGTTCAGGGCGCGACCGTGTTCATCACAGCGGCCAACACCAAGGCGACCGCAATCACCGACCTGACCGACGCAGTAGCCGGAGTGGTTTACACAATCCACGGAGCCGGAGCCGCCAACGCCTCGACCATTGCCAACGGTGGAAACTTTGTTCTCACCGCAGCCATGACTCTGAATGCCGGCGCGTTTATCCAGCTCGTTAAGGCAGCCGACGGCAAGTTCTACGAGGTGGCCCGCGGCTGATAACCGCACACCGACAAACACGGAGGGCGACTGCATCCGCTCTTGCCCTCCGTTTTATTCTCTAACTGTTATTATTTCAAGGATATGACATATATTAAAAAATCCGTACCACGCGCCGAGGGCAATCCCGGCACAGGTATTCAGCCGCGCGACCAGCTGACCCTTATCGACATCGACGACATCGCTTTCATGCCGTCAGCCGACGACAAAGGGGTGGTTATCGCCGATAACATCGTAATGAAGCCCGGCCGTTACGGTTATAACATCTACATGACACAGGGAACAATCGAGGTAACGAGCGCAGCCGAAGGCGATACCGACAAAATCGGTTTCACCCCCTCGATTAAGTTCGAGCACCCCGGCAACGAACAGGAGGTGCGCGAGTTCAAGGCCAACAGCATTAACCGCAAGTTCATTGTGGTTATCCGCTATTGTTCCGGCAAGCCCGCCGACCTTATCGGTACAATCTGCAACCCGTGTAAGCTCACCCCCTCTTACACCGGTAACAACGAGAGCAACACCAACGAAATGACCTTCACCCAGATTTCAAAGGGTAGCGACATCTTTATTTATAAAGGTACTGTGACCCTCGAAGAGCCTGTTTCAGTCGTTGAAACAGGGGTAAAGGTAGTTCCGTTCATTTCCGAAGGCCAGTACCAGCTCACCGCCGGTGCCGCTGTTATCGACGAAATCGAGGGTGGCGCACACGACGCAGTTATTACCCTCCTCGGTGCGGCTGGAGGTTCATCGCCTACCGTTTCCGGCACCGGCGGTAAAATCCTCCTCCGTGGCGGCAAGGTGTTCACCGCCTCCGAAGGCTCACAACTCACCCTCCGCGCCTTCGACAGCGGCGATGGCGGTATTATGTGGATTGAACAAAGCCGTTACGTCGCAGCCTGACAAATATCACCTACCTGACACCCACGCCCCGAAGGAATTACCGACCTCCGGGGCGTTTTGTGTCCTTCTGATTGGTAATTACCGAGCTTAATTTTGTAGTGTTAAAATGTTTAACCACCTAAACTCTTAATTTTATGAATTTCGGTAAAGCTATCGAAGCCCTGAAACAGGGTAAAAAAGTAGCCCGTAAGGGCTGGAACGGTAAAAACATGTTCCTCTGGCTCAAACCGGCCGCCACCGTGAAGGCCGAATGGTGCAAAGACCCTATGTTGAAGGCTATCGCCGAAGGTAACGGCGGCGAGATTCCTGCACTCGGAACGGTTTGTATGTTAACCGCTCAAAAAGAAATTTTATCGGGTTGGCTGGCCTCGCAAACTGATATGCTTGCCGAAGATTGGGTAATTATCGACTGACACCGTTATGACTACCGAGCAGAAAAAGGAAATTACCGCCTATCTTTGCGGCCCTCGCGACTATGCCGAAGGCGTGGCACTTTACCAGCGTTACGGCGTAAATTTGCGCCTGAAACGTCAGTTTGCGGTCGAAGATACCGCCGTGATCCGTGAAATTCTTTTCGATGAACTCCGTAAACTTGCCGAATTGTCGGAAATCGAGTTTAATCACCTTCCACGTCAAGCCGTCAAGAAAACGGCGCAGCTCAACGGCGTACAAGCGAAATGTGTAATTCTCGACGACGAGAAAAACGACGAATCGGCGTTAATGGAACTCGCCGATTCTTTCGGTGTTACCGTTGACGAACTTGTTAGCCCTGATTTTCAGGAACGAGTGTTGGCAATGGACGAAAACGCCGACCGTATCGGCGAACTTACCGACGAACTGGAGGCCGCTCGTTCCAAGTATGCCGAAGCCCCGGAACCGGTTCGGAAAATGATACGTTTCCGCGAAAAATATCCTTTCCTCAATTCTCCCGACTGCCCCGACGTGCTGAAGATACTCGTGGCCGATATGTTTACCGCATACGGAAACTACAAGGCTGCACACGCCCGCCTTCAGGTACTCGGCGACGCAGATTCAGCCACCGCCGCCGCTGATTGCGAAACAGTAGTTACCGAGTATCTGAAAAACCGTGAAATCTGGGACGAACTCGAATATTACCGCGAAAACGGCGTGATTCTCGGCAAAGCTGCAAAGTTCCGCGAAATGGAAGCCGCCGAGGACTTGACAAAAATTTCCGATGTTGACCTTATGGGCCAACTCCGGAGCGCAGGGGTTCAGGAATCCAAGGCGAAAAAGGCGGTCGAGGAAGCCAAAGCAAAAAAACAACCTAACGAAAAGGCTGAAGCCGCTTTTGTGAAATGGTCTAACCGTAAAAAGGTACTGAAGGCGGAAATCGACCGCCGAAAAAAAAAGTAATTGAGGGTATCGAGGGTGCGGAACGGTCGAGAGTATATTTTACAAAATACCTCTCCCGTTCCGGCTGTCACCCGTGCGACCGCTCCGAGGCCGGGCATCAACTCTCTATCGTTAACAAGAAAATCGACGCGCTGAATGTATCGTTATCCCTCTTACAATCTTTCAACGACTGACCTCCGCGAATTTCCCGGCGGTACGTTGTTCAACGGCGACTGCCTCGACGTTATAAAGACGCTCCCGGCGGCCTCTGTTGACTGTATTATTACCGACCCTCCTTATTTTCTCGGTATGACCCACAACGGGCAAAAGGGTAATTTCCGCGACTTGTCGATTTGCCGACCTTTTTACCGTGATTTATTCCACGAGTACCGCCGAGTTGCCAAGCCTGAAGCCTGTATTTACTTTTTCTGTGACTGGCGCGGATATGCTTTTTATTACCCTCTGTTCGATGAAATCCTGAAGGCCCATAATATGCTCGTTTGGGATAAATTGAGCGGTCCTGGCAATCATTACGCATTTATACACGAACTTGTGTTGTTCCATGCCGGAAAGGGCGCGAATATCGGCGGAACAAACATAATTTCCGACATAAAGAGTTTCACCTCCGGGGCAAAGAGTACCGACGGCGCGAAGGTTCACCCCACGCAAAAGCCGGTAGCCCTGATTCAAAAGTTTATCGAGGACGCGACCGAGCCGGGCGCGGTGATTCTCGACACTTTCGGCGGTTCCGGCTCTACCGCCGTGGCTGCTGTCCGCTCCGGCCGTCGCTTTATCCTCATGGAGCAAGACGAAGGATATTACCACACTGCTTGTAAACGCCTCGAAGATGAATACCGAGAATAACGACAAACCTACATTACCGGCCTTTCCTCTGACGAAAGCGGAGGAGGACGAGGTTATGAAACTGGCAGCCGTGGGATTCATGCCCCACGAAATCGCCGTGTCTATGGAATGGACGCGAGAGCGACGCGCCGCCTTCTGTATTCTTGCAAATGTGCCCGGCTCCGCAATCTCCGTACTGATTACCGCCGGACGTGCAACCGGACGCGCTCAACCCCAGATAAAACTGCAAGAAGCCGCAAAAGCCGGTAACATAGAGGCTATAAAGGCACTCCAGAACCTCCAGCGAACGAACCGATTTAATGAACTCGTTAACAATATGGACGATGACGAATTTACCCCGTAAACCCTCCCGAATTGATTTTGAGGCGTTGGATTCCCACCAGATTGAACGGATTCTTAAAACCGGCGACCTCGAAAGCCTGACACCGGCCGAACGCGAATATTTCAACCTTATGGAACTTGTTCGTGGCCTACGGGCGCGAATGATGATGCCCGGAGGTAATCGCATAGTTACCAAGGCCGGAATTATCAAGGTTCTGAAATCTGATGTTTACGGGCTGTCAGACTGGATGGCGCGGCGTGTATATTCCGACGCGCTGAATTTCTTTTATTCCGTCGATGATGTCACTCCCCGCGCATGGCGCAACCTCTACGCTGAACGATTCGACAATATGGCTAATCTCGCCGCGTCAATGGGTAAAACAAAGGAGGCGCGTAGCCTTCTGGTTGAAGCTGCCAAATTGCGAGGCTGCTACGACGAGCAAGCCCCGGAAATTCCGCAGGAACTCCTCGATGCTGCTCCCACGGTTATTTATACCGCCGACCCCGAAAGTATGGGCGCACCGAAGGCCGACCGCAAGGAACTGGAGGCGTTTATTGATTCAATACCGGATATTCCCGAAATATCGTTACGCCGTGTCAAGGAGGATGCCGGTATTACCAAACGTAACCTATTAAACCGCATGATTGAGGACGCTAAAGAGTTTGGCGATGAAGAATAAATTTAACGACCCTGATGTTCCGGTAAAATTCGGCTCTGACGCGCTGATTTTCTGCGACTGGATAGATACGACAAATTTCGTATCTATCGGCGGCCGTGGTGTGGCAAAGAGTACCGTTATTCTGGCGCGACGCTCTGAACGCTGTGTGCGCCTCATGCCGGGCGCACCCGTGGCAATCGTCGCAAATACCTATTCTAACCTCGTCGATAACATCATGCCCGCCGTGCAAAACGGTTGGAAACTTAACGGGCTGATAGAAGGCGTTCACTATATCAAGGGTAAGAAGCCCCCGGAGGAGTGGCGGCGACGCTGCTCCGTTATTGTCGATGATTACCGGCACGTTTATAGCTTTTGGAATGGCTCGGTTATATTCCTCGGCTCTCTCGATAACCCCTCGTTACTGGCCGGTAAATCCGTGGCCCACCTTTTGTTTGATGAAGCAAAATACGCCTCTGATACAAGGGCGGCCCGTGTTCTGCCTATCCTACGCGGCGACGCTATCACCTACGGACGCTGCCACCTCTACGGCGGTGTTACCATTACCACCGATATGCCCGACGTTACCGAAGGCGAATATGATTGGTTTTTCCGCTATGCCTCCGAAATGAATCCGGAACGCATTATAAAGATTATGCAAGCCGCCGGGGAACTCAACCGCCTACGGATAAAACAGGAGCGCGAGAACCGCGCCCCTCGTCCTGATGAACGCAAGATCGCGAGGGTAGAAAAGAAAATCGACTATTATACCGAGGGCCTTCTGAAGCTGCGCAAGGGGCAAACCTTCTTTATGAATATTTCGAGTTTCGTTAATATCGACATTCTTACGGTCGATTATGCGAAACGCCTCTATAATGGCGCGTTGGAGCTGCACGAGTTCCTTAAATCCGTGTTAGGTATGCGCCCCGGCGTTCGCAAGGACGCGAGGTTTTACGTTCTGTTTGGCGATAAACACAAGTACACCGACGGAACTTATTCAGGTGAAGCGGCGTTCACATGGAACGAACTCCGTTACCTCGACCCCTCCCGACCTCTCGACGGCGGTATGGATTTCGGTAATATGCTTTCTTTGGTTATCGGACAGGAGGACGGTAAATATTACCGTGTGCATAAAAATTTCTACGAGATACCTCCGGGCTGGATGCGTGAACTTGCCGACCAGTTTCTTGACTTTTTCGCCGATTACCCTACAAAGGTGCTAAACCTCTATTACGACCGTTCAGGTAATAACCTCCAGCGTCAGGGCGTTGACTATGCCCGGCAAATAAAAGAGGCTATCGAGAAGGACGGCGACGGGCGGCGTACCGGCTGGACTGTTAACCTTAAATCAAGAAAACAGTCCAACCTTCTGCATGACGCCGAATATAATTTCATGCACGAACTTATGCGCGGTGAAAATAAGAAATTGCCGCTTCTTCTGGTTGATGTGCTGAACTGTTCCGAAATGGTATCAAGTATCGAGGGAGCAAAAGCCGAGATAAAGTACCGGGGCCGTACCAAGATAGTGGCTAAGGTGAAGAAATCCGAGAAGCTGGAGGCGAAGAAATTGCCGAGGTTATCGACCAATTTTTCCGACGCTTTCAAGTACCTGATGATGCGCCGCCGTTGGTTGACAGCAACACGAGCCGCCGCCGATTCCAACACAGGAGCCGACGCAATGGCAGCGCAGTGGGTAGCCGACAAGTTCGACGGCTGACCGACCTACATACCGACTATTATCCGACCATGTTACCGCCCGACGACAGCACAGCCGCCGGGCGGTGTCGTGTGCGCCCTCTCATAACGCCGTAACGATTCAAAACCTCACATTTCACCCCCGGTAAGGGGTGGTAATTACTTTCGGCCGTCAGAGCGGGCCGCCCTACGGAGCGCGTCAAAAATTGCGTTTTTCGTTTCGGTCGCATTTAGTTGCTTGATATAGTGATGTTTGACGAAAAGTAGAGCAAAATTTTACGCTAAAAACCGCATTTTTTGTGTTGCAATCTCCAATTTTTCACCCTATTACCGTGAAAAATCCGTAAATTTGTGCTGTCAAACTCCCGAAAACCGGCGGAAGATATTCAAAATCTTACGCCAAAGATGAAATATTTAACTTTGTTGTTCGGACTTCTTCTGGTTAGTTGCTCTGGGAACGTTAAAACCACAGCGCCGGAAAACATAGGAGCTGCAGCCGACAATATTACAGAATCCATTACCGTCGAAAAATCCGATACCTTACCCCCGTTTGAGGTCGCAAAAAGAAAGGCCGGAGGGTTCGACGCATGGACAATAACCGAAAACAGGAACAAAATAGCTGATATTCCATGTGTGTTGGAATCATGTCCCGCCGGCATCTTCGACACTCCGGCTTCCAAGAAGATACAAGGGGAACCAGTGTCGGCGCGCGATGCAACATGGTCAGCAGCTCTCCGCGCTCTGAAAAATCTCGTTCCCAATCCTGATGCAAAGATAATTTTTGATTATTCCAAGTTGAACAGACAAATAAACAACGGGAAACAGTGTCTATTTGCTGGACCGATTCAGATCAAGAATGAAAACGGTAAATACGTTGAAGCTGAAATCAATCTTACCGTCACTCACTTTTGGGATGATTATCGACAGCCTTCCTCGTGGTATGTTACTGGAAATATTGTTTTTTGATTTTAGAAATTACACATTATAATGCGCCGGAGCCTACGGGTTTCGGCGTTGTTGTGTTAATATATTTTTCTTTTCGTTAATAACATTTATTAACGCTTTTTTTTTTTTTGTTCACATTATTCTGCCGAAATTTGCGGTGTCAAACTACGCCGACAATGATGTCGGAAGGGTCGCGCAAGCGGCTCGAAATCCTTCGGGCTTTTTATTTGCCCGATTACATAAGATATAAGGCGGTAGCCTTCTCCAACACTAAGTATAACGACCCTTTCGTCGGTTTGCCGGTGTAGTTTGACGACATGGAGAGGCTACTGCCTTTTTATGTCATAAAACAAACGTCAAACTACAAACTACACCGAAAATGAAAACAGCAACAGCGTTACCGGCTCCGGCTTTGTTTTACAAGCCAAGAGTGAAAAAACTCCTTATCAAAGGAATTATTTACCTTACATCAGAAAAATTGTTTACCTTTGCAAGCGTAATCGCCGCGCTATGGTCGTGGTGGGGCGTATGCACCGACGACACTAACACAATCGCCTACGGTGCTATGGTATGGCTTGCAGCCTTTACCCCGTGGGCGTGGCGACAGACAGCCCGCGACCTCCGTCAAGACCGCCTCGGCCTGAAGCAATGGTAAACCAACAATCACAACAAAAATTACCGATATGGAAAATAATATTAACCTCACCCCCGACGCTGTAAAAGCAATCCAAGCACTCCAACACCCCTGCGGAACTTACCAGTTCTACCGCACACACCTCGACCGTCTGTTTAACTACATACTCAACAACTCCGACGAAATCGGCATGAGTGACAACGAGGCAATGTACGCACTCCGCGCCCTGAACGCCCTCCGCTCCGATATTGCCGACATCGCCGGCTCTCCGGCACCGCTCAACGAACCCGTCGACCCCTTCGACAGTATCACCCTCACCGCCGCCCCGGAACAACTCGACAGCGACGAGAACGAGGCCCCAACGCTGGAGGAGGTGGCGACCGCCTTCAAAGAAGCGTGGGAATCGCTCAAAACTGCACGTTACGCGATGTTCCGGTTACTCCACTTTTCAGAGAAAGCGGAGAGTATCGAAGAACTCCGCAACCTTCCCGAACACATCGAAAGAGCGATGGTTAAAATCGGTGAGATTCAAGAACAGGAAGCCACCAGTGCCACTCAAACAGCAGATACCGCCGAATAAAATACAGCCCCAAGGTAAAAGATTGATTTAGGTTTACCACATAAGCAAACACTATCCCAACCCAAGAAAGGAACGTCCGTTGTGAAACGGGCGTTTTTTGTTGCTTCCGGGCGTGTCCTTCGTTACGCGCGATATATATAAGACCTTTGCAGCATAATAATACGAATCACGATGAAACACTTAAAACAAGAGTTCGACAAATTGACCTTCAAAGAGGTTATAATCTACATTTTGGCAATCGTGGTAATGATTGCCGGCCTCTCCCTTCTGTTTATCGGTTTATTCATACCGCCGGAGGGTGAAATCCATAGTTCAGTATTAACCGCGTTCGGAACGGTATGTATTTTCGTCGCCTCCCTTCTGGGTATCTCTATCCACTACGCTAACGAACTCGACAAGTTCAAAGCCAATGTTCAGGAACGCCTCGACGAAATCACTCAACCCCAATAAGTCACATATATGAAACATGGAAATAAAATTTTTTGCTACCCTCGCCGTTTGTTTTTCCTTATGGCTCTGGTTCTTGTCGGCTCTGCTTTCAATAGCTGTAAAAGTTCTCGAAATATGGTTGAAGAAACCCGAACCGAATTTCATTACGACGGCCAAGATAGTACCAGGGTCGATTCGGTGCTCATGGGAGGAAACGAGCGAAGCAGCGAGAGCGACACAGCAAACATTTCAACAGATGTGCGAGGCTCGTCGAGATTAAGCGCGATTCAGTCGGGCGACCTATATTTATATATTGGACGTTTGCGGGCAATTTTTCGACCCTCTCGAAAAGAGATAAGGAGGCGCAAAATTGGTTTTACGGCCTCAATGCAACGCGACACTCCGAGAGTTCCGGCGCGGTGGATTCCGTCAACGAGAAAACGGAAGAAACTACGGAGGAAATTAACACCGCAATATCTTTAGAGAACATCATCGGCCCCGGATTGCTGGGCCTGATTCTCCTTTACCTGATATATCTATTTTTCGCCGACATAGTATGGCCGTGGATAAAACAGAAGCGCAGCCGATAGACCTTTACGACGCTATCGAGCAGATGAAGCGGATAAGCCTCGCCGGTGGTACGTTCTCGCTCACCTTCCGCAAGTGGAACAGGCAGACGCGCAACGGTGGCTACGTGGTTAAAGTCAATGCGGCGCGAATCCGCCCCAAGACAAAAGACGACAAAATTTCAGACGCAAGTTATAAACTATTTTTCACCGATACGGAAACAGGCCTCGCCCGTAATTGCTGGCAGGTTTTAATTACCGAGTTCAACGGTCGCCGAACGGTGTTAAACTAACACTTTAAGCAAGATGATACGCAGAAGCGGAAATTTCGGTTTCGTAGATAATGGAGCCGGTGAAATATACACCTTCAGCATGAACGCCAAGGGTCGCGGATTCACACCCTCGACCTTCATGTTACGCGGCGGCTCTATCGCCTCGTTTGGTTATAAATATATGAACGTGAACGGTACGCCGATAATACCGTTTGGACGCGACAACGACCTCCCTAACCGTGTGTGTATGTTGCTCGAAAAGTTCTACGCCGGTGAAGGTATCATGGCAAGAAGGCCGGCCTCCAGTGGGGCGAGGTCCGAGGCTCTACCGCGACGCTGTGGACGCGAACAATATCTTTTACCGGGCGTGGGCTGTTGACGACCAGATTACCGCCGACCTGAAGGCTACGACTACCTCACACAAATGCACCGTTGTCTGATAGACCTCTGTCATTTGGAGGGGTTCTGGGTTAAATTCACACGTTCACGCGGGGCGCGTATCGGCTCCGGGCGTATTGCGAGGGTTCGAACACGTTCCGGCTGGAAAGGTGCGTTTCGTATGGCCCGGAGAAAATAAGCTGCCTACACAAGCGATGGTGGCAGATTGGCCGCTGGCCGACCCTCGTACCTCACACGTTTACCCTCTGTTTGACCCCTCCGACCCTCTGAAATATCCCGTTTCGCTGGCATATTACAACATTTACAGTTACAACCACGACCATTACAGCGTACCGCGCTTTATCGGTGCGTTCGATTGGCTGGAGTTGGCCGGAACACTCGCGCCACTCCTCGCAGCTTACAACGAGAACGCCTCGGCTATCTCGAAACATATCGAATCGCCCCAGTCATTATTGGGACCGCGCCGAGGAACAGATAAAAATGGCCTGTCAGCAAAGGGGCATACCCTATAAAAAGGAAATGTTAGAGGAGTTCAAGGACGCAGCGATGGAGAAATTTGCCGCCTCGATGTCCGGCAAGGAGAACGCGGGCAAGTTCCTGCATACCCTCGCAGTTCTGGAACGAGGAGGCTAACAATTTCGAGGGGTGGAAGATTACCGCTATCGACAACAAGGTTAAAGAGTACATCGAAGCAATGGTGGCAATATGCAAAAAGTCAGAGGCCGCCGCGACCTCCGGTTTTGGCCTCGACCCCTCACTCTCTAACTTGATACTTGATACAAAACTCGGTTCAGGCTCCGAAAAACTCTACGCCCTGAAGGTGTATAACGCCACAGAAACCGCCGTGCCTGATATGGTGCTATGTAAGCCGTTCCAACAGTTCATCGACACCAACCACCCCGGCACAGATATACGAATCGGCCCTATATCGTACCGTTGTAGAGGCCGAAAAAAATGTCAACCCGAAAACAGAGTGAAAGCAAATGCGTGATTTATTCGCCACCCCGGAGCAGCAGCCGGAGAACAAAGGCAAAGGCAAGGACGAGCCAAGGAACGCGCCGAGGATAAGAACACCGGGAAAGAAACGAGGGTGTTCCGCTCGATGTCGCGCAACTTTGAACGCCGCGTAAAATCCGAGCTTTTTTCTCGAAAATGTCCTACCGTGGCACTTTTCACCGGGCGAGGCGTATCATTGTTTTTCTTTCGGCGATGTTGACGCGCTAACCTATCTCCGGGCTATCCTCAAACAGCAACCGCTGGAGTATGTTTGTTTGTCCACCTTCTCTATGGCGTTGACCGACGCGGAAACGCTTTTGAAATGGCAGCGCGGCGGATTGATTGGACGGCTCGACCTCTATCTCGGTGAAATTTTCGATTCCAAGTTTTGCCGAGGTTTACAACACTTTGCGCGAGGCCGTCGCGCTCATGGGCGGCCGCGTTGCCGTGTTCCGGAATCACTCTAAAGTTATGGCCGGTTTCGGTGAACGCTTTGATTTTGCGGTCGAAGGTTCGGCAAACCTTAACAGTAATCCGCGTTGTGAGCAGACGGTTATAACAGTCGATGAAGGCGTGGCAAGGTTCTACAAAGAAGAAATTTTCGACAAATCCATTCGTTTAACAATGATTTTGCCGATTGGAAACCCTATAAACTGAAACGCGATGAAACTATTTGACCGCGACGGAAACGGCAGCGAGGAAATTACCGCAAGCCGTCGGAATAATCTCTAACGGTATCACTTTCGACAAGTGCGGCCCCTGATTCCGTTCGGAATCCGTGATGTCGTCGCAATCGTGGGCCGTGAACCGGTCGAGGCTCTGGCCGACTATTACGAAAACGGAGAAAGCGACGACGCGGCTATGGCTGACGCTCTGGCTTATCTGCAACAGGCGGTGGCCTTCTTTACATGGCTGAAGATAATCCCGACTCTCGACGCACAGCACGGAGATACAGGAAGGGCGAAAAGCCTCGGAGAAAACGAAAAAGGGTTAACAGCCCTTCAGGAGTTCAAGGACGAGGAAAATATTTTACGTCTGGCCTACGAGGCTACCGACGCACTTGTCGAAGCCTTAGACCGCGAGGCGTTCCCGTTCTGGATTGAATCGCCCAAGTACCGCCAGCGCGAAGGTTGTTAATACGCAAGTAAGGAGGAGTTCGATAATTACTACATTATCGGTTCTCATCGCCTTTTCGTTACCCTCGTTCCTATTATCCGCGAGGTTCAGGGCGCAACCGTCGCCCCGGTACTCGCAAGTATCTCGCTCCGATTCTTTCGGGTGAGGATTCCGATACCTTCACGCTGATGAAGGCAACAGCAGCCCGCGCAGTGGCTTTGCTAACCATGCAGAAGGCGGTGGAACGCCTTCCGGTCGAGGTTATTCCGGAGGGTATCGTACAGTTCAGCAGTCGCAGCCGGTAAAATCAAGGTTACGCGCCGAGCAATCGGCCCGCGCCTCGGTTGCCGCCTCTCTGGGTGCTGACGCTACCCGCGCCCTCGAATACCTTCAGCAGCTCGTGGCGCAGCTCGACGCAGACGCGAGGAGGTAGATACATCAATTACCGGGCCTATTGTCCACAGTAAAGGAATGTCGTTTTAATGGAAACAATCACCACACGAGGCCGCTCCGTCAAAATTCCGACCCATGTCAGCGAATTGACCCCAGCGCAATACGAATATTACGTTTTTCTCGCCTATGCTCTGGGCGCGGGTGTGATTGACGGCGATTATTTCCGGGTTCGCTGGCTCTCCTTCCTGATTGGCCTCGGCAAAGCGGATTACACGTTGTTGAAGGAGCAACACGTCGAGGAACTGAAAGCACAGGCCGGAGCGATTGAAGGTTTTTTCGTGGCTGAAGGCGACCGCGTTCATCTTGATTTCAATACGCCCGTTAACCTCCTGCCTTCATACGGAGGCTATCAAGGCCCCGGCGATTGGCTGGAGGGTGTGACATACGGCGAGTTTGTGGAGTGCCTTACCATAGCCGAGAATCTTCACCAAATGGACGAGCAAGAGGTGGCTGAAGGTTACGCCCATATTGCCCGGCGGCTCTACCATATTCCCGACGGAGAGAAAGTGCCCGACCTTCTGGCGTTCCATGCCCCGACGCTCCTCGCCTCCGTCTGGAAGGCAATCCTTGCCGGCCCCGTGGAAATCAACGGAAAGAAAATTGATTTACGGATTATCTTCCCGCAGTTCCGGCGGAGGAAAGAAGCCGGACGACAAGACCGGATGGACCGGTATAACCTTCGAGGTCGCTACCGCCGGACTGTTCGGGAACGTGGCGGAGGTGGAGCGCACCGATATGTGGGCCGTCCTCATTTACCTGTATAAATGCAAGTTTGAATATCTCAACGAGAAACGTAACATCCCAAATAAATAAATCATCATGCAACTTTCAACCGCAATCAAGAAAAAAATTAAGGCGTGGGAAGGCTGTCGGCTTACAGCCTACCGTTGCCCTGCCGGAGGTTTCACAATCGGCTACGGCCACACCGGGAAAGATGTCACCCCCGGCAAGAAAATCACACAAGCGGAGGCTGACGCGCTTTTCGATACCGATATTACCAAGTTCGCCGCTACAGTCGCGCCGATCTTTGCTGGGGTGCAGCTCAATGGCGACCAGTTCGACGCGCTTGTTTCGCTGTCTTACAATATCGGTTCGCTCACCGTCAAGGCCCCGACACTCGTCCGCAAGGTTAAGTCCGACCCCAATGATCCCACTATCCGCGCCGAGTTCATGAAACACGTTAACGCAAGGGTTAACGTGTTCTGAAGCCCCTCCCGGACTGATGAAACGCCGAGCAGCCGAAGCCGACCACTATTTCGGGAAGATATGATAAATCTCTTACACTACCGCGAATATTGGGAAGGAGTAGGCCGCCGTGTCAATTCAATAACCGAGGTTCTGCCCGTCACCATAGACGAGCAGATGGGTAAGAAAATTCAGTCGTTACCGGCGAACTCTGTAAATCTTTTCGTTTTCCTCCTTTGGCTGAATCCGGCGCGAAGAATGTCGATAATTTCAAGGAGGTTAACAAATGCGTGGTTTTCGTTATGGCGAAATACGACCACAACGCCGCAACTCTTTCGACGTGCTGGAGCAGACACAGCCGATTATCGACGAGGTAAAAAGTATATTACTCAAAGACCAGAGAGCCGGATGCCCGGTTATGCGTGTCGAGGTCGACAGTATCGACACCGCTCCGGAAACGGAACTTTACGGACGCTTTGCCGGTTGGTCGATAGCCTTCAACGTAACATCTTACTGATATGGACGACCCCGACAAGATAGCAAAGTATTTCACCGAATACGTTAACCTAGGATTCCGCCGGATATTCGAGGAACAGCGACGTATCGCCGCCGCCAAGATATACGGGAAACAAGCCTACCGCACCGACGGAACACCCCGGAGCCGTTCGGGAGGCTGCAACAGGCGTTAGCCTCGCCGACCTTCTCGATAACCGGCTCCGGCTCCGGCATATCGGCAAACGCGCAGTACCCGACATATCTCCGATTCCTCGACATGAAGCGGCTCGGTAATTACCGAATCTATAACCGCCCGGTCTGGGGTATTCTCTACAAAGAAACATTCAACGACATACGGTTTGAGTTCTCGGCGTGGTTACGCAAGAATTTGGCCGATTCTATCCGCGAGAGTTATCAACAGT
>PDYJ01001583.1_pt1 | contig 20286 bp, 21 predicted proteins | sample 1430841 | NCBI WGS metagenome assembly PDYJ01 (sample SAMN07237672, study PRJNA390542) | Gut metagenome, whole genome shotgun sequencing project. | isolation source: fecal pellets | host: Mus musculus | place: USA: New York, NY | collected 2016-10 | reverse complement strand
GCGGCCTCATCGACCGCTTCATCAATCCCGAGCAGTGGGACACCGACCGCCTCGCATTCATGGATATCGTGGTAATGATGGCAGCCATTGCCGAGCTTCGTAAATTCCCATCCATCCCGTGCCTGTGACTCTCAACGAGTATATCGAGATTGCCAACAGCTACTCCACTCCTCGCTCAGGACAGTTTGTCAATGGCGTACTCTTCTCGGTAATCAACTACCTCAAGGCCGAAGGTATGCTCGACAAGCCCATCACCAACCCTCGGAAATAACTCCTCTTTCCCCCTCTTTTCATAAGTCAAATCATTTTCCATCACCCTTAATACCCCCTCTACCCACAATGGATCAAGGTGCAATGCAGATCGTAATGATCGTCCTCCTCATCGCCGTGTTCTACTTCATGATGATCCGCCCCCAGCAGAAGCGTCAGAAAGAGATTCGCAACTTCCGCGAAGGCATCAAGGAAGGCGACCGCGTGACCACCGCCGGAGGCATCCTCGGCAAAGTGCGCAAAGTAAAACAGACCACATTCCTCCTCGAGATTGCCAGCGGCGTAACCATCGAGATCGACAAGAACTCGGTCTACCCCTCCGCTCCCCAGCCCGGCGACAACCCCGACTCGCAGAAACTCGAGCCCGGTAAATAACACAAGGCTTCGGCCACCGACGGCTCCGGCGTGACCCTCCCGTCGCGCCTGTCCACCACGACCCTTAACACACTCCTCTTACCCGCACACTATGTCTATCTCATATGACACAGTAAAGACATGGCTACGCAAGGCATACCTGGCGGCAGCGGGCGCATTGCGCACCACCAAGGGGCGCAATGTGCTTCTCTACCTGCTCTTTGTCTGCGTGGCCTTCGTGTTTTGGGTTCTTATGTCGCTCGACTCAGAGGTGCAGCGCACCTACGACGTCCCATTGCAGATCGACAACCTGCCCGACAGTGTGACCCTCATCACTGAGGTGCCCGCCAATGTATCGGCAACTGTTCAGGGCAAAGGATCGCAGCTCGTGCGCTTCCTTTGGGGCAAGCCCTCTCCTCTCCGCATACCCTTCGACCGTACAGCCGCAGCCGACGGCGTGTTTGCACTTCCGGCCATGAAGCTCGAAGCGCGTCTGCGCGACTACTTCGGCAATGGAGTGCAGATACTCAACACCCGTCCCGACTCGATAGCGATAGTGTTTACCACCGAGCCTGGCCACCGCCTGCCTCTCATCATCGACGCCGATATATCCACCTCATTGCAGTCGGTGCAGTCAGGCTTCCCGGAGGCCAATGTCGACTCAGTGACTGTCTACACCCGAGGAAGCATACCCCCGTCGCTGCGGGCCATTCACACCGAGCTGCTATCGCGTAGCGACCTCAAGGACACCACCCGCTACGATGTCAAGGTAGTAGCCCCGGCAGGCATGAGAGTGATTCCCGACCATGTGATAGTAACAGTGCCTGTGGAGCCGCTGATAGCCAAGAAGCGTCAGGTGGAAATCGAAGCGGCCCTGCTCCCCGACGGCACACGCATGCTTATGTTCCCGGCCTCTGTCGAAGTGAGCTATCTCGTGCCAATGAGCCGCTATAGCGAGGATTATCCCATCAGAGCTTTTGTCAATTATCCCGAGGCAGCTCATTCACGCACAGGCAAAGTCGAGGTTCAGCTCGGACCGATTCCCGGACGCGCATACAGCATCTCCCACTCCCCGACAGTGTTGAATTTGTGATCGAGCATGACCACAACTGATATCATAAGACAAAGCAACCTCATAGCTCTCACCGGCGGCATCGGATCGGGCAAATCGGTCGTGCAGCGCATCCTGACAGCTCTTGGATATCCTGTCTACGACTGCGACTCACGCGCACGCGCCCTCATGGCCACCCCGCCATCACAGCATCTCTCGCCGATGCCTTCGGATATGGAATATTCGACAGCCGTGGGTCTCTTGACAGGCGGGTTCTCGCCTCGATCGTGTTTTCCGATCCCGATAGCCTCGACCGCCTCAACAGCATCACACATGCCGCAGTAAGAGCCGACCTCAACAGATGGGCTTCCGGCCACTGCCGTCACGGTATTGCATTTGTCGAGACAGCCATTCTGTATCAGAGCGGAATCGACAAGATGGTGGGCCGTGTATGGGAAGTCACCGCACCCCGCGACATACGCATAAGCCGTATAAGCATACGCAACGGATGGACCACCGGGGAGATCACAGCCCGCATTGACATTCAGGACAGCTTTATAGCAACCGATCCCCATCCACGTGTGGATGTGATAGTCAACGACGGCTCCTCACCTATCCTGCCGCGCATCGAAAACCTTATCGCCCAGAGCAATCCACTCTAATGGAAGAAACATTTCTCTTTGTCACCGAAGTGATAGGCACCGTTGCCGCCGCAATTTCCGGCATACGCCTCGCTGCCACAAAACGCTTTGACTGGTTTGGAGCCTACACCATCGGACTGGTCACCGCCTGCGGGGAGGAACCCTCCGCGATGTACTGCTCGACATCCCGGTGTTCTGGATGCAGACATGGTGGTATCTGGCAGTCACAGCCCTCTCACTTGTCACCGTAATGGTGTTTCGTTCGTTTCTGGTGAGCCGCGACCGCATCCTCTTCATCTTCGACTCCATCGGTCTCGCCCTCTTCTGCGTGATCGGTATCCAGAAATCACTCGCCATAGGCTATCCTATGTGGGTGGCATCATGCATGGGCATCATCACCGGAGCCTTCGGCGGTGTGCTCCGCGACCTGCTCATCAACGAGGAGCCGCTTATATTCCGCAAAGACATATATGCCACAGCATGTCTCGCCGGGTGCATCTCCTACTGGTTGGCCGGAGAGATGGGTGCATCATACATGTGGCAAGGACTCACTTGCGCCATAGTCATTATAGGTATCCGCATACTTACCCTGCGCTACAACCTGTCGCTTCCAACCCTCGCTCCCGTCAAGCCCGAAGAGCTCAACAAGCGTCATCATTGAGCCAGACGGCCCTCAAGATAGCTCGGGCTGAGCTCCACGACGCATAATCAACCCCGCTGCCGGTATGACAGGCATCATGCGCCCATTGACTGCGAGACGCAGATAATAATTGCCGGTGGTGCTTCGGAAGAGCGTGAGAGTGATGTTGGCAGCCATCGGCACAAGATCGAAATTATGCCAATGCGAGGCCACGCTGTCGAGTTCGGGCGATATGTAGTTCGCCGCAGAGATCCCCATGAGAGTCATCAGAGGCATCATAGTCTCAGCATGGCCAAAATAAAGTTGCACTGGTGGCGTTGAGCCACTTGCGACAAAGGTGTCTATTCCCGCAATCAGAGCTTTGAGCAGCGGAGTGGCCATCATCATCGGGATATCCGACACTTCAGAGGCCGAATACTTGAGATATTGGGTGAGATTCTTCGAGGCCCAGCACCTGTAATACTCCTCTTGGGTAAACCATTCGCCCGGACACACATCAATGCCCATGGCTCCACAGCCGGCTATCATCGAATATACCGCCATAGCCTCCCAACGTCTCTCGTCGGGAGTGGCTGGCAGAGTGTTGCCCACAAGACGCCTGAGGATCGAGCTCGCTGTGACATCATTGACCATCTCCTGCTCATACTTCTCTGAGATATGCAGCAGCCTGTCGCTCTTCTTCAAGTCGAGATAGGCACGGTCGGTGTCGAAAAAACGCATCAGAGTATCGGCTCGCGATGTGCCGCTCTCCGTCGAAATCTCAAGTCCATAGCCATTGAGAAGCGTAAGCTGATGGATAAATGAATACATACTCATCACACAACGCGGTTTCCACGACGACAGAGCGCTGATGCGCGCACCTTTGCCAAACAATCCCGGTGCACTCTCATACAGAGCTCCCGCTATGCCACGCTGCTCTGCCTCGCCAAGCGAGTCGAGCCTGCCCCAGTTGCCATTGCCTGCCTTGAACACACTGTCGGAAAGTGCGAGGAGCGACACACCCTTCTCGGTGAGCTGTCCGGCATCATAGGCTTTCATCAGAAATTCCCGTACCTCAGCCACACACGATCCGGTGGTGGGGAATCGCGCACCGTGGCGGCTCACATGAGTTATCATCACAGGAGTGAGACTGTCGGGATGGGACAGCGGGCAGATGCTGTCGGGATACGGACGGGCGCTTCCGGCAAGATCGGTCCAACTGTAAAGGGGATTATTCTGTCCCGTGACGACCATAAAACATGAAGCTATGGATGCTGCAACGGCATAAAAAAAACGTTTCATACAGGTAGGTAATGGATATATGGAGGAGATTTCACAAATCATGGCTATCTTTGCCGATGATATATCTTTACAACACTCTATAACTTACTAATGTTTTATCATCCACAATGATGACCCCCCGACCCACTCCCGCCCAGATCGACGCCTTGATCGATGCCGACCGTCTTGACGAGGCTCTCGACGCCACCCGGTCGCTCCCCGACTCCGGCTCAGATCCCGACCTGCCTCAGCTGCTCTTTCTGCGCGGTAAAACCCTATGGCGACTCGGACTACGTAGCGAAGCTATCGGAGCTTATTCCAGATCGGCTGCCCTCGCACCCGGCGGACCGGCGACCCGCGCCCTCGAACTCGCTACTGAGATCGATTCATTTTACAATCCCGACATATTCAACCCCTGACCAGTCAGCGACGGACCATGATGCGCTCGGTCCGATTCCAGCCGGCCGTGGAGTTGCGCACACTCACAGTCACCAATCCGGTCCCGGAACCAGCCGGAATGGCTCCAAGCACACGCTTCATCACCGCTGCCATGTCGGTGATTCCGCTCAGGCGCAAGTGGGCCACAATAGCACCCCCCAGCCTTGAGATGGTGGCATAGAGAATATCGGTTGCGTGTATGGTCATCGATGACATATTCATAACAGGATGTTTTTAGAGGAGTTATTATTTATACTGCAAAGATAGACACCACCATGAGCAATCATGTTGCCCACTCTTGTTATCAATCATTAATCACCACTTGTTTTGTGCATTTTTGTGGAATGTAGTAATTTTGCATCTTCAACAAAAACCGACTCACGTTTCGATCCATCACAAATGCAAATCACAAGCCACTTGCGGAAATTCATCACCGCCACAGCCCTCTCTGCCGCAGCTCTTGGCGCCAGCGCAGCCGATAATATGCCAGCCATGCCTCAGATCCACGGTGTGTTGCGCACACGTCTGGAAATGACGACCACCGATCCGGTTGAATACCGGTTTCAAGTGCGCTATGCGCGCCTCTCGCTCGGAGGCGACATAGGGCCGTCAGTGAAATATTTCGTGCAGACCGACCTCTGCGATCAGGGCAAAATAAAGATACTCGACGTGTGGAGCCGCATAGCTCTCGCCCGGGACTCTACATTCAGGCCGGACAGTTCCGTATGCCTTTCGGAGTCGAGACATTCATGGCTCCATCCAACTATGTTTTCTCCAACCGCTCATTCATAGGCAAGCAGATGTGCAACTACCGCGCCGTTGGTGCCAAACTGGCCTATACCCTCCCCTCGGCTCCGCTGCTGCTCGAAGCCGGAGTGTTCAATCCCCGCGCCATAGGCGACCACAACGTGTGGCAGAAGCGGGTGGCAGCCTCCGGAAAAGCCACCTTTACCCCCGGCCCCATGACGTTTTCGGCCGGTATAGCATCGCTTACCCCCGACAGCGTCCGTGCCAACCTCTTTGACCTCTCGGCCGGTTTCAGCCACAACCGCTGGCAGGCTCGCGCCGAATATATGTACGAGCACTATACCGGAAACGCCCACCCCGACTCCCATGGCTGGGCACTCTGGGCCGACTATCACTTCCCCATAAAAGCCGGCATATTCAACACCATGTCAGTGCAGGGACGCTACGACGGACTTACCAACCACGCCTCGCTCGCATCGGCTCCCGTAAACAGCCCCGGCCAGCCGCTGAGACTCGCCACCACATCCCCTACCCGCAACCGCATCACAGCCGGCGTGACAATGACAGCAGCCATAAGCAAATCGCTCGCCGCCGAAGTCCACGCCAACTACGAGCACTATATGTACCACTCCGACGCGATTGTGGCCCCTGGCGAGTCGTCGAAAGCGCTCCTTGAGCTCGTGCTCCGCTTCTGACCCCGCTATTTATTTGGTCATGCTCCAAATAATCACTACCTTTGTGGAGCGGGCGGCAAACCCCACTCCCCTCCACCTCCGCCCCATCATATAACCAGTTTTCACGACATTCCTACACTCTTTTTTCAATATAATGAAGGTATTGAAATTTGGCGGCACTTCGGTAGGCACCGTTGAGAGTCTCGCCAATGTAAAACAGATTGTGGCCGGATATCTGGCCGATCAGCCCGACCAGCCCATTGTGGTGGTGGTGTCGGCCCTCGGCGGTCTCACCGACAAGCTCATCGCCACAGCACGCCTCGCAGCTGCCGCCGACCCGGCCTATATAGCCGAACTCGACGCCATCATAGAGCGTCATCACAAAGTGGCGGCTGCCACCGTGACCGACCCTTCTATATTAGCCGGTGTGATGTCGAGAGTCGACAATCTTCTCGACGAGCTCAGCAACATATATCGCGGCGTGAGCCTCATACGCGATCTCTCTCCCCGATCGCTCGACATAATCGTGAGCTATGGCGAACGCCTCTCATCGACCATCATAGAGCATATCCTCCCCTCTGCCACCCTATTCGATTCCCGACGCTTCATAAAGACTGTCGACCAGTTTGGCAAGCACGTGCTCGACGCCGATGCCACCCACACCGCCATCGCCGCCACTTTCACACCTGCCACTCTCGCTCCCGGGCGTGTGATTCTGGTGCCAGGATTCATCTCTACCGCTGCCGACAACGAAAACGAAATCACCAACCTCGGGCGCGGTGGCAGCGACTACACTGCAGCCATACTCGCAGCCGATCTCAACGCCGAGGCCCTCGAGATATGGACCGATGTCGACGGATTCCTGACCGCCGACCCCCGTCAGGTACAGGGCACCTATGTCATACCCCACCTCTCATTCATCGAGGCCATGGAGCTATGCAACTATGGCGCCAAGGTGATCTATCCCCCTACGATCTACCCGGTGTTCCACAAGAGCATACCCATCCATATCAAAAACACCTTCAACCCCACCGCCCCCGGCACACTCATCTCCGACACCCCGGCATCTACCGAGCCCTCAGCTCCGGGAAAGTCAATAAGAGGCATATCGTCGATCAACGACACCTGCCTCATCACCGTGTCGGGCCTCGCAATGGTGGGCATAATAGGCATCAACGCCCGAATATTCAACTCACTCACCCGCAACGGTGTGAGCGTGTTTATGGTGAGTCAGGCTTCGAGTGAAAACACCACCTCCTTTGCCGTGCGCAACTCCGACGCCGAAAGAGCCATGGCCGCTCTTGAGACAGAATTTGCCGCCGAACTCCAGACTGGCGAGTTCAATCCTATCAAGGTGGAGCGCAACCTTGCCACCATAGCAATTGTGGGCGAAAACATGCGTCATCAGCCCGGTGTGGCCGGTCGCCTCTTCAACACTCTGGGCCGTAACGGCATCAATGTCAAGGCTTGCGCCCAGGGCGCCTCGGAAACCAATATGTCGTTCGTTGTCGAGCTGGCCGACGAGCGCAAGGCACTCAACCTCATCCACGAGAGTTTTTTCTTATCTGACACTCGCCTTCTCAACCTGTTCATAGTGGGAATTGGCAACGTCGGGTGTCATCTTCTTGAGCAGATCGCAACTCAGCAACCCACTCTGCTCGCCACCAAGGCCCTAAAACTTAGGGTCCTGGGCATAGCCAATTCCCGTAAAGCAGTGTTCAACCCCGATGGTATCGACCTCTCGCAGTGGCGTCATGAACTCGACAGCTCCGACCCCGTTGCCACCCCGGCAACAATCCTGAGGGAGATACTCGACATGAATGTCTACAATTCGGTATTTGTCGACTGCACCTCCTCGGCCGAGATTGCCGCTCTCTACCCGGCCCTTCTCGACCACAACGTCAATGTGGTGGCCGCCAACAAGAAAGCCGCCTCAAGCTCCTATGCCGACTATCTCAATCTTAAAGAGATAGCACGAAGGCGCGACGTGAAATTTCTCTTCGAGACCAACGTCGGGGCCGGACTGCCCATCATCAACACCATCAACAACCTCATCAACTCCGGCGACCGGATACAGAAGATAGAGGCGGTGCTGTCGGGCACGCTTAACTTCATATTCAACACCATGAGCGCCGACATACCGCTATCGAAGGCAATCAGAATGGCACGCGATGAAGGCTACAGCGAACCCGACCCCCGCGACGACCTCTCGGGAAGCGACGTCATACGCAAAATTGTGATTCTTGCCCGTGAAAGCGGTTATTGCTTCAACACCTCCGACGTCGAAGCCCGCCTCTTTGTCCCCGACCATCTCTTCACCGGACCACTCGACAGTTTCTTTGCCGCACTTGGCGACCTCGACCGCGACATGGAAGTCAAGCGCCGAAACGCCGAAGCTGCCGGACGACGCTTCCGATTCGTGGCCCGTATGGCCGACGGCAAACTCAGCGTAGGACTCGAGGAGGTCGATTCGTCCCACCCGTTCTACTATCTCGACGGATCAAACAATGTGATACTCATCACCACCGAGCGCTACCACGACTATCCCATGGAAATCAAGGGTTATGGCGCCGGAGCCGAAGTGACAGCCGCAGGTGTGTTTGCCGACATCATCTCTATTGCCAACATCCGCTGATGCTTTATTATTCCACCGCCAATCCGCGCCATAGGGTGAGCCTCCTCGAAGCTGTGGGAAGAGGCCTGCCTCCCGATGGAGGTGTGTATATGCCCGAGAGGCTTCCTTTCATACCAAAGGCGTTTTTCAACAACATGGCCGATATGTCGCTCAAAGATATAGGCTATGTTGTGGCCAACACCCTCTTTGGCGAAGACATTGCCGCTGCCGACCTGAAGCAGATAGTGGCCGAAGCCATCAACTTCGACACTCCCTTGATCCCCGACCCCGACAATAGCGGAATGTATGCTCTCGAGCTCTTCCACGGCCCTTCGGGATCATATAAGGATTTCGGCGCACGGTTCATGGCCCACACCCTGCGGCGCATCCACTGCCCCGACTCCCAGCTCAACATCATTGTGGCCACCACAGGAGATGCCGGCGAAGCTGTGGCACACTCATTTTTCGGAATGCCCGGAACAAGGGTTTTCATACTCTACCCCCACGTCGGCACAGGCATGAGGCAACTATCGTCGTTTGCCTCGCTTGGTGGCAACATAGTGCCCATCGAGGTCAGAGGCTCCTTCGCCCATTGCCACGATATGGTCAAGTCGGTATTTGCCGACCACAGCATAGGGCGCTCCATGAAGCTATTCGCTGCCAATTCATTTAATCTCGCGCGCCTCCTACCCCAGACCATCTATTACTTCTATGCCTACGCGCAGCTGATGCGCAGCGGAGCTGATCTATCGCGACTGGTCATAACCCTCCCCTCAGGCAACCTCGGCAATCTCACCGCCGGACTTATAGCCAAGCGCATGGGCCTCCCCGCGAGCCGAATCATCTCGGTACGTACAGGTGAACCCGACTCATTCCACTCGTTCATACATCAGAATCTCAAGCCGGCAAGAATAGACGACTCAGGAGTTCCACCCAACTTCTGGCGACTGCTGGATCTCTACGACGGCAATCGCGACAATATCCTGGCCGACTCAGGGTCGATAATGCTATCGCCCGACACCGAAGCCAGTGTCAGTGCCGGAGCCGGTGTCGGCTCAATCGACCGATACTCCGCTGCCGCGCGCCACGCTCTCTCCGGTCTCGGCAACGAGGCTTCCACAAGGCTCTATCTTGCCACAAGCATTGCCCCCACTGCCACATCCGACCAGCGTCGGGTGCCATTCCGCCCGGCCGCAACTCTGCCCCCGTCACCGGCATTGTTCCGCGAATTTCTCCTCTCTTACCGACATAACTAACCCCATCATCCCCCCATTTTCATTATGGCAAACAAACGTCAAATCAAGAAACAGATCACTGGTGCCTGCGGCGCCCTCGCCGCCGAGTGCATGCTCGCCATCGAATATGTCGACGGTCTCGACACCAAGGCAATGGAACAAATCATCCTTGAGATCGCAACTCTTCAGGATCACGCCATAAGCCGCTGCTCCATAGCCTTCGACAAAACCCCCTCCGACTTCGAAAACAGCCACGACTACACCACCGCCCGCGAGAAATATTTTGCCGACGCCTTCCGCAATCTCATCAAAGAGTTCAACGAAAAGGTAGGCGCGATCGTTAAAGAGATGAACGCACTCCTTCCTCAGGAGCAGCGCGAAGCAAACAAGGCAGCCGCCAAGGCCTGACCTTAACCACTTAAAAACCGAACACATATGCGACTCGCATCATTGATCCTCAAGCTCATGGGCTGGAAAGTCACGGTGTCTGTACCTGATTTTCCCAAATGTATCATATGCGTGGCACCGCATACATCCAATCTTGATTTCATCATCGGCAAGCTGGCCTATGCGTCGATAGGACGCAAGGCCGGCTTCCTGATGAAAAGCACCTGGTTTTTCTTTCCACTCGGGATTATCTTCAGGGCCATAGGGGGTGTGCCGGTCTACCGCGACAAGCGCAAGGGCGATCTCACCCGGCAGCTCATCGACCGGTTCAACTCCGCCTCCCGTCTCGCCCTGGCCATTACTCCCGAAGGTACCCGCTCGCTCACCTCTAAGTGGCACACCGGCTTCCTCCGCATAGCCGCCGCCACTGGTGTGCCGGTGATACTCGGAGCCATCGACTTCGCCACAAAAGATGTGTATCTCACCCATGTGTTTACCCCCACTGGCGACATGGAGGCCGACATGAGAGCCGTCAAAGACTATTACCGACCCTTCACTGGCCGCCATCCGGATCAATTCACCACCTCCGACTGACAACTATCCCATGCCATCGACCGATCTCCGCTTAGCCATTGTCCCGATCGACATGATCCCGGGCGACACTGCCGCAAATCTCGACTCTATCGAATCAAAAATCGCATCGCTACCGGCCGACACCGATCTCGTGGTGCTCCCCGAGATGTGCAACACCGGCTACACCATCGACCCCGGGCTGGTGGAGAGATATGCCGAGCCCTCTGATGGTTACACCCTCACACGCCTGAGAGCCATAGCCGCAAGCCGCAACATCGCGATCTGGGGCACGATAGCGGTGGCCGACGGTGGCCGTTTCTACAACCGTGGATTCATGATTGACCCCTCGGGCCATACCGACTACTACGACAAGCGTCATCTCTTCGTGCTCGGACGTGAACCGATGCTCTATACCCCCGGTGAGGCGCAGGCCCCGATAGTGACTTTCCGCGGCTGGAAAATAAAAATGTCGATTTGCTACGACCTGCGGTTTCCGGTATGGAACCGCTGGACCGACGAGGCTCCCTACGATCTGCTTGTGATTCCCGCCAACTGGCCCGACGCACGTGAATTTGCATGGCGAAACCTCCTCTTGGCCCGGGCTATCGAAAACCAGGCCTATGTGGCAGGGTGCAACCGTCTGGGCTCTGACCTATATGGATCCTACCGCCACGATATATCCTATCTCTTCAACCATTGGGGCGATGAGATAGGGCGCCGCGACAACGCCACAGGCATCATCACTGCCACTCTTGACGGTAAATCGCTCGACCACGACCGCGCCCGCTTCCCCAATCTTGCGGCTGCCGACGACTTTGTTATTTCAATGCAGTAAAAACCAACAATCACCCTCACCCTTTTTAGCCCACCCCCTGATCCTATGCTTAAAGAAGGAGATAAAGCCCCCGACCTGCTTGGCCTTGATGAGAATGGCAACCAAGTGAAGCGCAGCGACTACCCCGGCCGCCGCATAGCCCTCTATTTCTACCCCAAAGACTCCACCTCGGGATGTACAGCCCAGGCCTGCAATCTGCGCGACAACTACACCGAGCTGCTCGACGCCGGCTACCAGGTGATAGGAGTCAGCGTGGATCCCGCCGCTTCCCACATCAAGTTCCGCGCCAAAAACTCTCTCCCCTTCTCCCTCATCACCGACACCGATCATGCCCTTGTGGAGCAATTCGGAGTATGGGGCGAAAAGTCGATGTATGGCCGTAAATATATGGGCACATTCCGCACCACCTTCATCATCGAACCCGACGGCACCATATCGCGCGTCATAGGTCCCAAGCAGATAAAGACTTCGGCCCATGCCTCGCAGATTCTCGCCTCCTGAGAAGGATTGACTGCAAAGCAAGAGCCGAAAGCCTTGCAAGACTCATTAACCGAGGGCCATCCCGGGCAAGTCAACGCTTGTCGGGATTGCCCTCGTAATAATTCACATAGGCGCGGTTGACGAGCCTCATACCTCCGGGAGTGGGATAATCGCCAGTAAAATACCAGTCGCCCGGCGATCCGGGCACCGCCTTGTGGAGTCCTTCCACACTTTGGTATATTATCTCCACTTCAGCCTCAACATCGGCCGGAGTGAGCATCTCTGCTATCTTGGCGGCAACTTCCTCGGGGGTGAAAGGCTCATATACTGCCTTGACATGATTGACATCATCGGCATCGCCACCGGGAGCGAGAGCTTCACGGCAGCGATCGTAGACCGTAGCGAGCAGATCGCCCATTCCCCGCTCGCGCAGCAACTCCACAGCGGCGCGGAAAGCGATAAACTCGCCCATGCGGCTCATGTCGATACCATAACAATCGGGATAGCGCACCTGAGGGGCCGACGAAACCACTACAATCTTGCGTGGATGTAGCCGGTCGAGGATGTGCAGGATCGAACGTCGCAGAGTGGTGCCGCGCACTATCGAGTCGTCGATCACCACAAGCGAGTCTACACCGTTTTCCACACATCCGTAGGTCACGTCATACACATGTGCCGCCAGATCGTCGCGGGTGGAACCCTCCGAGATGAAGGTGCGCAGCTTGATATCCTTGACCGCCACCTTCTCGATGCGCAGACGACGCGATAGCACCTGCTCTATGGCCTCGCGGGTCAGAGGCCCGCGGGCCGACATCTGAGCGAGCTGATCGGCCTTCTCCCGCTCCAGCTCATCCTCAAGGCCCTCACACATACCTATGAATGCCACTTCTGCTGTGTTTGGGATAAACGAAAACACAGCGTGGTCGAGATCATGCCATATGGCATCGCATATGCGCCCCACCAGCTGCCGCCCGAGCGCCTTGCGCTCGCGGTAGATATCAGCATCGGTGCCGCGCGAGAAATATATCCGCTCGAAAGAGCAGCGGGCATTCGACTCCTGAGGCAGGATCGGCTCCACATGCCAGGAGGCATCGGGCTCGACGATAAGCGCCGATCCTGGCTCAAGCTCCCTTACATCACCTCGCGCCACATTGAGCACCGTCTGGATCACAGGTCGCTCCGACGCTACAGCTACAATCTCATCGTCGGCGTAATAAAAAGCAGGTCGGATTCCGTGGGGATCGCGTAGTGCAAACATATCTCCCGATCCGGTAGCGCCGCATATCACATAGCCGCCATCCCAAAGTGGGGCCGAGTCGCGGAGCACACACCCCATGTCAATGCGCTTCTCTATCGTGTGGGTCAGCGCAGGCTCAGGCATGGAGTAGCGGTATTTGCGGTAGAGCCGCTGATTCTCCTTATCGAGGGCATAGCCCAGCTGCTCAAGCAGCATGATGGTGTCGGAATAGATGCGGGGGTGCTGGCCGCGGGCCACTATCGACTCAAAGATGCGCTCCACATTGGTCATGTTGAAATTGCCGCAAAGAAGCAAGTTGCGCGACGGCCAGTTATTGCGCCTCAGGAATGGGTGGACATATTCTATGCCGCTTTTGCCTGTGGTGGAGTAGCGTAGATGGCCCATGTAGATCTGCCCTATGAATGGCGCTGACATATCAGCCTCTTCTGGAGTCATGTCATCGAGCCCGCATGCCTCCAGACGCGGCATGATCGAACCGAAGATCTCACCTATGGCTCCTGAGCCCATTGCACGCTCGCGAAAGACATATTCCGACCCTGGAGGGGCGGCGAGCTTAACCACTCCTACTCCGGCGGCTTCCTGACCGCGGTTGTGTTGCTTCTCCATCATCAGATAGAGCTTGGAGAGGCCCCAGGCATACGATCCGTATTTCTCGCGATAGTATGCGAGGGGCTTGCGGAGACGGATCAGCGCCACTCCGCATTCATGCTTGATCGGTTCCATCGGGAAAAAATCAACGGATAAAGAGCAGCTCGCGATACTTGGGCAGAGGCCAGATCTCATTGTCTACCATCAGTTCGAGCTTGTCGATATGGTAGCGGATGGTGTCCATGCGGGGCAACACTGTGTCGTGATAAGCTATGGCCTTCTCGCGCTCACTCTCGATGCGGTTGGCCACCTTGCGGGCGCGTATCATCTCGGCAGTCTCCTCCTTGATGATCCTGATGTGCTCGGCTATCCGCTCGATGGTGTACATATCCTCGGCAGCCATAGAGTCGGCCTTCTCGGCGGCAAACACCGATCGGATCTTGTAGACATTGTCGAGCAGTACCGACTGATAGCGCGTGGCCACGGGGAGGATATGGTTGATGGCGAGATCGCCCAGCACCCGGGCCTCGATCTGGATCTTCTTGGTGTACATCTCCCACTTCACCTCATTGCGTGCCTGCAGCTCAACTTCATTGAACACCCCTGTGTTCTTGAACATGGCCACCGACTCGGGCTTGAGATAAGCGTCGAATATCAGAGGCACCGAAGTCTCGCAGTCGAGACCGCGGCGGGCGGCCTCCTCCTTCCATTCGTCGGAGTAGCCGTTGCCGTCGAAGTGGATGGGATCCGACGATATGATCAGGGCTCGGATCTCTTCAAGGAGCGCATGGCGCAGAGTCTCGCCTGCGGCTATACGCTGATCGACCTTGGCCTTAAACTCGGTGAGCTGCTCGGCCACGGCGGCATTGAGAGCTATCATGGCCGAAGCGCAGTTGGCGCTCGATCCTACTGCACGAAACTCGAAGCGGTTGCCGGTGAAGGCAAAAGGCGAGGTGCGGTTGCGGTCGGTGGCGTCGACCAGAATCTCGGGAATCTGGTTGACACCCACACTGATACCCTCCTTGTCGGCCAGATCAGTGAGCTCGTCGTTGGTCGATTTGGCTATATGGTCGAGGATGTTGGCGAGCTGTGTGCCTGTGAAGATGGAGATGATGGCGGGGGGTGCCTCGTTGGCTCCAAGACGATGGGCGTTGGTGGCCGATGCTATCGATGCCTTGAGCAGCCCGTTGTGGCGGTGTACGGCTGCCATCACATTGACCGTAAAGGTAATAAACTGAAGATTGTCCTTCACCGTCTTTCCGGGGGCAAACAGCAGGGTGCCGGTGTCGGTGCCGAGGCTCCAGTTGTTGTGCTTGCCCGATCCGTTGATGCCGGCAAATGGCTTCTCGTGGAGCAGCACACGGAAGTGGTGGCGGCGTGCCACCTCGGCCATGAGCGACATGAGCAGCAGGTTGTGGTCGTTGGCCAGATTGGTCTCCTCAAAGATTGGCGCGAGCTCAAACTGATTGGGCGCCACCTCATTGTGGCGGGTCTTTGCCGGGATGCCGAGCTTGTGGCATTCTATCTCGAGGTCGAGCATGAATGCCTCCACACGCGAGGGGATTGCGCCGAAATAGTGGTCTTCGAGCTGCTGGTTTTTGGCGCTCTCATGACCCATGAGAGTGCGGCCGGTGAGCATCAGGTCGGGACGTGCCGAGTAAAGTGCTTCATCTACAAGAAAATATTCCTGCTCCCAACCCAGATATGAGCGCACATGCTCAACAGCCGGATCAAAATAGCGGGCCACAGCAGCCGCCGCGCGGTCTACACTGTTGAGCGCCCTCAGGAGCGGGGTCTTGTAGTCGAGACTCTCTCCCGTGTATGATATGAAAACGGTGGGGATACACAGAGTGCGGCCCATGATAAAAGCGGGCGACGAGATATCCCACGCCGAATAGCCTCGGGCCTCGAAGGTGTTGCGGATGCCACCGTTGGGAAACGACGACGCATCGGGCTCCTGCTGCACAAGGAGCTTGCCGGTAAACTTCTCTACCACGCCACCCTTGCCATCGTGCTCGACAAAGGCATCGTGCTTCTCAGCTGTAGTCTCGGTCAGAGGCTGGAACCAATGAGTATAGTGGTGGGCACCATTGTCGAGTGCCCAGCGCTTCATACCTTCGGCCACCGAGTCGGCCACCTCGCGAGGCAGAGGACGTTTGTTGTCGATAGCCGAAGTCAGAGCCTCGTAGGTGGCTGCCGGGAGATATTCAAACATCTTCTGGCGGTTGAACACCTGCTTGCCATAATAGCGCTCGGGGCTTTCGGCCGGCATCTCTACTGGATCGGCCTTGCGGTTGAAGGCTTCATCTACCACTTTTGAATCTCAAGGATGGCATAATCTTTTTTTATTTTTGGAAATTGATGATTGGAAACGGATTGGAGATGACTGGTATATGATAGATAGTAAGCGGGCGGCGGAGATCCGGCGCCGGGGCGTCAGATCCCCGCCGGGGTCGCTGATCTTTTATTTTTTGCCGGGGATAGTGCCCGATAGTTTCTTCAGACGGTCGACAGCTTCGAGCGTGTCCTCATAACGTCCGAATGCCGTGAGGCGGAAGTAGCCTTCGCCCGATGGGCCAAACCCTACGCCCGGAGTGCCTACGATGTTGCACTCCTCAAGCAGCTTGTCGAAAAACTCCCACGAGCTCATGCCGCCGGGGGTCTTGATCCATATATATGGCGCGTTGACTCCGCCATACACTTCGAGACCGGCCTCGGTGAGACCCTGACGCAGGAGCGAGGCGTTGCGCATGTAATAGTCGACGGTCTTGGCTATCTGGCGGCGTCCCTCGGGGGTGTAGAGCCCTTCGGCTCCGCGCTGCACCACATAGCTGGCTCCATTGAACTTGGTGGTCTGGCGGCGCAGCCACAGACGGTTGATGCTCACTTCATTGCCTTCGGCATCAACCCCCTTGAGGCTCTTGGGCACTATGGTGTAGCCCAGACGGAGGCCGGTGAAGCCTGCTGTCTTGGAAAAAGAGCGGAACTCTATGGCACACTCCTTGGCTCCCTCGATCTCATAGATCGAATGAGGCACATCGGGCTGCGAGATATACGCTTCGTAGGCCGAATCAAAGAGGATTATGGCGCCGTGGGTGCGGGCATAGTCCACCCACACTGCGAGCTGGTCGCGGGTGAGGCTGGTGCCGGTAGGATTGTTGGGATAGCAGAGATATATAAGGTCGGGATTGCCGGTTGGGAGCGAGGGCACAAAACCGTTTTCGGCCGTGCAGGGCAGATATTCTATGTTGCTCCAATGGCCGTCGGGCAGGTGCTCGCCGGCGCGGCCTGCCATGACGTTGGTATCTACATAGACAGGATATACCGGGTCGGTCACAGCCACCTTGCAGCCTGTGGAGAATATGTCGCCTATATTGCCGGTGTCGCTCTTGGCGCCGTCGCTTATGAATATCTCATCTTCGGCAATCTCGATGCCACGCTCGCGATAGTCGGTCTCGGCTATGCAGCGGCGCAGGAAGTCGTAGCCCTGCTCGGGGCCGTAGCCGTGGAAGGTCGATTCGCGGGCCTCGTCGTCGACACCCTGGCGGAGGCCGTTGATGGCTGCCTGACATATCGGACGGGTCACATCGCCGATGCCCATGCGGATCACCGGGGCGTCGGGGTGTTCGGTTTTAAACTGCTCCACCTTGCGGGCTATCTCGCTGAAGAGATACGATGCAGGGAGCTTAAGGAAGTTATCGTTGACGTGTACCACTTGGTATATATATTGTATATCTGTTGTTATTCTTGTTTTGGGATTACGCGATTGGGCGCCGGAAAGCTCAGTGGCGGAAATAAGTGCCGGTAAACACTGTTGCGGCAGGGCCGGTCATCATCACATGATTGTCGGTCTCGCGCCACTCGATATCGAGCTCGCCGCCCAGCAGATGGAGCTTCACCTTGCGGCCTGTGCGTCCGGAGAGCACAGCAGCCACAGCTGTGGCGCAGGCACCGGTGCCGCAAGCGAGAGTCTCGCCCGATCCGCGCTCCCACACCCGCATGGTGATGTCGGCGGGGCCGTCTACACGTGCAAACTCTATGTTGGCCTTCTCGGGCCAATCGGGAAGCACCTCCATCTCGCGGCCAAGGCCATGCACCAGATCATCGGTGAGCTCCCCTTCGGTAAACACCACGCCGTGAGGATTGCCCATCGACACGGCTGTCACCGCCACAGGGCCGCGCGAAGTGGCCATAGGGGTATCGACAAAGTCGGCGCAACCCTGCCCCACTACGGGTATGAGCTCGCATCGCGTCACAGGCTCACCCATATCAACCGTCACCGTGGCGATCTTGCCGTCGGCGCCCGGATGGAGATCGAGTATCTTTATGCCTGCAAGAGTCTCGAGAGTCACGCGGGTGCGCCCTCCCGTCAGCCCGTTGTCGTAGACATACTTGCCCACGCAGCGCGACGCATTACCACACATCTGCGCTTCCGAGCCATCGGCGTTAAACATTCTCATCCTGAAGTTGGCACACTCGGAGGGTAATATAAGCACTATCCCGTCGCCGCCTGCGCCGAAGTGGCGGTCGCTCATCTCGCGCGCCAGATCGGCGGGCGAGTCGGGAGCCGGTGTCGAGGTGCAGTCGATATATATATAATCGTTGCCCGCACCGTGCATCTTGGTAAAGGGTATTTCAGTCACCTTAATAATTATGGTTGGCGGAATTATTCAGGCTGCAAATATACACATTATAAGCTCCACAGCCAAAAAAAATATGACTTCCTACAATAATCTGACTATATAACAGATCAAGCCCGGACGGCGCCATGACTGGCACCATCCGGGCTGAGATGAAGTGAAGGGGGAGGGTAATGTTACCGTCTGCGTGATTATTCAGCGGCAGCCTCTTCGGCGGGAGCGGCCTCCTCTGCGGGAGCAGCGGCAGCAGCCTCTTCGGCAGCCTTGGCGGCAGCCTCGGCTTTCTTCTTGGCCACGGCCTCGGCGATGGTCTTGTTGGTAGCCTGCTCGGCTTCAAGACGTGCCTTGGCGTCGAGCTCCTTCTTGTCGGCCATAGCGGCGCGGAGAGCGTCTACACCGGCCTGCTTCTTCTGCTTCCAGGCATCGAAACGACGCTGGGCCTCGGCCTCGTCGAATGCGCCTTTCTTCACACCGCCCTGAAGGTGCTTCATGAGCAGAACGCCCTCGTTGGAGAGGATAGTGCGTGCGGTGTCGGTGGGCTGTGCGCCACAGTTGAGCCAATACAAAGCCCTCTCGAAATTCAAAGTTATTGTAGCAGGATTAGTGTTCGGGTTGTAGGAACCTATCCTTTCAATATACTTACCATCTCGTGGTGCCCTGCTGTCGGCGATAACAATAGGATAGAACGCATAGTTCTTGCGACCATGGCGTTGCAGTCTGATTTTTGTTGCCATTAATGAATTAGTTGGATTTGTATTGCTTGGTGCGCGGGAGAGCGGTGATACGCGCCGCGATGGCGCATGCTCCCCTTATGCGGCTGCAAAGGTAGCTATTTTTTTTCATTATCGGTCTATAGCCCTCCTATTTTTTGCGAAATTATTGATAACTTTGCGCCAAACTATGCCCACAAGGCCCTCTCTCCAGCAGCAAGCCATGTCAATTATCACAAGCCACCTCCCGGCGCTCAAGCGCCTTATCATACTCTTTGCCGCACTGATAGCCGCCTCGGCCTCCGGCCATGTCATGGCCCAGCAGCCCGGCGGCCGCACCCTCCCGCGCCCCTCGTCGGGATCTGCATCATCATCATCCTCTTCCAGCAAGGCCCCGGAGCAGAAGGTCTATGCCTGGGAGATGACCTCGCCGCTGGGCTATCGGATACCATCATCCGTCGACACCCTCCTACACAATTACTATCTCCAGGCGGTGCCAAACGATGTGACTCCGGCATGGGCCACCACCGGCAATCTCGGAGCCGAGGGGATCGACATGATCTATATGCAGCGAAAGCCGCAGAGTGCTTTCTTTTTCCGCGACGCGCTGTCGCACTGGCTCCCGACTCTCGGCAACCACAAGTTTTACAACTCGCGCATCCCCATGACCCTCCTGAGCTACAACACAGGAGGCGGCAAGGAATTTGCCCAGGACAGGCTCAAAGGCATCTTCTCAGGCAATGTCAACAAGAGGCTGCAATTCGGCGCCAACTTCGACTATATCTACTCCAAAGGATCATATACCGCTCAGTCGGTAAAGGCGATATCATGGGGTGGCTCCGCATCGTATATGGGCGACCGGTATGAGTTGCAGGCTTTCTTCAACGCATG
>PDYJ01000164.1_pt1 | contig 20312 bp, 22 predicted proteins | sample 1430841 | NCBI WGS metagenome assembly PDYJ01 (sample SAMN07237672, study PRJNA390542) | Gut metagenome, whole genome shotgun sequencing project. | isolation source: fecal pellets | host: Mus musculus | place: USA: New York, NY | collected 2016-10 | reverse complement strand
CTTTTTTATCTGCTTGATACTCTTTAGTTGTGAAGAACCAAATACCCTTGTTCTCACTCTTCTTTGCACGATAATCCTTATCAATCTTATAGACAATCAAGTCTGCCTGATACTCATGATCAACCACAAAGACCTTGACATCAGCCTGATATTGTCTGTCAGTAGAATATACCTTTTGCGCCGATGCTGTCTGGACGTAGATTATACTTAGTAATGCGATTATTATTGATACTCTCATAACCAATCAGTCTTCATACATACCATGTTCTCTATGGGCATCCCATCGAGAATACTGTTCATTCACGTTTGTATATTTCGCAAACAAGTCCTCTTTTTTTGAAACCTCAATTTCATCATCAAGTCTCTGAATGGACAGACCAAAGGCTGTAGCCATAAGGGAATATGGAATCGTAATGCGGTTCTCTTCTACTACATTAGGAATACCCAATATATTCTTGTCGATATATTTTACGTCGGAAAAGTCGAAGATTGGCTTTCTCATACGGTTATCGTAACAACCGCCTCCCGTATATATGGCAGGACGGTTTTGAACTGCATCTCTGAATGCCGACTTCATAAAACCTCTTGATATTGTATCCTGATGAAGGAAATCAGTCAGATTCTTTATAACAGTATCAATATTACCCTTGAATTCCTTAAAGGCATTATTGAACACATCCTTTGGGACATCCTCTAACTCTTTCTTTTTACTGAAATCTATGGTTCTAAAACTATGCCTGTCTTCATATTCAAGAAAGAAGTTAAGACCTTTGGCAATAGACTCAAAATGATATATGTGTGGCTCTCCGTTATCCTCGATAACAAAGAAGGAAATATCAGTAGTACCGCCTCCCATGTCAAGCATGATGCTCATGCCTCTTGGGATACGGAGTTTGCAGTCAGTGAACGTAATGCCGCATACGCTTCCGGAAGTATAATCAAACCATATTGCATTTTCAAATCTTCCGAGTATTCATATTTCGGAATCATGGAAAGTAACTCTTCGTATGGTGTCGCCAAGAATTTCTCAAAATCGTTCTGAAAAATATCTTCTACCAATCTGATTACCTGAATCAGATAGCCGGAAGCCAATGGCTTCAACCGATTAAATGTAGCCTTGCTTGCAGGATCCCCATCTGGATAGAAAAATCCATTCCGAATCTCTCCTCCAGTCTAAAAATAATATATGCAAGATACAATACGGTTAAATCCTGAGGCTTTATCTCATAGTCCACAAATATGCCGAGAAAGTTGCCTGTTTGAAGTATCTGTAAACCATCGGATACTCTACAAGCGATTCCTCATACTGTTTCTTTCTGTAAGCGTAATTCCTTTTAATTCGCTCACATTCAGACTCCCAAGTTCTTATTTCTTTTTTATATTGCGAGATATGCCAATCACGGCGTTCAATAGCTTTATTATACTGTTTCTTCAATAAGGCACACTGATTTAGCCAGCTCTGATATTCTTCTTTTTGCTCTTTTGATGCAATCAGTTGGGAATTTATGGATTCAGGGACAACAGAAACCAAATCTGTTTCTTCTGGTTTGGGAGGGTAAACAGGCTCTACAGGCATAGGCAATCCTAATCTCTTACCACCCATGTGAACCCATTTTCTCTTTCTTTTCTCGTAATCCAATTTTAATTTCTGGCATTTCTTATGCCATATTTTCATCGGATCTGATTTACCCTTCTTTTGTGGCAACGGACGCCCGATTCCGTATAAGTCCTTATAAGGGATAGTCATGGATATACCACCATCAGTGACGAATGTATAAACCGGCTGAGGTGGCATTTTGGGTTCATCTACAATAGGAATATCAGGCTCTACCGGTTGAGTCGGGAGAGTTAATTCACCCGGATCTGCAACAATCTTCTTTTTACGAGCAATAAGGCAGGAGTCCAAATCAATACTGCCATATCGTAAAGTATGGTCTTTATTGATCTGAATGATTGAAGGCAAGGCGTAAACACCCTCTTCCCATTCATAAAATTCATAGGTTTTATGTAATGGGGTATCCGAGTTCTCGATACAGATTTTGGTTTGATGTGTTCCAAAATCAAGTCCTACTGTTATCGCCATATTATCAATTCATTACTACTTTAGATAACGACACAAGAGTGTGTGTTATTATCGGGGGTTGTGATGTGTTTATCTTCTCAAATGCCGCATCTTTGGAAGTGTGCAGCATTTTAAGACGGTTATTGGCCAGTTGAAGTCTGTTTTTGGCTCTGGAAACCTCCTTTTCATCGCTTAGCCATTCGATGTTCTGTTCCTCATCTCGTATGTTTCGTTCCTCTTTCTTTATACGTGCGCATAATATTCTTTTAAGCTGACGGAGGCGCAGTTCTCTTTGAGAGTCATCCTTAATGGCAATCTCAGCCTTTCTTCTGATTACATAATCGGAGATAAAGGCGGTGAAATCACTTTCCATATTGGCACAGGCTTCCGCAGACAAGTTGTCGGAAATATCACTCGTATCCAGAAACTTGGCATTATCCTGAATATCTCCAAATATTTTCATATTGACAACCTCATCAGTTATTGTCATATCTTTGTCAACATTGTATAAGACAGGCACAAGAATGTCTGATGATACCTCCTTGCCCATAATCCTCCTTTTGGTTGATACAGAATACACAGCAAGATAATAAACGCCTTTTGGTATTTCTATCTCCTTCGGGATATGATAGCCTAACTGAAAGGTTTTTCCAATATCTGTTATTGCTTCTTTGAAATGAACCGATGCCGCTATTATTATCGGATTGTATATGTTTACATAGTCGGCATTCTTATTGTCAAAAGCATATTCCTGTTCAAAGGTAAGAACTATCTTCCCTGTTTCTCGGAAATCCTCCAGAATATCCTGCCTATATGCTCTGAACAAATCTTCAAAATCCGAGCCAAGCGGTTGATTGGCTGTTATAAAGTTAGTCAGGACAGTCGGGGTGCTTTTCGGAACGCCGAAAGAATATTCATGGGTATTGACTCGCTCAAACACACAGGTTTTAAGTTTTTCGGCAACGAGCATCCTGACATAGTTTTTCAGTTCCTCTTCCGTGACATATAGTTTTTGGTCTCGTATTTTGCTGATCTCATTCTGGAAATAGATGTCATTGGAAAGCGCATTAGTCATGCCTTCCTCAACTTGATCTAATTGTATCTTTTGATTTTCAATGGCTTTTTCGATGTCTATAATCTTCTTCTCCTGAGCCGCTTTTGACAGGTTCATGCCATAAAGGTCATTCTCAAGTTTAAGAAAAGACTCGGTCATTTCTTCAAGAATCATCTCCAGATCACCGATAACTCCTTGAAATACACCGATACGTTCAAGAAGACGGTCGTATATCAACTCCTGTATTGAATCCCTAACCACAAGATTATAGATATGCACCTGCGCAGCCTTTGACCGAAACGGTCGATACGACCGATACGCTGTTCCACAACCATTGGGTTCCACGGAAGGTCATAGTTTACCAGATGAGAACAGAACTGCATATCAAGACCCTCCGAACCCACTTCCGTGGAAAGAAGTACGCAAAAATCACGACAAGCCTTGAACTCCTGAATTATCTTCTCTCGCTCTTTTATGTCGCCATGAATGGCAAAGACCTTGTAGCCCATTTTCTGGAGTCGGATTGCAAGGTATCTTACAGTGAACTTAAAGATAGAGAAAACTATAACCTTAGATGCACCGGCAGCCTTGACTCCATTGAAGATTTCGACAAGATTATCTATCTTGGAATCAGGGAGATTATTCTGAGATGACACATCGTTGCAGAAGGCTTCGACATCGCAATCATTATCGGTAAACAACCGATAGCCATTGACACTGCTCGCCACCATACGCTTTTTCTGAATAAGACCAAGTATCGCACCTTTAGGCATTATTTCTTCGCCATAGATGTCGTATTCAACACCGCCTTTACTTTCAAGATAGTTGTCAATTACTTCATCGTAAATCTCTCGTTCTCTTTCCGAAAGACAAATATTTATCTTGTGGGCTTTACGTTCCGTCTGCTGTCTTTCGTCAGTCGATACCTCTCGCTTACGAGTCCTTGAAAACACGTTGTTTATTGAACTCATTGCGGATATATCGCTCTGCAACTGAGCCCTTAAAGCAAGAGAGTCTTCCTTGTCAAGCATCTCTAAGATTTTTTCATACAACGGGATGCCGGAGTACAACTCTTTTACTGTTGAATCAGTGGAGTAGATTAACTCACCAATCTCATGGGTTTCTTTGATTTCGCTGTTAGTCAACAATTCCTTAATGGCAGGCAATGGCTCATTCGCATTAAGCATTGATATTGCTTTTACAAATGGTCTGTTGGCACTTATAAGGTTACGGAACACCTCTTGATTGTCAAAATCGTAAGGTTCAAGAAGGTGCAAAAGGTTATACAAATCGTTCTCACCAAGCATAATAGGAGTGGCGGTAAGAAACACCACGGAATCCGCATAGTCAAGTATGCGCGTCATTCCCCGGTATGTCTGCGTCTCGTTATTACGCATCTTATGAGCCTCATCGCACAAGACAACAGAATATTTGCGTTGACCTGATTGCAAAAACTCTATCAGGGCATTTGTAGGCCCGGTATCATCGTTACTTTTGCTATCATCCTTTCTTTTCGCCCTGATTTTCTCATAATTCAAAATTCCTCTGGCATTTTGAGGATGTGCTTTCAGGTCTTCAACCGCATCATTCAGGGATTCGTATATCTTGAATGAAAGCCCGAACTTTTCTTGTAGCTCGGTCTGCCACTTGATTTTAAGAGAATTAGGACAAACAATCAAGGCTGTCTTAAATTCCTCTCTCGCTTTCAGTTCAAGAAGTATATGTCCGGCTTCAATAGTCTTACCAAGACCGACCTCATCTGCAATGAGGATGCGGCGGGTATGAGAATTGAGGAATTTAAGCAGAGGCTTGAACTGATATGCCTTAAATAAAGTCTTTGATGCTTTTAGCGATGAGATTGTATTGTTATTGGAATTATTGATTTTGTACGTTGTGTTGACAAGCACAAACTGGTCTCGGTTGCCGAAGATTCCCTTGCGTACGCGCTCGAAGGGGTTTTCAATTTCAAAGAATCCGTCAAGATTCTGTTCAAGACAAGTTTCGAGCGATTCATTATATCTTACACGATACAACTGACGTCCACGTGCTGGTGGACATACTTCACATACGACACCTTTTTGTTGTGTCACTATGTTTAGAACAGTATCGCCACATGAGAATTTTGCCATAATTCCTAATAATTGTCAGTAACCGATGATGGTTCTTATTCTCTCACAATATTTTCTACATCAGTCGCTTTGCGAAGGTCTATCCCTCTTGAAGCCCCGTCAACTCTTACGTAATCGACAGAGAATTCTTTGCACTTACGACGAGCCTGACGGGAAGATGCCACACTATAAGGACTATACTTTTCGTATATGTCCAGACCTCTTCCGGGACGATGCGCCACCCGTCATCGGTCGTTATGGCTCTGTCATGAAAGTCTCTGAAAGTATAGTCAAACTCGATGCCATACTCCACAAGGTCATCCTTGATGTCGTCAAGACGGTCGATAAGTTCAGGTATCTTTTCCTCTTCCTCAGAGGTGTAGAGTTTAATCTTCAAACCCTCTACTGATTCTCTTGTATCAATCAGCATGGTAATGAACTCCATCAGGTTCTTGACCTGCCAAGGAGCACGGATATAAGGATCTTCTACCACGATTTCTTTAGCGTTTGCCAGATATGGAGCAAACAACTTTTCATAAGTTACGCCGGTCTGCCCCATTCTGAAGGAAAGGGTCTTCTGGCGAGTGTCTGATATTCTTTTCCGCTTGGGTTTTGGCGTTTCAGTTGAAGGCTCAGTGTTATTTGCCGAAGTAGAATTGTCGTTGGATTCCTCAGTTGACGGCGTTTCTTCTGCCTCATCAGATGTTTCCTCTACGACTTCATCTATGTTGTTGCTGATACGTTCAAGAGTATCAACGGTTTTTATCTCGCCATGCTGTTTAAGCAGCTCATACTTGAATATCGCAGGCTCGTTGCGGAATGTCTCGTCGATAAGATAGAGCTGATCTTTTACTCGCTTTCGGCTTTCAGCGGCAAAGTCGATAAGTTCGTATGCCTCCTGATCCGTCATGTTACCGTCTGGATAGAGCAGCTTGACCATTCCTGAGAAAGTCTTACGGATTGCAAGGTGGTCACGTTCCGAGAGTGAACCGTCAAACTTGGCGTAATCTTTTAGTTTGTCGGTAAGGTCAAGATTGCGCAGCTCATGAAGAACGGCGGCAATGTAATCTGTAATCAAACCATAACCTTTTGAGAAAGAATCCTTTTTAAGTGTACGGATTTCCCATCCCGGATTGTATAGGTGAATACGGTCGAGGAATGCGCCCTTGATGAAAGAAGTCGGTATAGACTCAAACAAGTGGCTATTTTTCAACATATAGGGCACAGTATGCTTGGTGTTGCCGACAAATGCCATTGATGCGGAAGCCTCGTGTGTTCCCTTGCCTCGGTTGAAGGATTTGTTAGCGAGATAGTTCTGCATGGTGTCAATCAGAACAGCATCCACGTTGCGCCCCTTCTGCTGCTCAAACTCATCCCATGCCACTACGTCCCAGTATCCTACAAGACCGATATTCTCTTTTTTGCCAGCCATACTTACGAACAGGCGCGGACTTGTCACGTCGCCACCACTGACGAGTACACCGTAAGGAGACAGTTCCTGAAAGACATGACTCTTACCTGTTCCTTTCGGACCCAGCTCCACAAAGTTATAGTTGTTCTCGATATGCGGAAGGAGACGCGCGAGAGTGATGAACTTCTCTCTGCGGTTCATCTTATCGGGATTGAGACCGACGGTGTGCATCAGGAAGTCAATCCACTCCTCTGTTGTAAAGCAACGACGCTGGCTGATATAGTCCTGCAAGTCGATGTTGCTGATTTGGATAGGTTTCAATGTCTGGATTTCCCATCTTACCTTTACATCCTCGCCGGGGATATATCCTATGGTGATGATACACCATACGCCATTGCCCGAGAGAAGTTTCGGATTCTGTGTGACGTACTGTGTACCGATAGGCACTCCGGAAAGACCGAGGTTGGCAAAGGTCGCCTGATACTCGTCGTTCTTTTCATTGAGAGTGACAGTCACCTTGTCAATGATTCGGTAACGGCCATTCTCTCTGATTTTGCCCTTTACGACTTCGGCATCCGCACGGTTCACATAGTTGTTTCGGATTACCTCCTTCACTTTTTCGATGCCCATTTCAATGGCTTGCTGGTCATCGCTGGCACAGTATTGCCCAAGCAGATATTCAAGCACATAGGTAGGTACAGGCAGACCTCCTTTTACGAGGAAAGCCAAATCCTTTCTGACTACTTTTCCAAGAAAGGAGCGCATTATTTTTTCTTGTAGAGTCATATCTTGTTAAAAGTCTTGTTCGATAAATGTATTGTTCTTTACGGTCTCACGTATCAAGGCGTTTTTATCATCGTCTTTGTCCCAGACACGCAGTTGGAGAAGTCCTCCGGTGACAGGCTTGTTGAGCGACAGACTGATTTCATAAACCCTGTTGTTGAGATTTGCCCCATCAGTGCTGTCAAGCTTGATAGTCTTGACCTCGGTCACTACTTCGTCACCGTTGAATACCGCACAGCATACGGTACGTTCTGTCATTGACATTGATACAGGTTCAGACTGTATCAACTGGAATTTCAGCATACTTGACACCATGTTCAGGTTTGTGCTGAGAAGACTGACATTTACTGTCTGTTTGGTCAATACCTTCTTGATTTTGCTGACAATGACAGGAATGATCACCTCCTGAAGAGAGGCACCTCCATGAGTAAACTCATAGCCACCGGAGGCGGCAAACCTGTTCGTGCCATTCGGCACGGCGACGTACACCGGCGTCTGGCTTGAAAGACCCGAAACAGAATCAAGGGGATATTTTGAAACACCCTCTATTGTTACACTGGATTGTGTCAGATAATATCGAGTCTTTTTCTCGATATTATCCTCTGTCACGGGGTGTTTGTCCTTGTCCTCAAACACAATATCGTTGAAAAGGAAACCGTGATCCGATGTTACAATCACATTGGTCACGTTCAATGTTGCGTGGAGAGTGTTCACAAGCGAAGCCAGTTCTTTGACTGCCGCTTCGCAGGCTCTTGGCAGGTCACTGTCATGTCCGTCACGGTCTATCGAGTCGTGCAGGATATATACCAGAGATTTTTTGAAGAAATCTCGCTTTGAGGCCATATTATTGACCATCATCAAATCCTTGTATGACACACATTCCGCATCCGGGCAGAACTTCTGCAACTGTGCAGTTCTAAGAGCTTTGGTTGATAGGACTGTGCCATCGACTGCGGTCTCTGTTTCGGCAAGTGCAAGTGCATTGTGTGGGAACAGTTCCGGCTTGCAGTATTTTGTTTCTGTCGGGAGTGAGGCAATCATTGGCTTTAATGTAGCCATGTGCTTTTTCTTTCCGAGTTCGGCAAAGAGTTGGACTCCGACCTCATATCTGAGAGCATCGCTTATGATTACCACCTGCTTCTGTGTCGGGTCGAATTGCTCTTTATAGAAATCATACTGATGTGGAAGATTCAGAGCGTTCAGATAACCGGAAGTGGCGTTTACGCACTCTATCCACTCAATATTGATGGCATTGGCAAACTTGGCGTAGTCAATATCCAGACGGGCTTTCGCCTGAGATATGGAATCGCTGATTACACCGGCCACGAAGCAGGCGCGGAAATATCGGATAGCCTGACGGTAACAGGTATCAATACGACACCAGTCACCGGCATAGGCGGCAACGTATTCTTCTGCCGACCCTAACTTTGTATTGCCGACATTGCGAAGCTCCTCATAGAATGTTGCTACCTGCTCCATGAACGATATGGCGTTCTGTATCTCAGCCTCAGGGGTGAACTTCAAACGCAATTCTCTCGCTTTATCAATAACCGACAGTGGTTCTGCCACCATGTCCTCGCGGCAAAGGCTGTTGATTATCGGCCATGCCAACGGTTCTGTAAGTATGAAGTATGTGGCGTTGGTTCCGTAGGCATTGATAATCTCATCCTCACGGATACTTGCACCGAGAAGTTGCATCGCCGAGGCGAACTTACCTCCGACTATTTCCGTCATACCATACTCATATATGCGCTGCATCTGCTCTATGCGCACTGAACTTGATATGCGGAGTGCCTTGTAAGGGTCACTCTTCTCAACAGCAAGCAACTGAGTTATTACATTGTATTTCAGTATCTCGGCAATGCCTTTCATCACCGGGATAGAATTGGTGCTGTATGACTGACCGAAAATTGAAGTGAGTTTCTCCTCCAGCCCTTTCCTGGCATCATGCGTCTTATTCAGACGATAGTAAAAGTCAATTCGCTTCTTCTCCTCTGAATCCAGATCGAGAGCGATAAGTTTTGCTATAATCGCCTTCCATTCAAGTATCTTTTTGTCTCCGAGATACGACGTAATGAAAGCTCTGATAGCCAAATCTTCGCTAAAGAGTTCCGGAGAAAGGCTACCCTCAATCAGAGGCATTACCTTTGCACTGCGCAACTCTGTGAGATTCCGATTTACAAAACTTCCGAGTGCCAGCGGCAAGTTATATTGTTGTAGGAAAGATGCGTAGTCATCTTCCTTATACTCCATGTTGGCAACCAGCATGTCAAGAAGCGGAAATTTAAGATATTCCTCTTCCGACTGCGGGGCGTAAGGCTGACGGAAAAGCAAGACCACTTTCTTGTCAGCCCAAGTATTTTCAATAGCATACTTGGCATTGAACCAACTGCCGTCAAACACCTCGTAATGGTAGTCCTCCGGCCATGTCACGTCGGCGAGTACCCCTTCAAGGAAACCCTTGTCGAACAAGAACAGAACATGGAGCTGAGGATTCCGTTCAAAATAGTCGTATATGCGGTTGATAGTCATATCTCGTTATAAGTCGTTAATTTGGAGTCTCTCTATTACCTATCTTTCAGAAAGGCTTAACTTGCGGTAAGATATACAATATTGAGTATCATTATTTTATATCTCTCTCGCTCCTTTCTCTCTTCCTTTATTTAGATTTAGGGTAGAGATAAGATAATAGATTGCTCAGCGGGTTCACTCAAGTTGGTATAATCCCTATTACGGAAGCCATTGTTATCCAGGAACCGTGTGTTGAGATGCAGATTCCGTTTAAAATGGTCGTATATGCGGTCGGTAGTCATATCGCGTTGTTAATCATTAACTGGAAGTTTTCGCTTAAATTTCGCTTACTGCACTTATTATCAAATTGGCACTCCTTATTTGCTATGAGCTGATTGTCAGCCTATTGATACGTCTTAAGTGTCTGAGTTTCGCTTAATTCTCGCGTTTTCTCACTTAAATTTACTCACTCGCTTAACAGAAGGGCAATCCTTATTCAGTCAAATACCAATATCTGTTCTCACCTACATATATCTTACCTTCTACTCTTAGGCTTGTAAGCAAATTACCGACCTTGCTTTTCTTCTGCGATTCTGATAGAATGCCCGGAAGTTTAGGAATCAGCAATTTGTCAAAGTCTGCACGCCGGAGTTTGCCATGGTCTTTTAATGCTTTGATGATGAGGTCTCGATACCATTGGTCATCAAATCCCGAGAGGTCGGTGTATTCCGCTTCCTGATGTGTGATGCCGGCAACTTTGCGGGATATAATAACATTGGGACTTCTTCCCTCAATGAGTTTCTGTATCCTGAGTTTTTTCACAGCATCCTTTGTGAGAGGTTTCCCCTTTTGAACCTTATCGAGCAAAACAACGGTGAGAAGGTCAAGGGAGCCGTTCTCCATAAGGGTTTCCGAATATTCACGGTTTATAACCTGTCCGGGAATTTCCAGAATTACATGTGATTCGTTAGAGCGGTCATAGTCTGGCATCGGCAAGAACCTGTCTCGCTGGTGCTGATACATGTCATGAATGCCGAATCCCTGACTGTCCACCATTTTTAGGTTAACCATCGCATTGCAGAGGAACTGATTACGGTAACGCCCGGGGGTCTTTTTCCCCTCTACATAGTCTTCATACACACCATCGTAGAATGAACCAGCATTTGTAAACACGAGTTTATCAACATATTCATTCACAATAATGCGCTCATTCATAGCGTAATCCTGATGCATGATGCAGTTATGAAGTGCCTCAAGAATACTTCGGTTGTCATATTTCCAGACCTCTGCAGGGAGCAATGCATTGTTCGGGAAAATTTTGAACTGATAGTTCCTTATCGCTTTTCTGACGTTTATCGCGGAAAGGAGAAAGGGAGGATGGAATATAGTGGCGGCGCGTTCTTCGCCTGTATCAAGCCGCCATACTATCTGCGCTATGTGATTGAGATGGTGAGCGGATTCTTCTTTACCGAGCAGCAGGAGAGCAGCTCTTGTAATTTTACCGTTTATTGTCACCTTTGCGTGATCGAGGAATTCTTGAACGCTCCATTTTTCTCGTGCATCTACGGCCTTGTGAGGGAATCTTTGACAATATCCTTCAAGGGCCTGAGCAATAGCTTCGGGGTCAAGGTCTTCGAGTGACGCGGACTCGACTATCTCAGCGCTCCAATCTTTGTGGGAGTTGTAAATCTGACGTACCCATGCCGGGTAGTTTTTTAAATCAGTCTTACAGCTGTCAACTCTCACGTATGCCTTTCCCATAAAATATGTGGGTTCCTCTTTGGCTGCCGGTATGATGAATACAACGACTCTCTTCCCGTTATTTGCTGTAAATGACTCTATCTGAAAATTGATTTTAGGCGCAACGTATTGTCTCAGACCCATTTCAAGATACTGATTCGGAGCCTTGCTTGACTTATCCAGCTTGAATGAAACTTTCTGCGCAGTCGGCTCAAAAGTTGTGCCCACTATATCAAGAGTTTCGTCATTTACACCGAAAAACAGATACCCATATTCCTCATTATCCAAAGTCGCACCATTGGACAATGCGGAAATATATTCGCCGAGTGTATTGGCATCCTGATAATTGCTCTTAAACTCAAGATGACGGGTTTCCCGATTGCATTTTGCAATCAGTTCATCCAGCAGGTTTGCGAGTTCCTTTTCAGTCATATAAATTCGATTTGCATCATTAAACAAATAATCGTTGTTTGCTACGCTTTTGCATAAAGCTTTAGCTAATTGAGAGATGCTTTCAGTCCTTTGTCAATAGCATTTGATATTTCTGAAAGCATTTTTTTGAGTATTGTTTCCTCTTCTGCTTCCAGACCTTCAAATTCGCATTCTGATATTTCGTTCTTTTCTAAGAGTTGCCTTAACATTTCAATATAGTTGAATTCCATCAAAGCAGTTCCTTTTTCTATTTGAACTTCTATATCACCATTCTCTTTTTTCTTGAATAACAGTCTCATTGTCTGAACTTTTTTAAGTTGTATTTTTTTACTCGTTTCTTGATAGACGGTTTGCCTCCGTCTGTTACTTTGGCTACCAAATCAAGTACGGGAACATTATCAATAGAACCTTCTAATGGAGCCGACCTAATGACGATTTTATCATTCTCATTTTTGCAATATATGATTGTCTGGGCATCTGCCATCATTGGAATTGTGGCATTATGTGACACCAGAATGATCTGCTTAGAATTCTTTACCTTTTTTATAGCTTTAACAAGTCCGTCATTTATGTATGACGTTGCTAAATTATCTTCGGGTTGATCGATTACAATTGGTGCAGAATCTTTTTCATAACCAAGAATTAAATCAAGTATAACTGAAGTCTTCCAACCTGCGCTCAGACTATTGAAATCTTTATGATCGTCTGTGGTAATTCTATACGACATCCGATTTTCACTCATAAAATCGTTCAATGACCTTTTCTATAAATTGAGCATACGTGTCAACTTTAGGACGCTGACTAAAATTAGATTTATACAATATGAAAGGGCTGATTGAATCATAAGAAACAATCCTATAATTACTTTTTAGGAATTCATTGAATACCTTTAGTAGATGACAAAAATTAATTTTATGTCAGTTATATGATTGATTTTTAATTAGTTATTACTTGTAAAAGTCCCTGAAAATTAGTAACTTTAAAGAAAAGTTTGACCGCTTTTTCCATGAAAGTTACAACAACTCCCGGGGACTGCGACAAAGTTAATCAAATCGTCCCGATTATGCAAGAGCATCTTGGCCCGGTAATGAATTTGGCCCGCATAAAATTGCTTGCGTTTGTTCTTCACGCCCTTTGTGTTGTGCAGACAGTCAGTCTCCACAAGATAGCATCTGCAATGCCTACGTGTGTGGAGCGTGATTCCAACCTGCGCCGTCTGCAAAGGTTCCTTGCCGGATATGCCCTCAACCTTGACCTTATCGCCAAAGTGATATTTGCTCTTCTGCCCGTCAAGACAGGACTGGTCCTGAGCCTTGACCGCACCAACTGGAAATTCGGTGAGGTCAACATCAATATCCTTATGCTTGGTGTCACTTACAAGGGTGTTGCCTTTCCTCTGCTCTTTACCATGCTCGACAAACGCGGCAATTCCAATTGGAAAGAACGGACGCGGCTGATTGATAGATTTATACGGTTGTTCGGAGCCGAGTGTATCGACTCTCTTGTTGCCGACCGCGAGTTTGTCGGCAAGGAATGGGTCGAATATCTCAACAACAGACGCATCCGATACTATCTGCGGATTAAACAGAATTTTTGGTTGCGCAATCCCAAATCCTGCCAGGATGTCAGGGCGTGGCATCTGTTTCACGGTCTTAAGCCCGGGCAGGAACGTGTCTACGACAAGCTGTTTCTCCTCAAAGGGGAATATGTCTATATTTCCGGAGCCTTGCTGAAAAACTCCGATGGCGTGCCTGAACTGCAAATTCTGATTTGTTATAACCGCCCCGAAGAGGCCGTTGCCACTTACAAACAACGATGGCAGATTGAGACATGCTTCAGAGCTATGAAATCCTCCGGCTTCAACATCGAGGACACCCACCTGCACGACATCGACCGCATCGCTCGTCTTACGGCGATGGTCTGTATTGCATTGGCGTGGGCGTATCTTGTTGGTGAACATAAGGATATCAATGTAAAAGCTATCAGAATATTGAAACACGGCAAGAGAGCCAAATCACTAATTAAGTATGGTCTGGAAGAAATCGCAAACGTTCTTCTAAGACCGCTCTACAAGCCGAAATTCGATGTGTTCAAATTTTTGTCATGTACTTAAACTCGTCGAACAAAAATCCTGAAACGCCTTGTGCGTAAGGTTATACATAAGGTTGAAGTTCCTCTGGATTACTTTACCTCTGTTGAAGCGGCCAAGGCAGAAGCTCGCCGACAGATGGATGCGTATGTAAAAGAATACTATCGTAACCACTAATCGTATGAAAAAGAAAATCGCAGCTCTACTTAGGAAATGGGCAAATAAACTTAACCCACAAGTCATTACTTGTCATGGTGAAGATCCGCGTGAATGTTCCTACATACCAATCAAATCGGTTTACAAAATCACCCCAGTACAATGTGGCTATATTTTCCCACATAAATTTGGAGAGATCATCAATCCTAACAACATTCCGCAAAGTCAAATGGAATGGGCCTATCGGCATATAGCTGAAGAGTTTGCTAAACATTTCCTTGAAAGGAATATCATCACATTCAACATCAGAAAGGCTTATAACAATGAGGTGATGTTGGAAGGTGAAATGTATGTCGGTGTAAAACAAGAGAGACAATGAACGAGAACTTCTATCTTTCAATAGATGAGCTTTGCACATTGGAGCAGACTGACGCTTTGCTGACTTTAGGGATGGGAACTGAGCGATTGTACTATGAAGAGCAATCGGGTCACTACCTATTCCCTCTCAGCTCCGCAATCAAATGGATAAGAGAAAACAAAGGCATTAATATCCGGGCTAATTATCGCTATATCGCTCGTGATTGGTTTGCTGATTGGTTAAACCTAAGCACCTCTGAATATGATGATACCAGTGAATATTATCCCACAAAAGAAGCTGCTCCTGACCCAACGTGGTTGACCGTACCCACATTTTCGTGGGTAGTATCAAAAAACTGGAGAGAAAATCATTTTTTCTGGTTTATCCGTGAGCGACTAACGAATATCGAGAAGTACAATGGAACATTGAACAAGTAAATTCATTAAGTATGGATACGATAAAATCTAACCTTGAACAAAAGGCGGCCGATTATGCCAATGTGTATCTTGGCCGTATAGAAGAGCATACCGATCACTTTGAGACATTAAAAAAGTTATTTCTTAAAGGGGCTGAAGAAGCCTTCAGTTTAGTATGCTCTTCACAAAATATTGAAGAAAAATCTGAAGTAGTCCATCAAATTCTTCAAGATAACTGGTATGTAGTGGTTAGCTTAGATCCAACCAAACGACAAGGCTGGTATCTGGGCGACATCCCGGATAACGAGACTGAAGCATACAAACTCTTCAGTGGAGTTTTAGACATAATAAATCGCACATATAAAACAAAATTTAATCGAGATTTAATCAAACTGAAAAATGACTCTAAAATAATATAATATGGCACAAAAATTCAAAGTCAAAAGCTGTGAACAAACTTGCTCTGCTTGTCCGAGTTAGTGGGATATCTTCACTACTGATGATCAATATATTTACGTCAGATACCGCTGGGGCGGCTTAACATTAACCTTTGATTTCGATGGCCCCAACGAAAAAATCATCTATGCTGAAAATATAGGAGGTGGTTTTGACGGCTGTATGTCAACAGAAGAGCTCAAACAACATACTAAAGATATACTGGATTGGAGTCTGGTGTAAAAAATAAATGTATGGCAGCAAAAGATTATGTATTTGTTGAAAGTGGATTAGGTACAATCTATCTCACAAAGAAAACTAAGACACCCAATCTGATGTCGCAAGACCGTAGAGTTGTGACAGATGATGAAATTATAGGTCTGTTTGAACACTACCTGAAAAGATGGTGCGAAGAAAACAACACTACTCATCTTGGCATAACTGATCAAAATGGCAATGAAATTTTCAGAGCAATCTTAACTAAAAACAACGATCAATGAAATTCGATGTTCGATTCATCCAGAAAAAGCCCAAGGCTCTGGAGTGGCTGTATCTATTAATTTTCGGAACTGGACTATTAATAGCTGTACCATTCGTAGCATTGGCTATTATATCAGAAATTATCTTCTATGCTGGAAAGGCGTGGATTCAATGGCTTTCCAACATACTTGATATAGAGTTCACATTATAAATAACCTCAAAACAAAAAGAACAATGACAAAAGCAGACATTGTAAACGAGATCGCCCAAAAGACCGGGCGTGAGAAGAAGGCTGTCACCGAGTGTGTAGAAGCCTTCATGGAAACAGTAACTGAAGAACTTGCTCGCGGTGGTCGTATCGAGCTTCGTGACTTCGGCAACTTCATGGTAAAAGAAAGAGCAGCAAAGGTGGGTCGCAATCCCGCCACTGGCACAGTCGTAAACATCGCTGCCCGAAAGATGCCGGTGTTCAAACCCAGCAAGTCTCTCAAAGACAAAGTTCAAAACTAAACTGAGAAGTAATGAAAAAGTTTGATTCAATCGTAGGAGTTTCAAAGGCTTTTGCACAGGAAGCTGTAAAAGCCAATCCTACCTACAAAGAAAGTGAAGAACAGATCATGTTTGCCGTGGATTATGGCCATGACAACGCTTGGTTACAGCTTGAAGTTATGGACTTCGGCGATGCCATCAAAGCTCTGAAACGAGGACTGGTGGTTCGCAGACGTGGCTGGGATTGTCTCAGTCTGGTAGTGTTCAAGTAAGTTCCAGCTCATATCACTGGTGAGATCATTCCAAAGATGCAATCTCTTCCTGATGCAGCCAAGAAATTTGTGATGGAACACGCAACATTCGTGGACTACACAGACCAGTGTCTAATCTACAATAAAGACACTGGAGAAGCAAATTCATGGACCCCAACCATCAGTGATGTGTTTGCTGAGGACTGGGTTGTTATCTCCGAACCCGAATGAAAATCCGCCTGACAAATCCCGCAATGCTCGATAAGGTACTCACAAAACTCGATAAGGATTGGCCTATTGGTAAAGAAAATCAGACTTTCCTGAAGTATTGTGTAGAACCTTTGAAAGAAAAGATTGCCAAAGACCAGACGGTAATTCTTGAAGCTGAGTTAGGAAATATGGGAAACGGAGTCTGTTACATACTCTCATACTGGACTCTTGACGAGGTTCCCACTGATGAGGAATTTCTTAACAATGGAAACGAGTAAGGTTTTTCTCAGAGATATGAATACTGGGGAGGAACTTGAAATTCTCCCCGGTACTGTTGAAATATCTTGGACTGACAAAGATACTCATCCGATAGACATTCATCATTCATATAAATTTGAATGTAGTGTCAACGTATCTCTAATGAATGAGGTAGCAAAGGATTTGCTCTTTGATAGCCCAGGATATAAAACCGCTTGTCGGCTTACTGATGAGCTGAACGACTTGATTGAAGAGTATCACGCCCCTGGAACACCAAGGCGTGAGCGTCGAGCTATTAAACGTGAGTTTGATAAAATCTTCAAGATATTCCGCAAACACTGTCAGGTATATAAAATTGACTTTAAGTTTGTGAGACCAGAAAAGTAAGAATAGGGACAGTCAATCAGTAGCTGCCCCTAATCTTTTTTAGAACTTCATAGCTGCCAACACTTTGTTACGGCTGGCAGTATCACCTTGATTGTTGTAGTAGATCTTCTCACAGTTCTCTATACTGGTGCCCATCATATTCGACACATATATGACCGGCACTCCTTACTGATATAATGTGTTATCGCTGTGTGCCTGAAAGTGTAGGTATGCAGCGGAAACGAACAACCCAGCGCCTTGCCGACTTTTTTGAGCCAGTTGTTCAAATTCCCTATAAAGTGTTTTATATCCCCATTATTGGTGGTCTGAGTTTTTAACTTCTCCTTATTTCGGATGGGGAAAATGTACCCATCCTTTGCCAACCTTCTCCAACGGAGCATTATGCGGTCAAGCTCTGTATTGATTGGAACAGAGCATGGGACCGCTTGCTTCTCAGCAATCTTTCTTCGATTGAACACAAAGTGACTGATACCACCTATTTTCTTGATGTCAGAGTATCGGAGTGCGATTGCATCACAAGCAGACTGGCCGGTGTAGAGAATGAAGAGGCAAAAATCCCGGTACAGCTCATTCAGAGGCGACTTGGAGATTGATGACAAGTCCAGAGTGGTAAACTTCTTACATTGTTCTTCAGTCAGTGTGTGAAACTTCTGAGAGCTGGAGCTTGGTTTCTTGAACCAGTTGCATTTCTTGAAGTCCTCAGCTTTCAGATACCCCTCCTTGTCAGCTTTCATAATCAAAGAATGGAGTATCTTTGAGACATAGCACATTCCTGTGCCTTTACGCGCGCGCTCAACCCATTCAAACACGTTATTCACGAAAGCTGCGTTAAGCTCCGTGATCAACAGTTTGGAATATTTAATCTTCTTTGCCTTGCAGAACTCCTGAAGTCTTTTGTCGCATTTCAGGTAGTTTTCAAAACTGCCCTTTCCAGAGCCGTCTGCGTGCTTGTTTTTGTTGAGCTGGTCAACTCTACATACTGGATAAATTCTGAGACCGTCAGGGCCTTCTGAGAGGGTTCTGTGGCCGTTTCCATAGCAGCTATCATACCAAAGACGCTGCCAGTCCAGTTGATTGCCATTTCATCATACCTTTGCCGGAACTGAACCAGCATGGCATTGTTCTCATCACTGAAGGGGCAGCTGGGGATGAAGAGCTGCTTCTTCTGGTTCCAGTGTTTCTTCTGGATGGCTCCTTTCAGCATTTTAGTGACATTGATAAACTTTGTCTCGCCGTCCTGATAGAGCCTCAATCTGAGTTGGAACCCTTTGGTTCCGAACATCTGATAATTGATTGTAATCATTACGTTGCTTTAATCAGTTAATGTTGGCGCATTGTCTGTCACAAATTATGCACATCATTGACTGACCTAAGCCACAACACTGCAAAAATACCCCAAAGTGTACAGGGTATTGACAGAACTTAGAGTGGGCTAACTCCAAGATAATCAGCTATAAAAAGAGAAACCCAGTAAACACTTTAGTGTACAGTGTAAACTGAGTTTCATCAATCTGGTGGTGCCACAGCAATATAAATGTTAAATTATTATCAATCGGATTAAATTCAATTATATACTAATATACTGATATTAAGCCGAATTAAACAATTTTCAATTTAGGCATATAGCGGCCTGTTTTAGAAATTATAGTGACTATTGTAGTGACTATTCAGGAAAAGTCACTAACTTTGCAGTGTCCGATTCATAAGGGAATCGAACCTTTGGATTCTATGGCAAAATCTCTTTCCCGGTTCTTCATCCGCAAGCAGGACGAGAAGAACGAAATCGCAACTCTTTTCTTTAGGGTGCAGAACAAGAAACACAAAGTCGATACGCTCTTTTCCTCTCAGATACGTGTGAATGTTGCGGAGTGGGAAAGAGGCTTTGTGTGTCCTGAAAAATGGATGCGACATCAAAGGGCGAACTTCAATCTACACGACTCTCTCAATAGGATTGGAAACTGGTAGTGAAGTCGGAAGTCGAAGGCATGTCTTTCGATAAGTCACATGTTGAGGCCGAGATCCTCTCTATCGCCAATCCGAAGAAAGCAGAAGCCATAATGAAAGCTAAGCGTGAAGAGGAGGAACGGCAACGCGAGGAAGAACGCATAAAGGAAGAGCAGGAGCGTCTGATAAAGGAGAGCATCGATGCTGAACGCGCCAAAAATATGGAACTTCATAGACCGATTTTGCAACGAAATCAAGAGCGGTGCCAGGCTTAATGGTCATGATAGATATGCGCCCGGCACTGTGAAGGCATGGAATAGCTTTAGGAAGCTGTATGACTTGTTTGACAGAAAGCATCGCTACACACTGGCATGATGTAGACCGTGCATTCGTCACCAAATTCCTGAATTTTATGGAGAAGAAAGATTATATGGTGACTGCGCAGAATAAATACCTGGTCGATCTACGAGCAATCATCAGCTATGCCTATGCGACGGAATACACAACAATGATCGCGCCCTGCAATATTTCGCAAAAAAGAAAATTGAAGAGAAAGACAAGGCTATTGAAATATACCTTACCGAAGCAGAGCTTCAGGCATTGTATGAAATGCCACTGTCAGGCAAGCAGGAAGAGGTGCGCGATATATTTCTTTGTCGGGTGCTACACCTGTCAGCGCGTGAGCGATTACAACGACATTGACAAGGATTGTTTCACCACTACTGCCAAAGGAACACC
>PDYJ01002346.1_pt1 | contig 20459 bp, 25 predicted proteins | sample 1430841 | NCBI WGS metagenome assembly PDYJ01 (sample SAMN07237672, study PRJNA390542) | Gut metagenome, whole genome shotgun sequencing project. | isolation source: fecal pellets | host: Mus musculus | place: USA: New York, NY | collected 2016-10 | reverse complement strand
CTGTCAGGTGCTGGTGGCAAAGGGTGGCAATGTGGTGTTTGATCAGGCCTACGGCCATCTGTCGTATGCACCCGGTCGCCGTCGGTCACATCGCGCACTCTCTACGATATCGCGTCGATGAGTAAAGCCACAGCTACGGTGAGCGGAGTGATGAAAGCCTACGATGAAGGGCTTGTATCGACCGACACCCGCCTTGCTGAGGTGATCCCTGAACTCAAAGGGACCGATAAAGGCAACCTGAAGATCTCACAGCTCCTATTTCATGAAAGCGGAATGCCGGCCACGCTCAATATGAACCGTCTGTTGATGGACACCGCTACCTATCGCGGCCCACTCACAACGGCGCGAGCCACTGCCACTAACAATATCCGTATCGCTCCGAAGATGTATGGCCACAAGGATGCCCGCCTGCGCCGTGATATTACGTCGACCGCTGAAACCGATGCACCGGTGGCCCGAGGCATTTATGCGTCAGCCGGGGCTTATGACACAGTCATGAACCGATTTACAATATAGGACTTCGCAATCGAAATCATACAATTACTCATGCCTCAACTTTGCATTGCTTTCGGATATCCAGCAACGGCTCACGGGAGTTGACTTCGATCAATGGGTCGACACTGAAATTTCGGCCCACTGGAGCAAACCTCACCGGCTACCGACCTTCCCAGTGGTACCCGGTCGATCAGATAGCTCCGACTGAAAATGATCCTTTTCTGCGCCGTCAGACAGTCCAGGGCTACGTCCACGACGAGATGGCGGCTTTTGCAGGAGGTGTGCTGGGCAATGCCGGCCTGTTTTCGACGGCTGCGATGTTGCCAAGCTGTGCCAGATGTGGCTCAATGGAGGCAACTACGGCGGAGAGCAGATTCTCCAGCCTTCGACAGTGGAGTTGTTCACCACCACAAAATCGCCTACTGCGGAGCGTACTCTCGGATTTGACCTCGTGAGCAATTACAAGAGCCTGCGCGAGACGGGGGCTCCACTCAATGCTTTCGGCCACACCGGATTTACAGGCACCTGCTTCTGGGTTGATCCGGATGCCCAGATAATCTATGTTTTTTTGTCCAACCGAGTCAACCCGTCGCGCACAAATGCTGCATTCTCAAAGCTAAACCCACGGGCGGCAATCCTCAAGGCTATCTACTCATCGATAGATGGTTGAGGTGATTTTATGTTAATCAGTGTGAATAGATTTGCGGAAATAGTAAAATGATGTTAAATTGCAATATGTTTTACAGCATAATTTTGCAGTATAAATAAAAGGTTGTAATTTTGCATCAGTTTTTCATGGTATTAGATTTAAGGTAAGAAGATTATTCGTCGTGATGACGGATAATTTTTTTTATACCTATACATGGCGCCGCTTTCCGCTATGAACACTTGGCTCATTTATTTCGCAGTCAACCGAGCCGGGAGCGCGGATTTTTTGTAACTTTGCAAAGTTAAACCACTATTATACCTTCAAGCAATGCTCGATAAAATAGCCGGACTTAAAGCTGAAATAGAAACCCTCTCAGCATCCACCCCCGAGGAGGTGGAAGCTCTCCGCATAAAATATCTCTCAAAGAAAGGCTCTGTGGCGTCACTGATGACCGACTTCCGCACCGTTCCAGCCGAACAGAAGCGCGAAATAGGTCAGGCCATCAATGAGCTCAAGACCTCGCCACCGATCGCATCAATGCTCTCCGCGAGGCGCTCGAGACCACCGAGTCGGTAGATCCGGGTCTTGATCTTACCCGCCCCGGCGCTCCGATGCCAGTAGGCACACGCCATCCGCTTTCCATCGTATCCAACGAGATTATCTCGATCTTCGGCCGACTTGGCTTCACTGTGGCCGAAGGTCCGGAAATCGAAGACGACTGGCATGTGTTCTCGGCGCTCAACTTTGCCGCCGATCATCCGGCCCGAGATATGCAGGATACGTTTTTCATCAACCGTGAGCCCGACGTCCTCCTCCGCACCCACACATCGTCGGTGCAGAGCCGCGTGATGGAACATACCCAACCCCCTATCCGCATCATCTGCCCCGGACGTGTTTACCGCAATGAGGCGATTTCGGCCCGAGCCCACTGCTTCTTCCATCAGGTGGAGGCCCTGTATGTTGATACCGATGTGTCGTTTGCCGACCTTAAGCAGACTCTTCTTTACTTTGCCCGCGAGATGTTTGGCCCGGAGACAAAGATTCGTCTTCGCCCGAGCTACTTTCCGTTCACCGAGCCTTCGGCCGAGATGGATATCTCATGCAATCTCTGTGGAGGCAAGGGCTGTTCCTTCTGCAAGGGCACAGGATGGGTGGAAATCCTCGGTTGCGGCATGGTCGATCCCAATGTGCTTGATTCGTGTGGCATCGACTCGAAGAAATATTCGGGCTTTGCCCTCGGCATGGGTGTCGAGCGCATCACCAACCTTAAATATCAGGTGAAGGATCTGCGCATGTTCTCAGAAAACGATACCCGCTTCCTTCAGGAATTTACAGCCGCGGCCCACTGATGACCATCAAGGAACGATATAGCCGGGTTATCGAACGCTTTGAAGCCAAGATGCCCGCGCCAACGACGGAGCTGGAGTTTGGTTCGCCATTCCAGCTCCTCGTTGCAGTTATATTGTCGGCCCAATGCACCGACAAGCGGGTCAATATGGTCACGCCGGCGCTTTTCGAGGCGTTTTCCCGACGCGGCCTCTATGGCTCTCGCCACCCCCGACGATATATATCCATATATAAAGTCGGTGTCGTATCCCAACAACAAGGCCAAGTCGCTGGCCGGGATGGCGTGCAGACTCCATGAGGAGTTCGGGGAGAGCTGCCCCGGTCGATCGACGATCTGATGACACTCCCGGGAGTAGGGCGCAAGACGGCCAATGTGATCCTGGCCGTAGTGTTTGGCGAGTCGGCCATGGCCGTGGACACACATGTGTTTCGCGTCAGCGAGCGTATCGGCCTTACCCGCGGCTCGCGCACTCCATTGGCCACCGAGAAGGCATTGATGCGCCACATACCTGCCGATATCGTTCCCCGCGCCCACCATTGGCTCATTCTTCATGGGCGTTATATATGTAAAGCGCGCAAGCCTTTGTGTGACGAATGTTTTCTTACCGATGTGTGCCGTCACTATGCGGCCACTATAAAATCTACCACAAGCAACAATGGCTGACATACACCCCACAGTAAAGCAAGCCGACCTCATACAGTTTATCCGCTATGCCATGGTAGGCGCGATGAACACCATCCTCACTCTCGTTGTGATCTACGCCTGCAAAGATTTTTTCGGCATCAACCAGTGGGTGAGCAACGCCCTCGGTTATGTTGCAGGATTCATCAACTCTTTTTTGTGGAACAAGCTCTGGTGTTTCGCTCTTCAGCGGGATATTTCAAGGAGGCCCTGAAGTTTGTCGGCGGCTTCCTGCTCTGCTACGGTCTGCAATTTCTCGCAACGTGGCTCCTCACCGACCACTCATTTCTCACCGGGAGCGAATGGACTCTCTTCGGTATGGTGATCTCAGGCTACGGAATTTCGACTCTTGTGGGTATGGTAGTGTATACTCTGGCTAACTTTGTGTATAACAAGGCTATAACCTTTGCGGGGCCGACGGCGACGAATTGGCGGCAGAGGGCGCAGAAAAAAAATGAGGCAAAAAACGCATTTTTTTGCTCCAAAATTTTGTCAGTTCAAGAAAAGTGCCTACCTTTGCAACGCAATCGGGAAAACAACCGGTTGACGGTCGAAAGAGATCGACTGAAAGACGCGAAAATAGCTCAGTTGGTAGAGCACGACCTTGCCAAGGTCGGGGTCGCGGGTTCGAGTCCCGTTTTTCGCTCCAATAGAGATCATTATCTTATTGAAACTATCGCAGAAGAGTTTTTGTGAGGCAAATATGCGAAAATAGCTCAGTTGGTAGAGCACGACCTTGCCAAGGTCGGGGTCGCGGTTCGAGTCCCGTTTTTCGCTCCAATCATTTCCCTCTATATCTCCTTGCCTTTAGAGGCTCTTTGCGATACCATCTGTCCGGGTGGTGGAATTGGTAGACACGCTACTTTGAGGGGGTAGTGGCCGTTGGGCTGTGTGAGTTCGAATCTCATCTCGGACACTAAATAAGGTAAAAAAGCTAACCTATGGTTAGCTTTTCTTATCTAAGACCCTCAGGCTCATCCGCGAGCCGCAATCTCATTATCATCCTTGTCCGGGTGGTGGAATTGGTAGACACGCTACTTTGAGGGGGTAGTGGCCGTTGGGCTGTGTGAGTTCGAATCTCATCTCGGACACTATTAAATCCGCAAGCGATTGGCTTTTCAATCACCTGCGGAATTTTTTTTATTTACCGGGGCCTGACAGCCACGGCGCCCGATGCGCCCCCCGGCGATTCCTCACATTATCCATATTCCGCTCCTATGATTCTCACTCTGCTCACTCTCGCTTTTGCAGCCGTGTTTTTTGTCTGGGGACGCCTGCGGGCCGACCTTGTAGCCATGATAGCACTCCTGATTCTTGTGCTCGGCGGTGTCATCTCGGTGCCCGAGGCGCTATCGGGCTTCTCAAACTCTATCGTGGTGATGATGGTGGGCCTGTTTATAGTGGGAGGCGCCATTTTCAATACCGGTCTGGCCAAGATAATAGGAGCCAAACTCCTTCTGCTTGGCGGAAACAGTCCGTTTCGGCTCTTTCTCGTGGTGATGGGAGCCACGGCCTTCATCGGAGCATTTGTGAGCAATACAGGCACTGTGGCCCTCATGCTGCCCATAGTTGTGAGCATGGCGGCAGCCAGCGGCATCCGTGCCTCGCGTTTTCTTATGCCGTTGGCATTTGCCAGCAGTATGGGAGGCATGATGACCCTCATCGGCACTCCCCCAACCTTATAATCGCTGAAGTGTGGGAGGAAGCGGGCAATGCACCCCTTACATTCTTTACCTTTCTGCCCGGGGGTCTGATATGTGTGGTGGCGGGAACTCTGCTGCTCATCCCGCTCAGCAAGTGGTTTCTCGACAAGGGTAAATCTTCCCGATCCGACCGCGCTAACGGAGCCAAGACCCTCACGGAACTTGTAGAGGAATACAACCTCTCTACCGGTCTGTTCATGGTGTCGGTGCCGGAGCGTTCGGCGATAGTAGACCGTAGCATAGGCGATCTTAATCTCCGTGCTCTCTATGGAGTGGATATTCTGGAGGTGAGACGCAGCGACCGCCATCATAAGATACTCAAGAAGATAGCTCAGTATGCTCCTAAACCCACCACTGTGATCCATGCCGGCGATCAGATTTATCTGCGCGGTGACATGCCCGATGTCGAGCGTCTTGTGTCTGCATATGGGTTGGTGATGGAATCGGATGGAGCGCAGCTCAACGACTTTTACGATATTGGGTTGGCCGAGATAGTGATTATGCCCAATTCGTCGATCTCCCGCAAGACCGTAGCTGAGATTGGCTTCCGCAAACGCTTTGGCGTCAATGTGATAGCTATCCGTCGTAAGCAGATTTATATTACCGCCGATCTGGCTTCAGTTCCGCTTCAGGCCGGCGATGTGCTTCTGGTGCAGGGCAGTTGGGAAGCCATAGGAGGTCTCGACTCTGATCCTTCGGCATGGGTGGTGATAGGCCAGCCGCTCGCGGAGGCAGCCAAAGTGACCCTTGACTATAAGGCTCCCCTTGCAGCTGCGATAATGGTGGCGATGATCGTGGCGCTGATATTTGAGTTCGTGCCTCCGGTGATAGCTGTTTTGTGTGCCGCGATGCTCACCATCCTCAGCGGTTGTTTCCGCAATGTGGAGGATGCTTACAAGAAGATCAACTGGGAGAGCGTGGTGCTCATCGCGGCCATGATGCCCATGTCGTTTGCGCTTGAGAAGACTGGCATATCCTCGTTGGTTTCGTCGGCTCTCGTCGGCTCGCTCGGGTCGTTGGGCCCGCTGCCAGTGCTCGCCGGCATATATTTCACCACATCGGTCATGACTCTCTTTATAAGCAATACGGCCACCGCCGTCCTGCTGGCACCCATAGCCATGCAGAGTGCTCTGGCGCTCGATGTGAGTGCGCTTCCGTTTCTATTTGCCGTGACCTTTGGCGCGAGTCTATGTTTTGCTTCTCCGTTTTCCACGCCGCCCAATGCCCTCGTGATGCCAGCCGGCCAATATACATTTTCCGACTATATCAAGGTGGGCCTGCCTCTGCAGCTCATCATGGGAGTGATAATGATCCTGCTTCTGCCGGTGCTATTTCCTTTCTGATGCCGTAGTTCATCACCCCACATGGCTGTAGCGCATGGCCTGTATGGCAAGGGTGACAAGCGAGGCTGCTCCGAGAATCCATACCACGATCATCTCCCTGCGGGTGAAGAATGGCGCTCCGCGTCGCTTCTCCTTTCGGGCTGAGATGTAAAACCCGATACCTGCAATGTAGAACACCGAGGTCATGAACATCTCGAGCAGACGCCGGCACAAGCCATCCAGATGCAGAAAGCTGAAGTAACCAAGGCCACCGCTTTCATTGCCGCAGTGTCGGCCTTGCGCAGCAGGAACAGGCCGGTGAAGAAGTAGCAGGGAATGATCATCAATCCGGTGATCTGAAGTGCGGCGAGATAAACATCGTCGGCCATCACCACCATAAGGAGAAACAGCTCCATCACTATGCTTGAGGCAAAGAGGCCGAAAGCCGGCATTCCGTGGCGGTTGAGCCGCTTGAAAGCCTTGGGCAGGATACCCACCACAGCAGCTTCATATGGCACTTGAGCGACGATCAGGGTCCATGCCACCCAGCCGCCGAGAAGTGATACTATCACCGACGAGATTACAAACCAGTAGGCCCACTCGCCGCACGCCTCACGCAGGATATAGGCTATCGACGGATCCTGAAGCCCGGCGAGCTCGGCCTGCGACAGCAGACCGAAGCATAGCAGCGACACAGCCATATAGAGCACCAGAGATATAGCAAAGCCGGTGATCCCGGCCAGGCCAACGTCGCGGGTCCTGCGCGCACGTGCCGACATCATCACGGCGCCTTCCACTCCGAAAAAGCAGAAAAGGGTGACCATCATGGTCGACTTGATCTGCTGTCCTATGCTCCCGAGGTCGAGAGCCCGGCCCACAAGTCGGCCTCAAACAGCCCTGTGCGGAAAAACATCACGAATATCACGATGATAAACAGAAGCATCACCACTTTCACTCCGGCCAGAAGGGTGTTGACAGTCTTGGCTGTGCGCACCCCGTTGGCAACGATGAAATACATGACCCAAATAAGCGCCGACCCGAATATCACCGTCGGCCATCCGTGGTCGAGAAGGGGAGGGAAAAAGGCACCGCAAGAGTCGTTGAGCATCACGCCGTAAGCCACATTGGAAAATGCGGTACAGAGCCAGTAGCCCCATGCAATGTTAAAACCGGCGTAGTTGCCAAATTCAGCCTGGGCATACTGGTAGATTCCTGCATTATACTGTGGATAATGGTCGCTTAGCCATTTGAAGGCTATGACCAAGGGAAGGATGCCCGCTGCTGTTACTATCCACGCCAGGAATACTGCTCCCGGCGATGCTACCGAAGCCATGTTCTGGGGTAGATTATAGATCCCCACTCCCACCATAAGTCCGAACACGAGAGCTGTCAGACCCCAGAATCCGAGTTTGCCGCTTGTAAGCATTTGCTATTCTATGAAGATTATGTCTTTGGTCGTTGATGTTTCTGTATCTTACCAATAACGATGATAAGGTCGGGTTATTGCCTCGGACGGCGGTGGTGAAGCGGTTTAACCGGGCTAAACACTCTTTAGCTTTTGTTGTGCAACTCACGCGGCGTGAGTTTGTTGTCTTCATACATGGCGACCGAGCACCGCTTCTCATCCTGCTGTGTCGACAGGCACACAACGATGACGACACCGATACCCGAGCCGTCGGCTGATAGTATAACATCAAAAACTAAAACTATTATGGCAGACAAAAAACAGTATTATGTAAACATGATCGAGGCTAAGGACGGGAAAATGGCCGAAGTCCTCAACTTCAACTTCGGCGGCCATCACGACATAGCCGATATGGTGGCCCGTACCCATCAGGCCGGTCTCTTTGAGAAGGATAAGTATGAAAAGGAGTTTGTGCTCGGTATGCGCTTCCTTCACCATGTGATGAAGAAAAATCCCGATCTGGATCTCTTCAAGGAGTTTGCCCCACAGTTTGAGGCATTCAAGCAGAGCGTAAAGGCTAAACTCGGCTGCGGTTGCGGCTGCAAATAACGGCTTTCGCCCCCACCACCATTTACCGGAAGCAATAAGCATATAAACGGAGCCGGCGCCCGACGTTGATCATTATCAATTGTCGGGTGCCGGCTCCGTAGTGTGTGTGTGAGTGGTTGCTACGGACATCATAGCCAGGCGTTACGGCGCTCGCTTACCGCGACCGACTCGCTGAGAAGCTTGATGAATATGGCCATTGATTTCTTGCGGTAGCCATCTTTGAGAGTGTGGACGCAGCCTGCCATCTCATTGTCGGGAAATGAGAGTGGAATAGCTTTCACTCCAGGCTCATTGTGGATTGTTGCCTCGGCCAGCACCGATACGAGCGAACTCTGCCTGATAATCTTTAGAAGAATATTTACCTCATTCATCTCAACCCGTATCTTGAGGTCGGATATGCCAGCGGCCGCCCGGTCGAAAGCATTGCGCGCTTGCAGCCCTTGCGCCGGCAGAGCAAGATTGTAGCGTCGGAGCTCATCGAGGGTCACACTTTGTGATTCGGCCAAAGGATGATCCTGACTCACTATGGCCGCCAGGTAGTTTTGAAACAGGATGTGCGACTCGACTCCGTCGATTGCCACCGATGGTTTGAACGCCAACGCAAAATCGACACAACGGCTGCGGAGCATTTCCATCAGCTCGGCCATGGGGCGGTAAAATATGTTGAGCTTGATGCCCGGATACTGCCTTCGGAAGGCAAGCAGCGACTCCGTGAGGATCGGGGCAAAGGAATATGTGACACCTATATTGAGGGTTCCGGCATTGATGTCGTTGATGTCGGCTATACGGTTCATGCACATCTCGGCGCTCTCGATAGTCTGGCGGGCGTAGGGGAGCATCTCGCTTCCGGCTTCCGTAAGGGCTACGCTGTGGCTTGACCGATGGAACAGCTGGGCTCCGATCTCATTTTCGAGCTGTTTGATCTGTTGCGAGAGAGTGCTTTGGGTGACATTGAGGTTTCGGGCTGCTTCGGAGAAGCTGAGTGTTTCGGCGGTGCCGATAAAGTATTTGAGCTGGCGGAGTTCCATCGGTGGTCTACGGGCTTGGATGATGATGATGGTGGTGGGCTTTTTTAGTTGGTAAAGTTAGGCATTATTACCGGGCCGTGTGGCCTGAAAAGATATTTTTTCAAACAAAAAGATAGGTAGCGTGGCTCCGATCACCATGCAGAGCAGGATGCACACGCAAGTGGAGCCATTGAGGGCAAACTGATAGAAGTAGAAGTCGAATGCCTCACGGCTATGGCTAAGTACACACATAGCCGCTCCTCCGAATGTCTTGTAGGCATATATGCCCGGAATCATGGGCAGGAGCGAAGGGAAGAGGCAGGTCTCGGCCGGAGTGGAAGTGAGCGGCGACAGAAACACCGCAAGCACCCCAATGGTCAGGGCGGCTATCAATGTGGCCGCTATGATATGGAGACCGGCTCCGAAGCTGTCGTTCATGAGCCAGAAACGGAGCGCATGTCCTATTGCAGCAATGAGAGCACACACCGGTATAACCCTCAACGGAGGGCGGCTGATGGCCGAAAAGCCTATTGCAGCTATCGCTGCAAGCAATGCGTCGAGTAAAATTTTGGTCCACATACTGAAATAATATAAGGGGAAACAGGGTCAGAACATACCGGTGTGCATTAATGCCATTCCGGTACACAGACCTGCCGAAAGGCAGCAGGTGATCACCGCAGCGTCGGCAAACCTATATAACGAAAATAGATAGTGGCGGTAGATCATGTCGCTGAATGAGTTGAGGAAGGCAATTCCGGGCACCAGATACAAAACGCTTGCACCAAGGGCTATGTGGGGCGTGGTGCCGATCTGAAACAGTAGGCCGGTAGCGCCGAGCACAGACGAAACCACGGCACATAGAAATGCCACGACTCTAAAGTCAACCTTCTTCGAGGTGAGCAGGGTCTTAAGCCTGAATCCGGCGAGAGTGGCTATTGCAACTATCGCCATGGCCGTGAGATCGCCGCCGAAAAGGCCACAGAAGGCGGCGTTTGAAACCGCAACCAACAGGGTTGTGGCAAGGGCGTGGGCACGGTCTGATTCCATTATGGCCTTGAATCGGAGTCGTGTATCGTCAAGTGTAAGGTGGCGGTCGGACACCTCCCAGCTCAGACGGCTCAGCCGGGTAATGATGTTGAAGCTGACCGGCAATGTCTCCACGGCTGCCATTGCTGTAATGATGTGGTTGCCATCGGGGTCGCTTAGCGACAGATGTATGTGGCGTGGCATGACCGATATATCGGCTTGAAATCCAAACTCCTTTGCCAGACGTCCAACATTTTTCTCAAGCCTGATGCAAGTGGCTCCGCTTGCAATGAGCCGGGCTGCGTAGGAAGCGAGAAATGCCGCAGTGGAGTTGCCTGTGTCGCGGCAGTGTGTGGTGTCAGTCGTCATAGTCGTCATAATCGGGAGCGTCGGAGGCCAGACGGTCGCCGGGGATAAAAAATTCCTCCTTTTCTGAGCCGATGGTCACGATATGATGCCAGTGGCAGCGGGCGAGGCATATCAAGGCTCCAATAAGTCCTTCGATGATAAGTGTTGCGCAGATCCCGGCGACAAAGCACCAGATGATCATTGGTTGGGTGAGGGTGGTCATAGTGAGTTGTTGTTGTTGATATTGATTATTGACGGTGCAAAGTTGGCGCTATTCCGTTACCTGAACCATAATTGGCGAGAGAAAGATTCGATTGCTGTAATCGGTGTTTTTTATGTATTTTTGCAGTCGTAATAGCCAATAACGCATATCATGGACTATGTAATAGAAATAATGGAGGCTTCAATGGCCTCCAGGGCAGGAGAGCTCAATGCTCTGCTTGCTGCGCTGTCGGCGTCGGCTGTGCCACTCACTGAGCAACAATGGGCAGCAGTGATAGAAGCACGCGACACTGTGACAGTCGTGGCCAAGGGGCCCGGCGGGCGTCTGGTCGGCATGGCCTCGATATGTCGCACCCTATTGCCCACCGGCACTAAGTGGTGGATCGAGGATGTGGTGGTCGATCCCGGATGTCGAGGCTGCGGACTTGGGCGCAGGCTGGTGCAGACGCTTATCGATCATGCCATCTCTCACGGCGGAGGTACTGTGATGCTCACCTCGCGACCATCGCGGGAGGCAGCCAATGCGCTCTACCGCTCAATGGGGTTTGAGCGGAAAGAAACCAATGTCTACCGTATGAAGCTATGAAGGAGATTACCAATAGTGAGGCTGCCTGCCGATATAGCGGGCATATAAATCTGAAAGAGATAGGTCGGGCGGGACAGCAGGCCATTCAGCATGCAAGGGTGCTGATTGCGGGAGCCGGTGGCCTCGGATCGCCGGTGGCCCTTTATCTGGCCGCGGCGGGAGTTGGCACAATCGGTATCGCCGATGCCGACACCGTGGGCTGAGCAATCTTCAGCGACAGATTATCCACGGTACTCCCGATCTTGCGTTGCCAAAAGCCGAAAGCGCTTCGAGAGCCATGACGCGAATCAATCCCTTTGTGACCACGGTGATCCACAACACATTTATCAATACCGACAATTGCGAGTCGATAATCGGCGCCTACGATGTTGTGGCCGACTGCACCGACCGCTTTGCCACCCGCCTGCTGGTGAGCGACACCTGCCACCGTCTGGGCAAGTCTATGGTGCATGCCGCTGTAGAGCATTTCAGAGGTCAGGTGTTTACCCAGATGCCGGGATCGGCCACTTTCAGAGATATTTTCGGCGATGATCAGAAGATACCGGATACAGGATGCGCTCTCAAAGGCATCCTCAACACGGTGGTAGGTGTGGCAGGGTCGCTCCAAGCCACAGAGGTGCTGAAAGTGATAACAGGAGCCGGCGATCTTCTCGTCGACCGCTTGCTCGTATTCGACGCTCTGGCCATGGACTTCAATCTGTATGATCTGAGATGAGCTGCCATACAATTGTTGAGGTTGTGAAAAAAAGGAAGGTGTGCCATGAATTATGACACACCCCCGTCGAGGATCTGTTGCCGGGTGACGGAAACCAACATAATCGAGACCAAGAATTAAAACGAGACCCCAGGACTGCAGAATAATCAAGAACAGCCTCCGACACTCAAGTCTTCTCGGGCTTCTCAGTCGGTTCGTTATACGACATGAGGAGTATTGCCGTCCCGGACAATTTGATAAATACTGTTTTCAAAATAACAGGTTGCTATCTTTCTTGACAGTGAGCCGTCATATACGATATGGCGGCGAAGTCCAGATGTTGAATGGTGTCGCCCTCCGACATACGGAGCCCTACATCGCAATTGGATTCTCAGGCTCCTACAGCTCCTACTACTTCTTTCCGAGATGGGCTACTTCGTCGTATACACCCATAAGGGAGTCGGGAATGACTATCTTTAAGTTGCCGATTTCTCTTACTCTTTTCTTTTGGAAGGTCGACATTTCGTCTTGAATACGAGTGAGTTCGGCCTGATATTTGGCATTAGCATCAGCAAATGCCGTCTGAACCTCAATCTCCGACTCTTTCACCGCTTTCAGGCAGTCAAACTTGATAGCGTTTAGTGAAGCCTGTATTTCGCGGAATTCCTTCTGCACAGAGAAATATATCTCGTCGACCCGCGAAACATCTACGGTGGGAGCATAGGAATATATGAGGGCATCGCGGCCATTACCTTCAACCGTGTTGGGATTTTTTAGTCGCTTGTTGAGCTGCTCCCGCGCATTGGCAATACTTCCGTTGGGGTGCACAGCCTTGCCAAGTACAGCGGCAAGTGCTTCCAGCGAATAAAATCGGTTGCGCTCGTCAAGTGAGAGCGAAGCGTAGTATTCATCTTCGGTCAGAGCTGTGCCTTTCTTAGGGAGTTTCGGTTTTTCAATCCCATGGAGCTTCATGTACTCATCGATTGAAAGATCCTCTACCTCTTTCTGAAGTCGCTCTTTTGCTTTGATGGCCTCGCGTAGCCATGCAATAAGCGAATTTGCTTTTGCTATGGTGTGGAGTTGGGTTTTGACCTTGTCAAGGGCCTCGGCTGTATCGCCTTCGTTGATGATATTGACGTTGTCATTGCCGATGAGCACCACTGAAGTTGAATAGAGCGTGAGTCCGGAAACAAATGTTTCGATTTCGCGCACCATTTCCTTAGCCAGATTGGCGATGTGGTTGGCCGACGTGGATGTCAGGCCCTTACCTTCGGTTGAGAAGAAAATCATATCCTTTTTCATTATAGCATCTTTTTTAATCGTGTTAGTGGCTTCCTGCCAGCCTTGGCGATGTTGACGATGCAAAATTAGGCCTCAGCTGCGCAATGTTTTTGCGTAGTTACGTGATTTTTGATCTTCCAGTGCGAAAAAAACAGGTTGTTGACTGCACCACGCCCTGTCATCTTATAAGCATATAGCCTGAAGCGGAGGCGCTTGATGATCCGTGAAGACGGCACATTATGCATGGCTTGGATGCTGAAACGGTAAAAAATGATAAATATGCCGAAATTATTGTAGTCGTAATCAGTTGGTTTGGGCATAACTTTGCCGAAGTTTAATATCTACTGGATAATCTACGGGAATAATCATTCACACATCAAGGAGAAATATTAGTTTCGCATCAACATTCACAGTCCTATCAATCAATACTATCATTTTAATAATCACGAAGGAGGAGGGAGTTGTCCGCGATTGGATAGCCCCCTTTTCCATATGGGGTGATCATATTCATATATGTTCCCCATATTTCTCATAATTCCTGATGGCTTAATCTGTTTTTTTTATGCGAGCCTTAGCTTGCAGCGATTTTACTGTCGGGTTTCAGCAATAGTCACGTTGAAGCAGCTGCAAAGGTATAGACTACTTTTAGATATTGAGCAGACAAAAGTCTGCCAAATTGCGCCATATCAATTAGATATCTCATTCCGTACCACATTTTTCGTGTAGCAGGTTTGTGTAGCACGGCTGTAGCACAACTATGTCAAAACGGGGCGTTTTTTATGGCATTTTCAGACAATGCCTAAAAAGAAAAAGTCCTGTAAGTAAGCTACTTACAGGACTTTTATCTGCCTTTTGGCGGAGAGAGAGGGATTCGAACCCCCGGAGGTGTGACCCTCAACGGTTTTCAAGACCGCCGCAATCGACCACTCTGCCATCTCTCCTTGATGGTGACGGATATGTCCGTCGTGATTTGTGAGTGCAAAGTTATGCTTTTTTTCTGTGGTGTGCAACTCTCGGGGCGTTTTTTTTCAATAATCCATCTCAATATTTGTTGTGAAGAGGTGTCAATGCTTGACTTCGGGATAGGTGATCTGGCCTGTTTGATCGTCGTAAGTGAAATAGCTGTCGGATAGGTCGACTCTCAGGTAATGCCATCCTCGTTGGATCCGATACACTCCGTTGAGCAGTTCCATGGAGGTGAGGTAATCCACAACCTTCTGGGGGAGTTGGTCAGTGATGAGTATTTTAGGCAGTGTTTCGCCGCGACCGTTGATGTCGGTCCATTCGTTGTCGGAGTTGAATGTTATCTGGGGGCCGTTGGTAAAGGTGACGACAAATCCGTTGGATGTCTCGACGGCTTCGCCTACTTTGCCTTCATTGAAATAGTTGTCGACAAAGCTGGCCACGGCGTCGGGCATATCGTCCCAGGGAGAGTGGCCGCAACTGCCGATGAGCATCAGCAAGGGAAGGAGTGCGATGAATATCTGTCTGATTCTGGTCATGGGTAATACTTGTTTGTGTAATAACGTCAAGATGGGCGGCATTGTTGCGAGGTTCAGGCAAAGTGGCTATATTTGCGTTCATATGGCAAATTCTACAATTATTACAGGAGCTCCGACGGCCACGATAGGAGCGCGCGAGCATGTCGCGTGGGTAGATACGCTACGAGTTCTGGCGTGTCTGATGGTGGTGATGGCCCATGCTTGTGATGCTTTTGTGGGTCAGTTTGAGGCCGACCGCACTGCGTTTCTGTCGGGTGTGGCTATCGGGAGTCTCATGCGTGCCAGTGTGCCGCTGTTTGTGATGATGAGCGCTGTGGTTCTGATGCCTCTTCGGGAGCCGGTGTCGGCTGCCGGTTTTTACCGCAAGCGGATAGGTCGTCTTGTGTTGCCGCTGGTGTTCTGGTCGCTTGCGCTGCCGGTCATGATGTGGTTTTACTACACTTCGGTCAATCCGTCGACGGCCAATGCGTTGTTGTCGGCCGAGGGCTACACCGTGTCGGCGCTATGGACCAAGCTCACCACATGGATGATTAATTTCAACTACGACACCACGCCTCTATGGTATCTTTATATGCTGGTGGGGCTCTATCTGGTGATCCCGGTGATCGATGGATGGCTCCGCACAGCCTCGCGGCGCGATATCAAGCTGCTGCTGGTGATATGGGTGTGTGCGATGCTTCTGCCGTGGGTGCGCATGGCGGCTCCACTGCTCGGCTATGTCGGCAACTATGGCCATATGGGTATATGGGGCGAGTGTGACTGGAATCCCTACGGCATGTTTTATTATATGTCGGGTTTTGCGGGATATATGGTGCTTGCTTATTATCTCAATCGGTGGCCGCTCGACTGGAGCAGGCGCAAGATGGTGGGGGTGCTCACGCCGATGTTTGTAGCGGGCTATGCCATCACCTTTGCCGGATTTTTGGTGATACAGATTTACTACCCCGGCAATTATGCTTATCTGGAGATGATATGGTATTTCTGCGGGCTCAATGTGTGGATGATGACTTTTCCGATCTTTGCGGCAATGCAGAGGCTGGGAAACTGTAGCTGTGGGCTCAAACTCAATAAGCTGGCGGCTCTGACATTTGGCATCTATCTGTGTCATTTCCCGTTTGAGTATCTCACTTACGACTGGCTCGACACTCCTGCGCTTGCGCCAGCTGTAAGAATAATAGCAGGGGGCGCGCTGACATTTGTCATAGCCACCGCTCTGACATGGCTGATGTCGCGATGGAGCGTGACGCGCCGGCTTGTTGCTTGAGGCCTGTCGTCAGAGGGCCACTTCATCGAGAGCCACGAGCTTCGACACAATGGCATAGATCGTCAGGCCGGCAGGCGAATGTATTTTAAGCTTGGCGGCAATGTTGCGGCGATGGGTAGTGACGGTGTTGACCGATACGCCCATTGCCGCTGCTATTTCCTTGTTGGACAATCCGCGGACCACTCCCACCACTACATCTTTCTCGCGGGGTGAGAGCTCGCGGCGGTCGTCGCTGTCGGCCATCTGATTGTCGGCCATGCGGGCTTTGGCGGCCACGTCGGTGATAAGGTCAACGATACTGTCGGGGGTTGAGTATATGCTTATAGCTGAATCGTAGACCCCTGCGACGTCGGCTGGAAGAGCCGACGTGTAGACAGCCGCCACGCGCATACGTTCGGTGCCGAGGGTGCGAAGGTGGTCGATCTCGGCAGGCGAGATGGCGAGGGGCTCAGTGATGAGCAGCGATGGCCGGAGTCGTGCTATTGATTCGGCTGCGTCGGCAGCACGGGCTGTCTCGATGGCCACATCCCATTCTGCTATGCCGGCTGCAATGGCTCGTAAACCATGTTCGATGATGGCCGATGAGACTGATATCAGGATTGTGGCTCTGCGCTTGGTCATTGTTTTGAAGCCTTGGCCTCAAGCTCTGAGGCCAGAGGGATGAGGATGAAGTTTTCGATGTCGTTGTGGTTTTGCAGATCGCTCTCGGCGGTGAAAAGATCCACCAAGACGTCATACATAAGATTGGGCACCGAGGTGACATAATAGCGGAGGATGATGTTTTTCAGCTCCGAAATCTTCTCGGCGATGCGGTCGTGATGGTTTTTGAAGCGCTCGATGCTGTAAGAAGATGTTGCCCCAGGCTTTTGGGCTACCAAAGCGCGGATATAAGGAAATACATTGCGCTCCTCATAGGCAAAGTGTTTTTTGACATGATCCACATAGTCGTCGAAAAACTGCACTATGGCCGGATTGATGTCGCTGTGGTGGGCGTCGAGGGCGGCCAGCAGGTTGACTCGTATGTGGGGTAGCTTGTAGGTGAGGAAATATGAATGGGAGTTGAATAGGAAATCAACTATTCCCGAAGCATATTCGGGGCGGGCACTCTCGATATGTCCTGTAAGGGTGAAATTGACTATCAGGAGAAATATATCGGGGTCGATGCCGGCCTCTCCACACACCTCGGCTATCGACTTTTCGCCGAAGCCGAGGGGTATGGAAAAACGGCTCAGCAGAGGCACTACATTGTAGTCTTCTGCGATGAGGTCGACCACTGAGTCGGAAGAAGAGAAATGACGGTGAATCAAGCGGAGTGGGGGGAGTAAGGGAGGGTGGGACTGAACAGCAGAGGTGGGTGCCGGCTGCTATCTATATTATTCAGCAGCGGCTTCGGGAGCCTCGGCAGCTTCCTCGCTCTTGACAAAGTCGGTGATACCGGCAGCAATGAGTTGGTTGTACCATTTGATGAGTTTCTTGATGTCGGCGGTGTATACGCGCTCGCGGTCATAGTCGGGAAGCACTTCGCCAAAATATTCGCGAATGTTGTCGTCGCTGCCTATGGCTTTGAGGTCGACGGGCTGGGCATCAGTCTTGGCCTTGAGAGCCTCGAGCACTTCGGGCAGAGGCTTGTCGTCGCCATAGGTGTAGATGGAAATGTCGCCGAGCGACACCACTTTGTCGTGAGCATAGGCGGGAGTGCGGCGACGGTCGGCCAGGTTTTCCACGATGAGCATGTTCTTGCCCTGATTGACAAGGCGATAGAGGCCGGGGCGGCCTGATATTGAAAGGATGGTGCGGAGCATATTAATGGTATATTTGATGATGCATATGGCTCTGGGCCTTTGAATTTGTGCAAAACTCGGCCACAAAAATAGGCATTTTCGGTCGATTGTTAAGCGCTTTTTTGTAATTTTGTGATTCAAAATTATCAACCAACCTCTCCAGCATACCCCCGACCCCTCCGACGATGCGTCGCTATCTGAAGCTCCTTTTGCAATTGTTCCTTGCCCCGAAGCAGGGATGGGAAGATGTGTCGGCCGACACATCCGAGCCCGACGATCTGGCCCGCCGCGGGCTTTATCCGCTCGCCGGTGTGGCGGCGCTGACCACATTCATGACCGTGGTCTATCATCCCGGTGTATCGGCCGTGGCGCTCATCATTGCTGCAATATTGCGCTTCGGAGCTTACTTTGCGGGATATTTCATCACCATCTTCGCCCTCACCACCTGTCTGCCGCGCATATCCCTGCCCGGACGCGAGGCATCGCAGCGCGACATACACCTCTTTGCGGTGTGCATGACGGGACTGATGGCCATGGTGGGGCTGGTACGCAATTGTCTGCCGTCGGATTTTGCGATAGTTAATTTCCTGTATGTCTATCTCGCCATAATCATGTGGCGGGCCGAACATTTCCTTAGGGTCATGCCCGGCAAGTCGGTGGTGTTTGTCATCCTGGCTGTCGTGTCGGTCATAGTGCCCCTCTGCTAATAATGATGTTATGAGAAAGTCGTCTGACGTTAATATAAAAAACCGCCGCGCAACATTTGATTATGCGATCGGCGATACTTTCACGGCGGGCATCGTGCTCACCGGCACCGAGATCAAATCGATCCGCCAGGGTAAGGCGAGTCTTGCCGACACCTTCTGCTACGTTGACCGTGGAGAGGTGTGGGTGAAGAATATGTATATCGCCGAGTATTTCTACGGATCCTACAATAACCACTCTACCCGCCGCGACCGCAAGCTGCTCCTCTCGCGCAAGGAGATCCGCACCCTTGAGAAGACCGGAAAGGAATCGGGCTTCACTATCGTGCCTCTGCGACTCTTTGTCAACGACCGTGGGCTTGCCAAACTTGTGATCGGAGTGGCGCGAGGTAAAAAGGAATATGACAAGCGACAGAGCATAAAGGAGCGCGACGACAAGCGCGCCATAGCCCGAGCCTTCGAGCGCTGAGGCGAGTTCCCGATTTGGTCGTGACAGCTTTTTTGCATATTTTTGTACTCTAATTCAATAATCAGCACTCAAATGATCTCCAACACGATAAAACTCCTCCTCACCGCAGCGGCCGCGGCAATGCTCGCCTCATGCACCCAGAGCAACACATGGACCGTAGATGGCACCATAGATGGCGCCGACAATCAGGCGCTCGTGCTCGAAGCCTCACACAACGGCCATTGGTATCCCCTCGACACTGTTGTTCTCAAGGGGGCGGGCAATTTCAAGTTTACGCGTGAGGCTGCCGGATATCCCGACATATACTGTCTGCGTCTGGCCGACCGCACCCTTTATTTCCCTATCGACTCCATCGAGACGGTGACGGTCAATGCCAGCGCCTCGGCTTTCGACACCGACTATACTCTGGCAGGCAGTCAGGCCGCAGAGTCGCTCATGGCTGTAGACCGAAAGCTCATAGATGTAGCCAACCGTCTTGGCGCCGCAGCCGTGACCGATTCGCTTCTCAAGCGTGATCTCGGGACTCAACTCCTCAGCGATCCATCGGGCATAGTGGCTTATTATATTATCAACAAAAGATAGCTGGCCGCTCGATATTTGACCCAAACAATAAGCTCGACCTCCGCATCATAGGCGCTGTGGCAAATGCCTTCAGTGAGAAGCGTCCGCTTGATCCGCGCACAGCCTATCTCGCCAACCTCTATACCTCCAACCGCTCGCGTCTGGCTCCGCCGGTATCCTCGGCGGCTGTCGATACCATTCAGGCCAATGCAATCGGAGTGCTCGATATAAGCCTCTACGATGAGAAAGGTAAGCTCCACAGTCTCGCCGATGTGTGTTCAAAAGGCAATCCCGTGGTGCTCAACTTCACCGTGTATGGTGCTGAGGGGTCGCCTGCCGTCAATCTGGCGCTCAACAAGGCTTATGAGAAATATCACTCCCAGGGTCTTGAAATCTTTCAGGTGTCGGTCGATGCCGACGAATATCTTTGGAAGCAGAGTGCCCGCAATCTGCCGTGGATCACGGTCTACAACAGCACAGCCGATGGCACAACCAATCTCCTCCGCTACAATGTGACTTCCGTGCCGGCCACATTTATCATAGGGCGCGATGGCGACATCAAGGAGAGAGTCGACGACATATCGCGTCTTTCCTCAGATCTTGCTCCGTATATTTGATCGCACAGCTATAGGCCATAAATCACATAAAATCAATCGTCCCGCGACTCTGCTATAAAGAGTCGCGGGACGATTGATTTTGCTATTCCTGAGCTGTTGCGCACCGGTCAGAACACTATGCGTGGGCGTCGCCCGATGATCCAAGACTCACACTCAACAATAACCGCTGATAGAATGTAAAGTTG